>ENA-UOJC01002482-UOJC01002482.1-human-gut-metagenome-genome-assembly--contig:-C104-NODE-2482-length-19918-cov-5.135226_pt1 | contig 19918 bp, 13 predicted proteins | sample MGYA00242339_ERZ723886 | MGnify/ENA metagenome assembly ERZ723886 | reverse complement strand
TAAAGGCAGCGGACAAGGTGGTGACGCTTAATGGCCCGAAAGAAAAAGAAGGCGACCGGAAAACGCCCGAAGGTATTTATAAAATTTCAGGACGCAATCCCAATTCCAGATATTATCTGTCATTAAGAATATCTTACCCGAACAGGAAAGACAGAGAACGTGCGGAAAAAGCCGGCGTCTCGCCGGGCGGAGACATCATGATCCATGGACTTCCCAACATAAGCACGATTTTCGGCTTTCGCACGAAGCTGAAAAAAGATTGGACACTGGGCTGTATTGCCGTACAAACCAATGAGGAAATGCTGGAAATATGGCATCTTGTCAAAGACGGGACAATTGTTGAAATAAAACCTTAACGGCCTTTCTCTGCCTCTGAAACACCGCGTTCCCTTTTTGAATTTCGCAAAATCAAAGCCTTTTTCAGTATCCGTCTCTGCTTCGACCCGAACCGGCAGAATATCACCGCTTTTCCCCAAAGCCCCCTGTACGCCGACGCCCGGAGTTTAACAGAATATATTTTATTTTTGTCTAAAAATCCCTTGACTTTTTCCTGATATCAGAGGAGAAATATAAGGTTGGTTTATTTAGACAAAGGTTTTTCCCATGGCTGAAATGAAGAAAGAACAGAACGAAGCTTTATTTTCCGCGTTATCCGACTTTTTCAAGGGCGGCGAAGTCAAAATTTACGAAGCCGGACTTGAGGAAAACGCTCCGACCCGCCTTCAGGATCGTTATTTCTTCCAGGCCCTTCCCCGGGAACAGACCTCTTATCTGTCCAACTCACCGGAAGCAACGGCGGCGGGGAATTATACGCTGTCTGTCGGAAAACCGGCCGCGGCGTCGATTCTGGACACCGAAAGCCACAGCTTCCTGAGTGAAGTTGAAAACCGTTTCAAAAACGTCCGCCCCGACGCGACGCTGATCATCATTGACCCGGATGTCATCCGCGGCCGTTACGCCATGGATGATACGCGCGACCGAAGCCTTGACAAACAGCTCCTGATGTACCTGCAGGACAAGGTGGAAGAACGGCGGGCAGAAAACGACATTGATATTGAACCCGGCGATGCCGGCGTGTTCAGGAATGCCGCCTTTGACGGCAACAGCCCGTTCAGCATGGCGATCAAAACCGGAGTCAAGGAAGGCGACCATATGGGCGAACGCCAGGTGGCTCTGGTCGTTGCCTCCAATCCCGACATGCCGATGCATACATTGTTCACACGGGTGCCCGGCGCCGTTGAACGGATTGAACGCCTCGGATTTACGTCGGATCAGGCGCGCCGCCTGGTTCTGTATCATGAAATCGGGCATGCTCTTGACCGCAACGTTACGCCGGATCCGCTGAAAGGCACGAAAATCGAGCAGTTGCTCCGCCGTCACCAGACGGAATGCCTCGCCGACGCCCATGCCATGCTTCAGGTCGCACGTGATTTCGGAACGACGGAACCCTGCCGGCTGATGGCGGATCTGCGCATGGACAATACGATTACGGCTCTTGACGCTTACTACCCGTTTGATCAGAAGACGAAAAGCGGCAACCCCGTCGATAACTTTGAAAATCTGGAAAAGGAAATGCGCCGTCAGGCTCTGGAAGCCGCTTTTGCCCAGCAGAACGGCGGCAACACGAACGCCGGGGACTCACAGACTCCGGCGGCTCAGCCGGCGGCCGCCGCTCGGCCGGCCAAAAAAGACGGGCTTTTCGACAAGCTGGAAAAACAGTCGAAAACCTTTGAGCGCCTTTCCGGTCTGGGTTCAAGCCTGGCATATCACACGACGGACGTGGCCGATGCAGCCATTGCCTTTGCGGAAAAAGGCCTGAAAGACGGTTCGCTTATGAAGATGACGGATCGTGAAGTACTGGACACGGCGCAGGAAATTGTTGACAAATATTCGCTTTCGGCGGAACGCATCGAAAAAATATGCGCGGCTTCCATGCTTGGCGCACTGACGCCGGATGTTGTGCACATGTGCCGCCGCGCGAAACAGGCACAGGCCAATATGGGCGTTGATCCGGAAAAACTGAACAGAAAGTATGCCAAACGCAAAAAGGAAACGGACGCGCATATCCAGAAAATGATCAAGGCGCGCAAGGGCATCCATACGCCGCGGACGTACGCTCCCGAACCCCGGGATGCCGAAAAGGCGACGATGGACGCGTGGCGCAAGAACATGATGAAGCGCATCCAGAAGGAAGGCGGCGATCGGACGGCTCTTTTAAATGTCGTCGCACAGGAAAAAGATGTGCTCCGCCAGTTCCGCCATCCGCTGGATATGAAGAAAATTGAAACGCTGAACGCCGAATTTTTGGGTTATTCTCAGGATACGACGCTCAAGGCTTCGGCTCGCGCCTCGATTGCCGGCATGATTGCCGAACAGACGAAGGGGGTCAAGGTTCCCGAAACGGGCGCCGCGCTGATCGGAGCGTATCTGTCGGCGGAAATGGAATGCCTTGCCGCCGGACAGGAAACGGCGGCAAAAACGGAATCCCGCGTGAACAAAATGCTGTTCGGCTCACGCCTGACCGAGGCTGTTGAAGCGGAAGGCAAGTCTTTTGAAAACGTTGTCCGAGCCGAGGCGAAGGCACAGAACTACGCTTTTGCCCTGCGCGCGGACAAGGAAGCCTGGGAAATCGTGAAGCAGATTCCCGAACTTTCAAAGACCGTTGTTCAGCAGGCCGCGCACAAGCATCCCGAATGGATGGACAACATGTCCATCAACATCATGAATCCCGCCGCCTGGCGCGCAGAGGAAACGACCCTGACGCTGAGCTTTGCCGGAAAAGAACTGGCCGAGGCCGTCATGAAGGAACCGAAGCTTGCGGAAAATTTGGGCAAAACGGCTCCGGCCGTGATGCAGGAAGTCGTCCGGGCAGCTTACGGTGCGGCTCCCCAAAAAGTGCAGGAAGCAACCGCGCGCCGGACAAGGGAAAAGAAAATCTACGGGTTTGCCGCCGGCCTGAAAGAAGGCGGACGATAAAATTCGCAACGTTCAAAGGGCCTGAATCTCAGGCCCTTTTCGTTTGCCCGGAAACGGCGTAAGAAAACCTTTCGGAGGCTTCAGTCACTATTTGACCTGCATTCGGCTAAATGTTAGACTAGCGCTAAATATGAAGAAGGTTTCCGGATGTTAAAACAAAGTTCCAAGTCATTCTCCTATGCTTCCCTGATCAAGGACTTACCCGCCGTGGCCTTCCAGCGTCTTCGGACACCGGAAGGACAGTTTCGTTACATTTTTGTTTCCTCAAAGGGTAAGGAAGTCCTCGGTTTTTCATTATTTGACGAGCTTCTGACGGACGATGACGGATGCCCGGACATCGTTCACTGGAGCGATAAGGATCCGCTGGCAAAGGAAATCCGGCGTTCGGCGGAAGAGCTTTCCGTTTCGCGGGAAAAGTTCCGGGCCGTGTTGCCCTCCGGCGAAGTCAAATGGTTTTACGGCTATGCCAAACCCATCCTGAAAAAGGACGGATCCGTCCTGTGGAACGGCATCTGGGTCGACGTTTCCGCCGATAAGCGCAAGGATCAGTTCCAGAGCCTTCTTCTGGAAAATATTCAGGAAGGCATTGTTGCCTTTGACCGTCAGGGCATTATTCTGATGGCGACCCCGGCACTGGCCAAATTGCTCCAGTGCCCGGCGGAAAAGCTTGAAAACAGTAGCGTTTTTACCCTGTTCCCCGATTCGGAAGCCTCGGACGCCATCAAACACTTCCTTCTGACTCCGTACGGCGGCGTCCGGGAAAAGACCGTCTTTACGACGACGGTTCGGAATGAAGAATACGAAACCATTTCTCTGGAAATCTCTCTTTCAAAGGCGGATGAGTTCTATATCGCCGTCTTCCGTGACATTACCGAACGCCGGCAGAAAGAGCTTCAGCTCCAGTACCTGGCCTATCATGACGCGGAAACGGGTGTTGGGAACTATGCCTTTCTCAAGGACATTTTCCCGCATACGCTGGCTCAGGCCAAAAGCACGAAAACGCAGATTGCCATCCTGTCCATCGCGCCGGACAGTGTCGGACAGTTCAACGCTGTCGCGGGTCATGTCATCGGGACGCGGCTGTTGTCTGAAATGGCGAAACGGATTCAGTCCTGTCTGTCGGATCAGGATATTCTTCTGCGCACATCGGGTCATCATTTCGTCGTGCTTCTGTGCGGTTTGGAATTCACGCTTGAGGCCGAAGAGAAAATCGAGCAGATTTTAAAGGCCTTCAACACGTCGCTGGTTGTTGATGACCTGGAATTTGAAGTCTCCGTCTGCATCGGCGTCTGCTTCTGTCCTCAGGACGGCGAAAAAATTGACGACCTGATTGCCCATGCGGATCTGGCTCTGGAAAAGGCGCGAGCCGACGCCAAGGGATCCATGCGCGTTTACACGGGCGAGCTTTCCATGCCCGCCGTCGCGAATATGAGCATGCGTAAAAAGCTGAAACAGGCGATTGAGAACGAAGATATTTTCCCGTACTTCCAGCCGCAGGTCGACATCAAAACGGGTCGCATTATCGGACTGGAGGCTCTGGCTCGCTGGAAAAGCTGTGACGGCATGATACCGCCGGCGGATTTCATTCCCGAAGCCGAAGAATACGGACTGATTGATTCTCTGGCCGAAATCATCCTGAACCAGTCGTGCCAGTGGAACGAAAAATGGTATGCCATGGGCCTGTGTTCGATTCCGGTGGCCGTCAATATTTCCGGACGCCAGTTCCATAATGAAAACCAGCTTTTGCGCCTGGTCGACAACGCGCTTGACCGTACCGGCCTTCCGCCTTACCTCCTGGAGCTGGAGCTGACGGAAAGTTCCGCCATGTACGATCCGAAAAACGCCCAGCGCATTATTCAGACGCTTCTGGACAACAACATCCGTTGCGCTCTGGACGATTTCGGGACGGGTTATTCCTCGCTGAGTGTTCTGCGGAGCTTCCCGCTGAAAAAATTGAAAATCGACCGTTCCTTTGTCCTTCAGCTGAGCGATCCGAAAAACACGGAAATCGTCCGGGCCACCATTGCAATGGCGCATGCCCTGAACCTGTCCGTCCTGGCCGAAGGCGTGGAGAACAAACAGCATTTTGAAATTCTGAAAAACCTGGGATGTGACATTATTCAGGGGTATCTGTTCTCGCGTCCTCTTCCCGCCGAAGAAATCGAAGTCCTTCTGGCTCGCTGGGACGCGCGGATTGCGGCAACGGGACGGGCGCTGTAACGAACTCCGCATCCGGGACATTCTTTCATAAAGGGGGCATTCCGATGCTCCCTTTTTCCTTACCGCCGCGCCATAAAAAAGCCCGCTCTGAAAGCGGGCTTCTGAAAACCGGGGTACTCTAGCGGTAGGCTTCTTTGAGGATCCCGACCGATTCTTTCAGCGAAAGCGTATAGCGGTCCATGGCAAACAGGTTGCTCATTGTTTTATGGGCGTTGCGAGCCAGCTTTTCCATTTCATCCGGGGAAACGCCGTAATCCGACATCCTCAACCCGTCCACGCCGCATGCCGCCTGGAGCTTTTTCAGCGCTTTCACGAAAGCATACGGCTTTTCCTCTTCGGGCAAACCGTCGGTGGATTCCCCCATGGCATGAGCCAGGTCAATGAAACGTTCCGGAATGTATCTGGCAAAGAACGAAAAATATGCGGCGGAGATCATGACCAGGGCTGCACCGTGCGTCAGTTCGGGATGGAACGCGCACATGGCCTGAGCCATTGCATATTCCGACGTACAGCTGGACAGCGCCTCGACCATTCCGGAAAGTGTGCTGGCCAAAGCCACATTCGTCCGGGCTTCCAGATTGCTTCCTTCATGAACGGCCACGGGCAGATTCGCGGAAATCAGACGTATGGCCCGCAGAGCGAAGGCATCACTGATCGGCATGGCGATTTTGGCAATGTAGCCTTCAACGGCATGGAACAGGGCGTCAAAGCCCTGTACGGCCGTCAGAAACGGCGGAACGGAAAGCATGAGTTCGGGATCAACGACTGAAACGGCCGGATACATTGAATGAACGCCGAAACCGATTTTTTCGTTCAGAGCCGCGTTCGTGATAACGGCCCAGGAATTGGCCTCTGTTCCCGTTCCGGCGGTCGTGATGACCGCGATGACCGGCAATGCCGGGTTTTTGACCGGCAGACCCCGGCCCGACCCGGTAACAATGTAATCCCAGTAATCGCCGGGGTTCCGGGTCATCAGGGCAATCGCCTTTGCGGCGTCAATCACACTGCCTCCGCCCAGGCCGATGACGAAATCACAGAAATTATCACGGGCGAACTGTGCGGCCTCCATCACCTGATCCTTTGTCGGATTGGACGAGACCCCGTCATAAATCATATGATCAATCTGATGATGTTTCAGGACATCCAGAAGACGGTCAAGATATCCCTTTTCACGCATGACACAGCCGGACGAAAGAATGACCAGAGCCAGCTTCCCGGGGAGTTTTTCCCTTTTCAGTTCATCCAGTTTCCCGGGTCCGAACAGAATTTTTGTCGGAATGTCGAAGTCGAATTCAATCATGACCTGCCCTTTCATGAAGATGAAAATTACTTCCTTATAAAATAAGCCTGTTTTGAATGCAAGCCGCCGCGTGCCGAAATTCAGCGCGTCGGATGCAGGAATCCGAACGGCGTGCCCGCGTCCTCATGCCTTTCGCGGTTTTCCGGAAGGGCGGCAGGCTCTGGTTCCCGGGCGGCTTCGGCCGCGTAATATGCTGTTTCCTCTTCCGGAACGGCCTCGTACGCGGGAACTTCGTAAGCCTGTTCCGGCGCCGCATACGCTCCGGTTTCGCGGGCATATTCCGGTTCTTCATAGACCGGTTCCGCGCCGCGGGAATAGGTCATGCCCGCCTCCATGTCGGCCGCCGCCGGTTCTTCGTAAGGTTTGTCAACCTCGCGGCACGCCTCGACAAAACGCAGATAGACACGCCCCATGGCTCCTTCTTCAAAAATTTTGGTCAGGTAATGTTCAATATCGTGTCGTTCCAGCATTGTGAACATCTGTTCAAAACGGTAACAGAACGTATGAACGGCATGGGACAGAATCCGGTCACGCCGGAGCTGTTCCTTCAGATCGTCCTGAAATTTGGGAGAATTATCCGCGTTTTGCAGAACGACCTTGCAGAAGGCCCATCGGTTGCCATCGCCGACACGTTGCCAGACGACTTCGGTATGGGCGGGTTGCATCAGACCGAAACGCACCGTGATGTCCGCCAGCAGGTCGTTCAGCTCGTTAATGAACAGATCGGCGTTATGAAGGACCATGGCACTGCGGGACTGAAGCTGTGTTTCCATCAGCGTGCGAACCATCGCTTCGGCATGATCCGCAGAACGACGCGTCTGGGTCAGGAGCAGATTAATCGTCCCGCCCTGTTTTTTCAGCACCATGACGTTATAAAGCAGTCCGACGGCCATCCATAAAAAGATGACAGGCAGGAACGCCGTGCCCGCCAGCATGGCCAGATCGGGCAGCGGCAGACCGAACAGAAGAGGGAAACCTATTTTCGCATACACATAAAAAAGGACGCCCCCCAACCACAGGAGAGAAGCGGCCACAGCGAAACTGAACAACAAAATCAGACCGATCACGTTTTTTATCCCAGGAATTCAAATTTCAAAAACATGAAAAATATTGTAGCCTTTTTTTATAATTTTGCTACAAATTTGCTTTCCGTGTTATTTTTATCTTCTCTCGGCCGCTTCGAAAGTGGTAAAAGGGTAGAAATGCGAAATTTTGTAAAGTGGTAGTCATGGATCAAGAACAATATCTGGATTTTGAAAAACCGATTGCGGAATTGGAAAGCAAAATCGACGGACTGCGGCACCTGAGCAGTGCGGACGGCGTAAGTATCGCCGAGGAAATCAGCCGGCTTCAGGAAAAACTGGGCAAACAGATCCGGCAGTTGTACGCCAAACTGACCCCGTGGCAGAAAACACAGGTGGCTCGCCATCCGAACCGGCCCCACTGTGTTGATTATATCCGCGGCCTGATTACCGACTTTGTTCCGCTGGCGGGCGACCGTCTGTTCGGCGAAGACGCCGCGATTGTCGGCGGTATCGGACGTTTCCAGGGATTTTCCGTGGTCGTCATCGGCCAGGAAAAGGGCCACGACATCGAAACGCGCATGAAACACAATTTCGGCATGGCAAAACCGGAAGGATACCGCAAAGCCATCCGCCTGATGCGCATGGCCGACCATTTTGGCCTTCCGATCATCACGTTTGTCGATACGGCCGGGGCTTTTCCGGGGATTGAAGGCGAAGAACGCGGACAGGCCGAAGCGATTGCCAGCTGTATTGATGAAAGCCTGGCCGTCCGGGTTCCGCTGATCAGCTGTGTCATCGGCGAAGGCGGTTCGGGCGGCGCAATTGCTATTGCCACGGCAAATCGTATTCTGATGCTGGAAAATTCGATTTATTCCGTTATTTCGCCGGAAGGCTGCGCCTCTATCCTGTGGCGCGACGGTACGCAGGCTCAGAAAGCCGCGGAAGCGTTGCATCTGACGGCGGCTGATTTGAAAGAGCTGAACGTCATTGATGAAATCATTCCCGAACCGGTCGGCGGCGCTCACCGCGGACGTGAGGAAGCCGTCGCCGCGGTCGGAGACGCCATTTACAAACATCTGCAGGAACTGTTGCGAATGGATCGCGACATGGTTCGGCAGGATCGGCAGGAGAAATTCCTGAAAATGACGCGGATGGCGTCCTGAAAAAATAAAGCACGGTTCCGACCGTGCTTTTTTCTTATCCGAGCCGTTCTCCGAGAGCGAAAAACGCTTCGGACAGCCTTTCCTCCGCTGAGGTACAGAACGAAAAACCCGGCCTGTTTCAAAAGCCGGGTTTCGTCTTAAATCTGTTCCTCAGCGGGAAACTGCGCCTTAACGCTTCTCGAACTGATCCTTGCCGACACCGCAGATCGGGCAGACATAATCGTCAGGCAGTTCTTCAAAGGGAACGTCGCCGTCATACACATAACCGCAGACCTTGCATACCCATTCCTCTTTTGCCGAACGGGCTTCCTTTTTGATTTCGATCTTTTCGAACTGATCCTTGCCGACGCCGCAGACCGGACAGACGTAATCGTCGGGCAGTTCTTCAAAAGGAATCGTCCCGTCATATTCATAACCGCAAACTTTGCAAACCCATTTGTAATCCATATTCTTATCTCCTTTGTTTTCTGTGTTTTCCGCCGCCGAACCCGTTTTCCGAGCCGCCGGACCTGCCTGGAAAGCCGCCATGACACGCGGTTTCCAGGACGCCTGATATTCCGAATATCCCAATGCCGTACCGTTACCGTCCTCGGCATCCGCAACGTCGCAGAAAAACAGGACATGTGTTCCCAGATCCTTTATTTCCGTGACGCGGCAGTACAGACAGGCGGCACACCTGTCCAGAACGGGCAGTCCGTGAAATTCCCTATACGGAACGTTCACCCATTTATCAACCGTCCGGGAAGACTGGAACCCGAAATTCGCGATCACAAACGGATCCGTATCGTTTGCCAGAACCGACAGTGTGAATTCCCCTGTTTCCTGAATGCATTCCCGCGTCCGTGTCCCTTTCAGACAGCAGATGACCAGCGTATCCGGCGAACAGGTCGTCTGCATGACGGCATCAACCACGCATCCGCCGAACCCGGTGCCGTTCCGGACGCCGACGACGTATAACCCGTAGGTAAGCTTGAACATTGCTTTCGGATTCATTTCATTTCCTTTTCCGCTTTAATAGAGTTGACGCAAAACAATTAAAAATCAATACAGACGAATGTTTTAAACCGCACGCCGCGGAATGCTTTCACGCAGACGAATCAGAAAATCCGCACCGACGGTTTCCCCGATCTCCCGAGCCAGCCGGTCGGGTGTGCAGGTTTCGCTGAACAGATCCATACTGTCACCCGGAGCGATCCGATCCGCGACCAGAGAAGCGTCCACAGCCAGATAGTTTGTCGTCGGCGTCCCCAGAACGGGCAGAAGAGTACCGCGGTAATCGACAAAGCATCCTTCACGGTGAACGATGCCATCGCCGCTTCCGATCAGAAGAGTCGCCACCGTCGCCGGATGTTTCAGAACGGCCGCACCGTTGTAGCCGAGGCTCTCCCCCGCGCCATAACGCTCAATCCAACCGACCCGCGCCGACAGACGAACCGCCGGGCGGCTGCCTTCAAGAATTTCAGCCCCGTAAAGGGAGGCGCCGCTGCGCACCATGTCGAACCAGTACGATTCGCCCAGCGCAATACCGTATGAGGCCGCCAGACTTTTCCGCGCCGTCGGAAAACGGGCCGCCCATTTTTCAAACAGCCGCCTCTGACGGACGTTCTTTTCATCCCCGGGCCGTTCCGCACATGACAGATGTGACATCAGGAATGCAACGCGGCGGCCGGAAAGCGCCTTTTCCAAACGGCTTTCATCACAAACGCTTAATCCCGCCATGTTCAGTCCGGTGTCCAGCCGCACGGCGATGTCCTGCTCTTCAGGAAAACGGCTCAGCGCTTCAAACGTCGAGAACACGGGAATCAGGCCGTAATGACGGCAGTCTTCGGGCGTTTCGCCGTCCATCAGCCCGTCAAAAACATAAACAGAAGCCGCCGTATGGCGCCGTACTTCAAGTCCTTCGGCGAAAGTGGTTCACGAAAAAACACCGGCACCCCGCGGCATCCAAAGCCGGAACGACGATCGGAACACCCAGTCCGTAGGCCATTGGCCTTCACAACGGCTCCGACCTCGCATGGGGTGCATTTTTCACGCAGAAGGCGGAAATTGTGCTGTAAGGCATTCACGGAAACAGACAGGCAGATATTCGGCATTCGATAAAATTCCTCCGGCGGACGACACAGGAAGTGTACACGAAACGGCCGCCTCGCAACAATCAAAAAAAGACTTGCAAAACAGACGCGAAAAGCCTATAAAAAATTTCCTTCCGCACAGGAAGGGAATCGCGTTCCGCAGGCTTGTAAAGGGCAGCCTGCAAACGCAAAACCGTTCAAAATTTTAGTTAAGGAGACGGAAATGCCCAAATTGAAAACAAAAAGTTCGGTCAAAAAACGTTTTGCCCGTACCGGTTCCGGCGCGATCAAGCGCGGCTTTGCCAGCAAGCGCCACCGCCTGATTTCCAAACCGACGAAAATGAAGCGCAAAGCACGCGGCATGACGTTGCTCAAAGCGTGCGACTTTACGATCGTCGATCGTTTTATGCCTTATAATTAACGGGGAGGAATAAGGAAATGGCTCGTGTAAAACGCGGTGTGACCGCCCATGCCAAACACAAAAAAGTTTTGAAGCTCGCCAAGGGCTATCGTGAAAGCAACTCCAAACTGTATCGCGTTGCTTTGCAGAAGGTCGAAAAAGGCCTGCAGTACGCTTACCGTGACCGCCGCAAGAAAAAAAGCGACTTCCGCGCTCTGTGGATTCAGCGCATCAACGCCGGCGTCCGCGAATATGGTCTGACGTATTCCCGATTTATCAACGGTCTGAACAAGGCCGGCATTACTCTGGATCGCAAAATCCTGGCTGATCTGGCGATGAACCAGCCCGCCGCTTTTTCCGGAGTTGTCGACCAGGTCAAGGCTGCTCTGAAGGCATAAGCAAACAATTTGCTCAGATATAAAGGGTCGCCTGTCATAACAAGCGACCCTTTTTCATGAATCGGAAGGTAAAAGGACAAGTCATGAGTGATTTGGATACATTACAGGCTGAACTGCTGGCCTCCGTCGATAAAGCAGGAACACTGGCCGAACTGGACGATGTCCGTGTCGCCGCGCTCGGCAAAAAAGGCGTGATTACTGAAAAGATGAAGACGCTCGGGGCCATGTCCCCCGAAGAACGCAAATCCGCCGGACAGCGCTTCAATGCCATAAAAGAGGCGCTGGCCGCCGCCATTGAGGCAAAAAAGGAACAGCTTGAGGATGCGGAAATCAACGCGCGTCTGGCGACAGAAACCGTTGACGTCACTCTTCCCGTCCGCCCCGAAAAGCAGGGGCGCGTTCATCCCACAAGCCAGACATACGATGAAATTGTCGCCATTTTCGGACAGATGGGCTTTGCCGTCGCCGAAGGCCCGGATCTTGAGGACGACTTCCATAACTTCACAGCTCTGAACCTGCCGCCGGATCATCCGGCGCGCCAGATGCACGATACGTTCTATCTGGCCGACAACGGCTCTGACGAACGCTTCGTACTGCGCACCCACACCTCTCCGGTTCAAATCCGCACAATGACATCCCGCAAACCGCCCATTCGCATCATCGCGCCGGGACGGACGTATCGTTGCGATTCCGACATGACCCACACGCCCATGTTCCATCAGGTTGAGGGACTTGTCATTGACCGGACGACAAATATGGCGCACCTGAAAGGTTGCCTCGTTGAATTCGTCAAGACGTATTTTGAACTGGACGACGTTCCAATCCGTTTCCGTCCTTCGTTCTTTCCGTTTACGGAACCTTCGGCCGAAATGGATATCGGCTGTTCACGCGAAAACGGCGAACTGGAAATCGGCGCCGGCAAAAGCTGGCTTGAAATTCTGGGATGCGGCATGGTGCATCCGAACGTGCTGACCGCGTGCGGCATTGACCCGGCGGAATATCAGGGCTTTGCCTTCGGAATCGGCATTGAGCGCCTGGCCATGCTGAAATACGGCATCCCTGATCTGCGGACATTTTTCGATTCGGATCTGCGCTGGATCAAACATTACGGCTTTGTTCCTCTTGATGTGCCGACGACAACGGCGGGGCTGAGCCTGACGGGAGGGAACAAGTTATGAAATTCACACTGTCCTGGTTAAAGGAATATCTGGATACGGACGCCGGCGTTGACGAAATCACCGACCGTCTGACGGCCATCGGTCTTGAAGTCGAGGAGGTCGTGGATCCGATCGCCCCCGTGGCCGGACTGATCGTCGCCGAAGTTGAAACATGCTCAAAACATCCCAATTCGGATCATCTCCACATTCTGACGGTCAATACAGGGAAAGAGACCCTTCAGGTCGTCTGCGGCGCGCCGAACGCCCGGGCGGGAATGAAGGGCATCCTGGCGCGTCCCGGCGATTTCATTCCGGCCATGAACGACAGAATTAAAAAAGGCGTCGTCCGCGGCATTGAAAGTCTCGGCATGATGTGTTCGGAACGCGAGCTGGGGTTGGGCGGCGACCATCACGGCATTATTGACCTGCCGGATTCAGCCGTTGCCGGAGCACCGCTGACGTCGGTTTATCCGTCTGATCCTGTTTTTGATGTCTCCATAACGCCGAACCGCGGTGACTGCATGAGTGTCCGCGGCATTGCCCGCGATCTGGCCGCCTCCGGTCTGGGAAAATTCAAGGCGCTGAAGCCGATCGAGCTGAAGGAAAGCTTCCGTTCGGACGTGGTTCTGGTCAACGACGCCGTCGAAAAGGGCTGTCCGCTGTTTACCCTGCGTGAAATCCGGAACGTAAAGAATGTCCCAAGTCCGCAGTGGCTTCAGGATCGACTGACGGCGGTCGGCCTGCGTCCGATCTCGGCACTGGTGGACATTACGAACTATTTCACTCTGGCCTACGGACGACCCCTGCACGTTTTCGACGCGGACAAGGTCAAGGGTCGGCTGACAGTCCGTTCCGCGAAAAACGGTGAAAAGATGACCGCGCTGGACGGCCGGACGTACGAACTGTCCGAAGGAATGATCGTGATTGCCGATGAAAACGGCGTCCAGTCGCTGGGCGGTGTCATGGGCGGCGAAGCGACCGGATGCGACGAAAACACAACGCGCGTTCTTCTGGAATCGGCCTTCTTCACGCCCGAAGCGATTGCCCGGACGGGACAGAAGCTTCAGTTGAGTTCCGACGCCCGCCAGCGTTTTGAACGTGGCGTTGATCCGGCGACGACTCTGCCGGGTTCAATCCGCGCGGCCGAAATGGTTGCCGAACTGTGCGGCGGTGAGGTTTCGGAAATGATCAAAGCCGGGAATGCTCCGGAAGCCCGCGAAGTCATTCTGTTTTCGCCGATGCGCGTAAAACAGCTCTGCGGCATTGCTCTGCCCGATGAGGAATGCCGGAGCATTCTGGAAAAACTCGGCTGCGCGGTCACGGCCTCCGATCTGTTCCATATGGAAGGCGGCGCCTTTGAAGTCCGCCCGCCGTCCTGGCGTTCTGACATCACCGGCGAGCACGATCTGGTCGAAGAAGTCCTGCGCATTCACGGTTATGACAAGCTTCCGGAATTTTCACTGCCGCGCCCGGCGGCGCAACGTCCCGTCCTGACGCCCAAACAGCGGCGTGAAGCGATGGTACGCCGGACATTGGCCGCCCGCGGCGGATACCAGACGATCACCTGGTCGTTCATGTCCTCGGCCGACGCGAAACATTTCCGCGGCGGCGACCCGATCTGTCTGGCCAATCCGATCAGTTCGGATCTGGACGAGATGCGTCCGTCTCTGGTTCCGAACCTGCTGACGGCGGCACGCAACAATATAACAAAAGGGGCGAATGACGGATTCCTGTTTGAAATCGGCCCCGAGTTTTTCGGTTCGATCCCCGAACAGCAGAGAACCGTCGCCTGCGCCCTGCGTTTTGGCGCCGCTGTTCCCCGTCATTGGGCGGAAAAGACACGACCCGCAGATGTCTTTGACGCCAAAGCCGATGCGCTGGCGGCTCTGAACGCGGCAGAAGCCCCCGTTTCGATGCAGGTCGCGCGCGGTGCGCCGGACTGGTATCATCCGGGACGTTCCGGTTCTTTCCGAATCGGAAAAACGATTCTGGCTTATTTCGGTGAGATTCACCCGAAAATCCTGAAAGCCATGGACGTCAAAGGTCCTGTCGTTGCCTGCGAGGTTTTTCTGGACAGCCTTCCCCTGCCGCGCGCGAAAAACGGCAAAACGCAGAAGCTTCTGAAACCCCGGCCGTTCATGCCGATCATCCGGGATCTGGCGTTCACCGTTCCGTCTTCGGTTGAAGCGGAAAAAATCGTTGCGGCCGCGAAAAACGTTGATAAAAATCTGATTTCCGACGTTTCGGTTTTCGACCTGTATGAAGGCGCGAACCTGGGCGAAGGCCGGAAATCGGTGGCGATTCAGCTGACGCTTCAGCCGGTGGAAAAAACGATGACGGACGAAGAAATCGAAAGCGTCCGCCGCCGTGTTGTCGGCGCTGTCGTTGCGGCGACCGGTGCGGAGCTGAGGGGATAACCGATGGCCGAACCGTTTGCTTCGCCGACCGAGAACACATGGAAAACGCCGACGCTTTCGGGCGCCGTGCGTTTCCCCCGCACCGGTGAAAAGCCCTCGCAACTGGTCATCTACCTGCACGGAATGGGTGGAACCGGGCATTCAAACGTCTGGTTTGTCGAAGCCTTGCAGGATGCCATGCCCGGCGCGGTCTTTTATGTTCCGGACGGATTGGAACCCATTGACGGAAACGAAGAAACGCGTCAGTGGTTTTCCATTCCGAAAGGTTTCAGGGATTCGTGGCTGACCGTTCATCCGGACAAACTTCCGCCTCATGCCCGGGAAAAACTGGAACAGATGTACGAAAACTATAATCCGGCCGCGCTCAGGGTTGTCGAATTCATCCGGGAACGGATGGAGTTCCATGGCATTACAGCCAAAGACACGTATGTTTTCGGCGTTTCACAGGGAGCCATGCTCGGCGTTCAGCTGATTGCCGAAAGCGATCTGCTGGCCGATGAAACGCCGGAAGGGGAGCTGATCCCTCTGGGCGGAGTGATGATTATTGCGGGCTGTCTTCTGAATGCGGCGGAAGTCGAAGCCCATCCGAGCCGGTCAAAACCTGCATTCGTTCTGGTGCATGGTTCAGAGGATACGACGGTTCCGTACAAGGGTCACCTGCTGACGGACCGCACGCTGTTCAAAACCGGGCAAAAGACCGTGACGAAGGTTATCTGGGACAAGGATCATACATTTTTTGAATATCAGGCGATGCCCGACATCATCCGTCTGGCTTCGGAATGGGGTCGGCGGCCGGGGGAAAAAGGGCTTCCGTCCCTGTCTCTGTGAAGAAAAAAGGAGGCTCGAGCCTCCTTTTTCCATAAAAAGAGCCCGACTCCGGTACTCCGAAAAGAACCGCGGACGAACCGGATGACGCTCCGGAATCGGGAAACACGCCCGTTTTCCCGTCGCACCCCGTTCTTTTAAAGGGAAATCCTCTCCTTTTTATCAACGGCTTTTCTGTTTTATTTTCCTGCGTTCTCTGTCATAACTGGAAAAAAATCCTACCGGAGGAAAGCCATGACCCAACGCCTGGAAAATAAAAAAGTCGTCCTGATCGACGGTTCGGGATATATTTTCCGTGCCTTTTACGCCCTTCCCCCGATGAGCCGCGACGACGGAACCCCCGTCAACGCCGTTTACGGTTTCTGCAGCATGCTGATGAAGCTTCTGAAAGAAATGCCGGCCGATTATCTGGCCGTCGTCTTTGATGCTTCGCGCATCACGTTCCGGCAGACGATCTATCCGGAATACAAGGCCAACCGGAAGGAAACGCCCGAGGCTCTGATTCCCCAGTTTCCCCTCCTGCGCCAGGCTGTTGACGCGTTCGGCATCGCTCAGGTGGAAATGGAAGGCTATGAAGCGGATGACTTGCTGGCGACCTATTCCCGCCTTGCCCATGAGGATGGCGCGGATGTCACCATTGTTTCGGCCGACAAAGACCTGATGCAGATGGTCGGTTCCGGCGTTACGATCTTTGATCCGTTGAAACAGCGCGTTGTCGAAGAGATGCAGGTTCTGGAAAAATTCGGTGTCACACCGGACAAGGTCGTTGATGTACAGTCTCTGGCCGGCGATTCGACCGACAATGTCCCGGGCATCACCGGCATCGGCATCAAAACGGCGGCTCAGCTGATTAACGATTACGGTTCTCTTGAAAACCTTCTGGCTCGGGCGGAGGAAATCAAACAGCCCAAACGCCGGGAAACCATCATCGCGCAGGCTGAACAGGCCCGTATTTCAAAACAGCTCGTCCGGCTTGACGCTTTTGCGCCGGTGACGGAATCCCTGGATTCTTTTGCTGTCCAGACGCCGGATATTGAAAAAATCCGGGAATTTCTGACCCGGCAGACCTTCAAAAGCCTAGTCGCCAAACTACCGAACTGGCTGTCTTCCCGGGCGCAGATTATGCCCGGCGCGGAACATCCCGCGCTGCCGGCTGTGCCTGAAATCACCAAGGAATACACGCTGGTGCAGACCCCTGAAGAGCTACGGAAATGGGTGGACGGCGCGATTGCGGCGGGTCTGGTCGCCATTGACACGGAAACCGACGCTCTGTCGCCGACAAAAGCGCATATGGTCGGTTTTTCAATGTCCTACGAAGACGGAAAAGCCTGTTACGTTCCCCTGCGCCATATCGGGAAAGCCCGGCAGGGCGAGCTGTTCGGCGCGGAAGAAGCCCCGATTAACAGCCTGAAACAGATTCCCGTCGAAACGGCGCTTGCAATCCTCAAACCGCTCCTGACGAACAAAGGCGTCCTGAAAGTCGGGCACAACATCAAATACGACTGGCACATTTTTGCCAACGAATACGGCGATGATCTGGATATCACGCCGCTGGAGGACACGATGCTCCTGTCCTATGATCTGGACGGGGCGGCGCACGGGCACGGTATGGACGAACTGGCCGACTTGTACCTGGATTACCGGACAATCACATATGAAGACGTCTGCGGCAAAGGGAAGCTGAAAATCACGTTTGACCGCGTTGAACTCCAGCCCGCCTGTGATTATGCGGCCGAAGACGCGGACATCACGTTGCGCCTGTACCGCTACCTGAAACAGCGTCTGCTGAATGAACGCATGGTATCGATTTACGAAAACATGGATCGTCCGATGATTCCCATTCTGTACACGATGGAACGCCGCGGTATCAAGGTCTGTGAAAAAGAACTCCAGAAGCTGAGCCACACCTTCGGGACGCGGATTGACGCTTTGGAAAAAGAAATCTTTGCCCTGTCCGGCGAAGAGTTCAACCTGAACTCGCCCGCACAGATGGGCAAAATCCTGTTTGAAAAGCTGGCGCTTCCGCACGGCAGTAAAAACGCCAAGACCGGTTCATGGTCAACAGAGGCGACCATTCTGGAAGGTCTGGTGGATGAAGGATACGAACTTCCGGCGAAAATCCTTGAATGGCGCCAGTTTTCAAAGCTGAAAAGCACCTATTCCGACGCTCTGCAGGAACAGATCAATCCGCGGACGGGGCGTGTGCATACAAATTTCATGCAGACGGTGACTTCGACGGGGCGGCTGTCCTCTAACGACCCGAACCTGCAGAACATTCCCATCCGTTCCGAAGAAGGCCGCGAAATCCGGCGTGCATTCATCTCCGAACCGGGGAATCTCCTTCTGTCTGCGGACTATTCGCAGATTGAACTGCGCCTGATGGCTCATGTCGCGGATGTACAGGGGCTGAAGGACGCTTTCGCCCGCGGAATCGACATTCACGCGGCAACGGCATCACAGATGTTCCACGTTCCCGTCGAAGGTATGGACCCGATGATTCGCCGCAGTGCCAAGGCAATCAACTTCGGCATCATTTACGGCATTTCCGCGTTCGGCCTGGCGCGTCAGCTGAGCATCTCGCGGACCGAAGCGCAGGAATATATCAACGCCTATTTCAAACGTTTTCCCGAAATCAAGGCTTATATGGAACAGACAATTGACTTCGCCCGGACGAACGGGTACGTCATGACACCGTTCGGCCGCAAATGCTCGGTCGGCAACCTGAACGACCGCAACGCCGCGCGGCGTTCATTTGCCGAACGCGCCGCCATTAACGCCCCGATTCAGGGCGGGGCGGCCGATATTCTGAAAAAAGCGATGATCCGCCTGCCCGATGCTTTGGATGCCGCGAACCTGTCCGCGAAAATGTTGCTTCAGGTTCATGACGAACTTGTCTTTGAAATCCCCGAACACGAATCGGAAGCGACCGGCGCGCTTGTGAAAAACGTCATGGAAAATGTTTATCAGCTCAGCGTTCCTCTGATCGCCGAAGTCGGTGTGGCAGACAACTGGGCGACGGCGCATTAAAACGTGCGTCGCATATGTGACGGATTTATGAAGAAAATGTGATCCGGCCGACAGCCGCGCCATAATCCTGCCGTAATTCAGGCCGCAATTCGGCCATATTTCAATGCTATTCTGAATCTTGGAATAAAGATGGGGAAAGCAAATGAAAAAAATCATGATAACAACAGCTGTTCTTTGGGGTTTGGCGGGCTCAGCCTCCGCTCTTGAAGTCCACTCGTCCGTTTTGAACAACTCCGGCACATTCACGCTTGCCCGGTCGGTCAAGCTCGGGACTTTGACGGATGATGCACAGGGTTTCACGGGCAAGAATATCTCTGAAGCTCAAAAGGAAAAATACGACTGCACCCGAGACGATAACTGCGGCTCGACTCAGAAATGCTCCGGCAATAAATGCGTTGACGTCTGTACGGCAAGCCCGTGTGCTTCCGGGAAACAGTGCATTGCACAGGCCGGCCATACACGAACCTGCGTTGACTGTACCTCTGATTCTCACTGTACTGCAGGAAAGCGGTGCTCGGGAAGCGAGTGCATCTCCTGTTCTGCCGGCGATTCATGCCGGTGTCCTTCGGGACAGGAAGCCAACGGGTCGGGCGGATGCCGGACGATTGACCCCTGCCGCGGCGTCAGCTGTCCGGGCGGATACTGTTCCGGCGGAAACTGTTCGTGTTACAGCGGCTATTCATGGAACGGGGCAACGTGTATCGCAATTGACCCCTGCGCGAATGTGACATGCGGCGTCGGAAAGACATGTTCAAACGGTTCATGCATTGATATTCCGGGCTGGTGCGGTTCGGACAGTGCGTGTTCGTCTTCGCAGAAATGCACAAACAATACCTGTGTGGCTCTGACGTGCGGCACATGTGAAACGGCCTCCAATCATACATGTGTCAAAAAATCCGGATGTTGTACGTCGGCCGCGGACTGTGGGAGTGGGTATA
>ENA-UOJC01002480-UOJC01002480.1-human-gut-metagenome-genome-assembly--contig:-C104-NODE-2480-length-19930-cov-7.872906_pt1 | contig 19930 bp, 18 predicted proteins | sample MGYA00242339_ERZ723886 | MGnify/ENA metagenome assembly ERZ723886 | reverse complement strand
CAGCGAAGCTGACGGAAGGAGTTCCCCTCTTTGAGGGAGGTGGCAGCGAAGCTGACGGAAGGAGTTTTTTCCCCTCTTCGAGGGAGGTATAGGTTCGCTATGCCGCCGCTTGGTTCAGCATCGGAACGATTATTCTGTATGCGTTTGTTTCCTAGCAAAACAGACCTCCCTCTTCGAGGGAGGTGGCAGCGAAGCTGACGGAAGGAGTTTCCCTCTCCCCTCTTCCTAAATCATCAGGGAAGCGCGTCTTTTTTTGTCGGAACAACCAATATTTCTGCGTGGGTCTTGTTTTGCGGCGGCGGGTATAGTATACTGTTTTATTATGAATACTCATCAGATGAAGCAGTTTTAAGGAGGGATTCCCATGGCAGAAGAGACCCGGGAAAAGACCAACTTTATTTGGGAGGCCATCAAGGCCGATATCGCCGAGGGCAAGAACGGCGGCCGCGTTCAGACGCGCTTCCCGCCCGAGCCGAACGGCTATCTGCACATCGGCCATGTCAAGGCGCTTTCCGTCGATTTTCTGACGGCGGAGCGCTTCGGCGGCGTGTGCAATCTGCGCTTTGACGATACCAACCCGACCAAGGAAAAAGAAGAATTTGTCGAGGCCATCAAGGACGATATCCACTGGCTCGGCTTCAATTATGCCAACGTCTACTATGCCTCCGAGCAGTACGACCAGATTTATGAATTTGCGCTCGACCTCATCCGCCGCGGGCTGGCGTATGTGGACGACCTCTCCAAGGAGGAAATCCGCGAATACCGCGGCACGCTGACCCAGCCGGGCAAAAATTCCCCCTATCGCGACCGCACGCCCGAGGAGAATATGGATCTTTTCCTTCGCATGAAGAACGGCGAGTTCCCGGAGGGTTCCCGCGTGCTGCGCGCGAAGATCGACATGGCCTCCCCGAATATCAACATGCGCGACCCCACCATCTACCGCATCAAGTATTGCACGCACCATCGCACGGGCGACAAGTGGTGCATCTACCCGATGTATGATTTCGCGCACCCGATCGGCGACGCGCTCGAGGGCGTGACCCATTCCCTCTGCTCGCTGGAATACGAAATCCACCGCCCGCTGTATGACTGGGTGGTCAACGTCTGCAACTTCAAGGAGAAGCCGCGCCAGATCGAGTTCGCGCGCCTGAACCTGACCAACACCGTGATGAGCAAGCGCTTCCTGCGCCGTCTGGTCGAGGAGGGCTATGTCTCCGGCTGGGACGATCCGCGTATGCCGACGCTGGCGGGCATGCGCCGCCGCGGCTACACCTCCGCCGCCGTGCGCGATTTCATCGACCGCGTGGGCGTATCCAAGGCGGATTCCGTCGTAGACGTGCGCCTGCTGGAATACTGCGTCCGCAACGACCTGAACGAAACCGCGCCGCGCGCGATGGCCGTGCTCGACCCGGTGAAGGTCGTGCTGACCAACTACGAAGCGGGCAAGGCCGAGGACTGCGTGATCGAGAATCACCCGAAGAAGCCGGAAATGGGCATGCACACCGTGCCGCTCACCCGCGAAATCTACATCGAGCGCGAGGATTTCATGGTCGATGCGCCGAAGAAGTTCTTCCGCCTCAAGCCGGACGGCGAGGTTCGCCTCAAGGGCGCTTACATCATCAAGTGCGAGCGTTACGACGTGGACGAGGCCGGCAACGTGACCTGCATCTACTGCTCGGTGGATTTCACCAGCAAATCCGGCTCCGAGGGCGCGGATCGCAAGGTCAAGGGCACGATTCATTGGGTCAGCGCCGAGCGGAACATTCCGTTCGAGGGTCGTCTGTACGACGTGCTGATGCGCGACGACGACGAGCAGACCGAAATCGCGCCCGAGGAGGAGACCGACGAGGAATCCGCCGCCCCGGCGAAGGATTTCACCGCCCGCCTGAATCCGGATTCCCTCAAGATCATTCGCGGCTTTGCCGAGCCTTGGCTCGCCGAGGCAAAGGTCGGCGACGACTTCCAGTTCCTGCGCATGGGCTATTTCTGCAAGGATAAGGATTCCACGGCGGATATGGCCGTCTTCAACCGCGTCGTTCCGCTGAAGGACAGCTATAAGCCGGAATAAGTTGCGGGGCTGCGTTGAGGCTTTGCCCCGGCGTTCCCCATGAGAAGGAGAAAGAAATCATGTCTGATGAAGTTCGCACGCGATTTGCGCCCAGCCCGACGGGCTATCTGCATCTGGGCGGCCTGCGCACCGCGCTGTATACCTATCTGTTCGCCAAGAAGCACGGCGGCAAGTTCATTCTGCGCATCGAGGATACCGATCAGGAGCGCGAGGTGCCCGGCGCGGTCGATCTGATCTATAAATCCATGCGTCAAGCCGGTCTGGCCTACGACGAGGGCCCGGATGTGGGCGGCGAATACGGCCCGTATATCCAGACCCAGCGCCGCGACCTCTACCCCAAGTTCGCTTGGGAGCTGGTCGAAAAGGGCGGCGCTTACTGCTGCTTCTGCACCAAGGAAGAGATCGAGGCCGACCGCAAGGCCGCCGAGGCCAAGGGCGAAACCTACAAATACAACAAAAAGTGCCTGCACAACGTCAGCCTTGAGGAAGCCAAGCGCCGCATCGCGGCGGGCGAGCCTTACGTCATCCGCCAGAACGTGCCGACCACGGGCAAAGCGTCCTTCGACGACATGCTCTACGGCCACGTCGAGGTGGATTGCGACACGCTGGATGACAACGTGCTCATCAAGGCTGACGGTCTGCCGACCTACAACTTCGCCAACGTCGTGGACGATCACCTGATGGCCATCAGCCACGTCATGCGCGGCACGGAATACCTCTCCTCCGCGCCGAAATACAACCTGCTCTACGAGGCCTTCGGCTGGAAGCCGCCGATCTATCTGCATCTGCCGCCCGTTATGATCGAATCCGTGCTCAAGGATAAGGAAACCAAGCAGCCGATTCTGGATGAAAACGGAAACGAGCAGCCGATCGTCCGCAAGCTCTCCAAGCGCTGGGGCGATCCCTCCTTCGAGGATCTGCTGCAAAAGGGCTACCTCAAGGAAGCGATCATCAACTACATCGCGCTGCTGGGCTGGGCGCCGAAGGACACCAATGAGGAATTCTTCTCGATGGATGACCTCATCCGCATCTTCGATGAAAACGGCATCAACAAGAGCCCGTCGATCTTCGACACCAACAAGCTGACGTGGTTCAACGCCGAGTATATCCGCCGCCTGACCCCGGAGGCCTACGCCGAAATGGCCAAACCGTGGCTCTCTCAGGTGCTCGACCCGCAGAAGTTCGACCTCGACCGCCTCTGCCAGCTTTTGCAGGCACGCACCGAGATTTTCAGCCAGCTTCCGGGCATGGTGGATTTCCTCGCCGAGATGCCGGCGCTGGATATGGCGCTGTTCACCAACAAAAAGAGCAAATCCACGCCGGAAACCAGCAAGGCGGCGCTCGAATTTATCCGCCCGATTCTCTCCGGCATGGCCGATTGGACGGAGGCCAACCTCCACGATACCGTGATGGCCGCCATTCCCAAATCCGGCATGAAGAACGCCACCGTGCTCTGGCCGTTGCGTATCGCCATCACCGGCCGCGCCGCTACCCCCGGCGGTGCGTTTGAAATGGCGTATCTGCTCGGCAAGGACGAAACGATGAAGCGCCTTGACGACGCGATGGCCAAGCTCTAATTTCATTCTTTATCCGTTAGGAAAACCCCGATACCGCGTGCGGTATCGGGGTTTTGTTATGCTTGTCAAAAGAGGGAGGCCGTGCGGCGTATCCGCATTACATTTTTTCGATGATCCTGTCAAGCAGATTTCTGAATTGTCCCTTCACGCGGTTGGCCGTTTCCGTCACCTCCGCGTGGTTGAGCGGCTGGTCGAGAATCCCCGCCGCCATGTTCGTGATGCAGCTTATGCCCAGCACGCGCATGCCGCCGTGGCGCGCCACGATGACCTCCGGCACGGTGCTCATGCCCACCGCGTCCGCGCCGAGCGTGCGCAGCATGCGGATTTCCGCCGGGGTTTCATACGTCGGGCCGGTCATCTGCGCATAAACGCCCTCGCGCAGCGCAAAGCCCTGCTCGTTTGCACATTCGTGCGCCAGCGCGCGCAGCTCCTTGTCAAACGCGCAGCTCATATCCGGGAAGCGCGGGCCGAACGCATCGAGGTTCGGGCCGATCAGCGGATTCTGCGCCGTCATGCTGAATATGTCGCCGATCACCATCAGCTCGCCCGGATGGTAGCCGAGGTTCACGCCGCCCGCCGCGTTGGTGACGATCAGCGTCTTCACGCCGATTTTCTGCATCACGCGAACCGGCAGGGTCACGTCCTTCATGCCGTATCCCTCGTAATAATGGAAGCGTCCCTGCATCATCACCACGCGCTTGCCGTACAGCGTGCCGCAGCACCACATGCCCGCGTGCCCCGCGACCGTCGAGCGCGGGAAGCCGGGGATTTCGCTGTACGGCAGCTTGACCGCGTCCTCAAGCGCCTCGGCGTAATCGCCCAGACCGCTGCCCAGAATCACGCCGATATCGGCCTTGCCGCAGACGGCAAACACCTTCGCCGCCGCCTCGTCGATTCTCTTCATTTCATCCATCATTTCAGTTCCTCCAGAAAAGAAGTTCCGCGCAGCGGGTTCGCCAGACCGAAATAATCCAGCACCGTCGCGCTGATGTCCGCATATGTCGCGCGCACGCCCAGGTTCACGCCGCCCTGCATCTTCCTGCTCCAAACCAGCAGCGGCGTGTGCTCGCGCGTGTGGTCGGTGCCGCTGTGGCACGGGTCGCACCCGTGGTCGGCGGTGATCATCAGCAGATCGTCCTCGCCCATCTTCGCCTGAATCTCCGGGAGCTGTGCGTCGAATGTCTCCAGCGCGGCGGCGTAGCCCTTCACATCGCGGCGATGGCCATATACCATATCGAAATCGACCAGATTGACGAACAGCAGGCCGTCAAAATCCTCGTCCATCGCCTCGAACGTCGCCTGCATGCAGGCCGGGTTGCCCGCCGCGTGGTTGCTCTTGGTGATGCCGTGGTGATCGAAGATATCCTCAATCTTGCCCACGCCGTAGACCGTCTTGCCGTTCTCTTTCAGAATGTCGCACATCGTCTGCGGCGGCTGCGCGCTGAAATCGCGGCGCGCGCCGGTGCGCTTGAACGCGCCCGCGTGGTCGCCGACGAACGGACGCGCGATGACGCGGCCGACCTCCAGCTCGCCCGTCAGCAGCTCGCGCGCGATTTGGCAGTCGCGATACAGCTCCTCCAGCGGCACAACCGCTTCGTTCGCCGCGATCTGGAAAACGCTGTCCGCCGAGGTATAGACGATCAGCTTGCCGGTTCTGATGTGCTCCTCGCCCAGCTCGTCGAGGATCGCCGTGCCGGAGGCGGGCTTGTTGCCCAGCGTGCCGCGGCCGACAGCCTTTTCAAACCTCTCGATGAAATCCTGCGGGAAGCCGTTTGGGAACGTCGGGAACGCCTGTGCAAGCTGAACACCCGCGATTTCCCAATGGCCGGTCGTGGTGTCCTTGCCGGCGGAAACCTCACGCAGCTTGCCGAAGCAGCCCTTCGGCGCATCCACCCTGCCGGGGAAGCTCGCGCCGTCGATGTTCGCCAGCCCCAGTTCCATCAGATGCGGCAGTTTCGGATGGCAGGTGTTGATGATATGGCCGAGCGTGTCCGCGCCCTTGTCGCCGTAATTCGCAGCGTCCGGCAGTTCGCCGATGCCCACGCTGTCCAGAACGATGACGATTGCTTTTTTGTTCATATGCTCCTCCTTTGCGTTTTCTTCCAAAAGAAAACGAGTCCGATACGGTCATTATACCGCATCAGGCTCGTTTTTTCAATCGCCATCGCGTCAATCCTCCGGGGTCACGCGCATATACTGCGCGAGCATCCCGATCATTTCCGCGTTGGTCGGCTTGCCCCGTATCGGATCGATCGAGTTGCCGAAAAAGCCGTATACGCGCCGCACGCCGAACGCATCCATCACGCTTTCCACCGCATGGCGGATCAGCCGCTCGACGGCCTGCTCCGTCGTTCCGAAACGCAGCGCCACCGGCTTGTACAGCATGTCGCCGACCGCGTCCATCCGGCTTTCGTCCTCCCACGCGAGCGCCGCCGCGCTGGATAGGTATTCGTATCCACGCAGCGTCGATCTCATGCCCATTTTGCTGAGCAGCCCGGCGGCGCGTCGGCAGGCCGGCTCCATCCGCGTCCAATCCGCTTCGCCGCGCACCTTTTTGAGCATCTGCGTGAGCGCCTCCGTCAGCTCCTGCGCGTCCCACGGTACGCGCACCTGACAGGTCACGCCCCTGCGCAGAAAGCCGTCCCGCGCGAAGGGCATCATCACCCCGCCGATGACCTGCGGCATCCGCTCGCCGTAGATCTCCCTGAGCCGGTCAATCGTGCCCAGCCCGTCCATCAGCGGCAGCACCGCGTCGATCACCAGAATATCCGGCCTGCATTTTTTCGCCGCCGACAGCGCGCCCTCCCCGGATTGCACCATGCGGAAGGTGCAATCCTGCTCATCCTCCAACGTCCGAAGCGCCGGAATCACCGCGCTGCCGTCGCGCATCGCGCATAGAATTTGCGTTTTCATTCCGCAGTCACCTTCCCCTGTACATTTACGCTGCCTGCGCCTCCGCATCCAGCGCATTGCTTTTTTCGAGCATCCACTCGATATACATGCCGTATCCCTGCGTCGCGTCGCTCAGATAGACGTGCGTTACCGCGCCGATGATCCGGCCGTCCTGCAGGATCGGGCTGCCGCTCATGCCCTGAACGATGCCGCCCGTTCGATGCAGCAGCCGCTCGTCCGTCACGCGCAGCACCATGCCCTTCTGGCTCGGTTCGCTCTGGGGGAAGCAGCGGACGATTTCCACGCCGTATTCCTGCGGTTCGTCGCCCTCCACCGTCGCGATGATGCTGGCCGCCCCGGTGTGGACGGCGCTCCGCGAGCCGACGCTCAGCCCCTCCGGGTAGAGCGCGCTCCGGGGCGCATCCCGCATCACGCCGTAAATGCCGTATTCGCAGTTTTCCAGCAGGCTGCCGATCTGCCGCCCCTCCTTGAGGAAGTTGCCCTTCAGCTCGCCCGCCCTGCCGCTCTGCCCTTTTGCAACGCCCACGATGTTCGCCCGCAGAATCGCGCCCTCGCGCGCATCCAGCAGCTTGCCCGTGTCCGCATCGACAATCGCGTGCCCCAGCGCGCCGTAAGCGCCCGTCTGCGGGTCCACATAGGTCAGCGTGCCGACGCCCGCCGTGCTGTCGCGCACCCAGACGCCCAGCTTCCGCCTGCCGTCCGCCGCATCGACGGAAGCCGCCGTTTCCACCGTGATCGTCTGCCCGCCGCGCATCACTTCGAGCCGAACCGTGTCGCTCTGCGCCCCGCCGATGACGGCGCCGAGCGTCTTCGCGCTCTCCACCGTTTCGCCGTTCGCGGAAAGGATCACGTCGCCCGCGCGCAGCAGCCGCCCCTTCGCCGAATCGGAAACGACCAGCACGCCGCGCGTCTTGAGCGCCACGCCGACCGCCTGCCCGCCGGGAATCAGCCTGCGCGCCTCCACGACGTTCACCCGCGTCTCATGCACGGGAATCAGCCCGAGCAGCGAAAAGGTCACGCTCGTCTGCCCGCCCGCCTCCGCGCTGAGCGTCACGCGCTCATCCTGCGAGGCCAGCACGCTGACCGCCCCGCCCGCCGACGCGGCGCGCATCGGCAGCCCGGTCTGCACCACAAGCCGCTGCCCGGAAGAGAGCGTCAGCGCATCCGGCAGCGCAGCCGCGTTTCGCACCCATGGGGAATAATTGCATACAAAAGCCATCGCGCTCAGCGCAATGCCCAAGCCGTGCCGAACCGTTTGTTTCATGCCCAATCCTCCGTTTCGAGGTTTAGCATGACGCGGCGGCTTTCGGTTTATTCCTGCGGTTTTTTCTGGCTGTCCAGCAGGAGCTGAAGCTCCTCCATGAAGGATTGCACATCCTTAAATTGGCGATAGACCGACGCAAAGCGGATATACGCCACTTCGTCCAGCTCCTTCAGGCCGTCCATCACCATCCGCCCGATCTGCTCGGTGGTCACTTCTTCCTCCGGCTGCTGGCAGACGCTGGTTTCCACCCGGCGCACCAGCTTTTCGATCTCCTCCAGCGGAACGGGGCGCTTTTCGCATGCCCTGAGGATGCCGTTGCGCACCTTCGCCGCGTCAAACGGTTCCCGCCGCCTGTCCTTTTTGACGACCAGCACCGGCAGCATTTCAATCTTTTCGTATGTCGTAAAGCGTCTTTTGCATTCCTCGCACTCGCGGCGGCGGCGAATCGCGCCGTCCTCCGTCGGGCGCGAATCCACCACGCGGCTCTCCGTGCAATTACAGTATATGCACTTCATGTCGATTTACCCCTCATTTTGAAAAATTTTGCATTTTCCCATTCGCTTATTATACCCGTATTCCGAAAAAAGGTAAACCCCCTTCAGCAGCTCCCCGGCGAAACCAGAATCACGTCGTCGCCGATGCAGGCGATCTGCCGCCACGGAATCTCCATCTGGCTTTTCTCGCTTCGAAAAATGCCGCAGCCCCCGCAGACGATCAGGCCGAGCGCCTGCCCCGTCGCCGGGTCGAGCACCACGTCGCACGCGCGCCCGATCACCCGTCCGTCCCCGATGCAGATCATATCCTTTTTCTTCAATTCCGAAAACGTCATATTCCTTCCGCCTTTCGCGTCTATGCGCTTTTCCCCCAAATATAACCACGCGCCGCGAGAATATTTTTCCTTGACCGCCGTCATAATGCAGTTCAAGAAAGCAAGGGAGGCGACGATATGGCCATCGGCAAAGTTGAAATCTGCGGCGTGGATACCTCTACGCTCCCCGTCATCAGCAACGAACGGATGCGGCAGCTCTTTCCCCTCGTCCACAGCGGGGATATGCGGGCGCGGGAGGAATTTATCCGGGGCAATCTGCGTCTGGTGCTCAGCGTGCTCCAGCGGTTCCACCACCGCGGCGAAAATGTGGATGATCTGTTTCAGGTCGGCTGCATCGGGTTAATCAAAGCCCTCGATCATTTTGACGTGACGCAGAACGTGCGCTTTTCGACCTACGCCGTGCCGATGATTATCGGCGAGATTCGGCGCTATCTTCGGGATAACAACGCCATCCGCGTCAGCCGTTCGCTTCGGGATATCGCCTATAAATCGCTCTCCGCGCGCGACCGCCTGCAAGCCGAGCTTGGGCGCGAGCCGACCGTGCAGGAAATCGCCCGAAAGCTCGAGCTGTCGGCGGAGGACGTCACCCTCGCGCTCGAAGCCATCCAGGACCCCGTAAGCCTGTGCGAGCCAATCGGCGGCGAGGGCGCGGACGCGCTGACCATCGGCGATCAGGTGCGCGACGACAACGTCAGCGCGGAAAACTGGCTGCAAAACATCGCCATCCGCGAGGCCATGGATCGCCTGAACGAGCGCGAGCAGCGCATTTTGAACCTGCGCTTCTTTCAGGGGCGCACCCAGATGGAGGTTGCGGGCGAAATCGGCATCAGTCAGGCGCAGGTCTCCCGCCTCGAAAAGGCCGCGCTCAGCCACATGCGCAAGCTGGTCTAGTTCCGCGCCCTGTACGCGCGTTCAAGCGCCTCCGCGATGATCGGGCACGCCGCCAGCGCCTCCGAAAGCGTGTTGCGGTTGTTGCCAATTTCAATCAGCAGCGCGCCGGTGGAGATATGCTGATTGAAGCGCCCGCTCTTGATCTTCACCTCGCGGCAGATGCCGGGCGCAAGGGCGTTCGCCGCCTCCGTGACGGCCTGCGCCAGTTCGAGGTTCTTCGGCCAATCCGGCCGCTCGTCAAAGCCGGATCCCGTCGCGCCCGTGCCCTTGCCTACCAGCAGCATGACGCGCGCGGCGCTTCCGCCCTCCGTCTCCACGCTGTTTGCGCCGCGGTATGACTCGCTGTATGCGTCGCGGTGCACATCAAGCCAGTAGTCATACCGTTCGCCCGCGTCGAGCCGCGTCCTGAGCATCGCCAGCGACCGCTTGTAGGCGGTGGACAGCGTCGGCGGCTCAAACGCCGTCGTATCATGCACGACGATGAAGCCGCGCGCGGTCAGCGCCCGCGCCAGCGCGTCCCCGACCGCGATCATGTTGTGGTTTTCGTCGCGCGTGCGCCATTTTTCCGTCGGCTTGTAATTTTCCGTCTCCGTGGCCTGATATGCCTCGTAGGTATGGGTGTGGTATATTAACACCCGCGGTGCCTCCGCCTGCGCGACGGCCTGCACCGCCTCGCGCTGCTCCTGCGCCGTTACGCGGATCAGCAGCGGCGGCCGCAGGCGCTCAAGCCCGACCCAGCCCGCCGCGCCGGCCGCCAGCAGCGCAAGCGCCCACCCCGCCGCCCTTCTCCGCCATCCCCGTCTCCGCATACCGCGCCCCTCCTCGCCGCCGATGTCCTTACAGTGTATGAAGCGGCGCAAACCGGCATGACAAGAGACGGCGCTCCCGCCCCGGAAGCGCCGTCCTTTGGGTTAAATTCCACGCCGCCTAGCATTTGCAGCCGCACGTTCCCGCACAGCCCATGCCCGCCGCGGTCGTCGCGCAGCCCAGCCCCGTGGAGCTGGCATAATTGCCGCAGGTGCAGCTCACATTCCGCGCCCGCAGCGCGTCCTCGTCGCAGACCGCCTGCGGGAAAAGCGGCAGGCTGAAAAATTCATCGCACACCGAATCTGCAAACTCCTCGCACGGCGGCACCTCGCAGTAGCCGTAGCTCGGCACGAGCACCTCGACCTTTGCCAGCACCTTGAGCACCACGGTCACGCAGATTTCCAGCTCAAACACGTTGTTGCGCAGATATGTACCCGAGACGCAGATGGCGGAAACCATCGACTCGATGTTGTACGGCACGATGGATTCATCCGGAATCGAGAGCAGCACGTCGCGATCCACCGTCACCATGCCCCGGCCGATGTATTCCCGGCAGGCCGCGTCTGTAAACAGGATGTCGATGGGCACGTCGATCTGGCAGCGCACCCGGCCAAAACACGGCCTGTCGCACAGGCGCTCCACAGACAGGTTGCGAATCACGCCCTCCGTCGAGGTCGAGCGGCAGCTCTCAAAGGTGATCGGCATCGTCGGCTGGGTGTTCGCGTTTTCCTGCTGCTCGCCGCACGACCCGTTGCAGCAGGGCACGAGGCCGTAGCTGAGCAGCGTGACCTTCTGTTCCTTGAGCTGCTCCTGCATCAGGCAGCTGTCGTAGACCCGCTGAACCTGAATACAGATCTTCTCGTTCAGCCCGCTGAATACCTCGTTGCCGCTCAAATTGCAGGGACAGTGCGTCGATCCGCTATTTTTGTAAGAATAGAAAGACATAAAACACACGCCTCCTTGGGCAGTCTCGTGGGGGAAATTCCTCACGATTCCACATTATGCCCATCGGGAAGGCGTGTGCCTGATTATGCCTTTTTCTCTTCTTCGTCGCGCTGCTGAATCCGCTTGAGCTGCTCAAACGGCCCTCTGTGCCGCCGGGATGCGGCGGTCGGATTGTTGCGCAGCGCATGCTCGGCGCGCAGCAGACGGCGCTCGCGAATCCTGCGCAGTTCCTCGCTCTGGCGGTCGTACTTCGCTCTGGCCGCCTCAACCTCCGCGCGGAGCGCGCTGACGTCCGGCAGAAAGCTGGCCGCTTCGTTGAGGACGCGCTCAAGGTTGGCAAAGCGCTCCTTCGCGCCGTCTTCGAGACTCAAACGCTTCTGATCCATCATCTCGCGCACGCGGTCGCGGGCGGCGGTGACACGTCTGGCGCTGGCCGCCAGCTCCTCCTGCCTGCTGTCCACATGGGCGGCAAAGTCGCGGATCATGCCGCTGACGCGCTCGTTGATGGAATCCAGCCCGCCGTGCAGGGCTTGCAGCTCCCTGGCATAGCGCTCCATGGATTCCAGCAGCGCGCGCAGATCGAGGGCGCGGCGAACGGCAAAGCCGGTATCCACCACGGCAAAGCCCGTGAAAATCGCGGCCGCCGCATCGGCCATCGTCAGCGGAATCATATAGATATAGGTTTTGACGAACGGATTGACCACGCTGACGATGAACACGGAGAACACCGCCCACGTCGCCGCGGACAGTGCGCAGATATAGCCGTTCACATTCAGCGGCCGCTCGGAATAATCCCAATAGCGCACATGGAAGATCGCTTCCATCAGGAAGCCGGTCACATATTCCAGCAGCGAGGCGGCGATCGTGCCCACCAGCGCCACCAGCGCCATGTTCCCCTCCACCGGCACGCAGGTCAGCAGAATACCGACCGCGCCGAAGCCGTAGATCGGCAGAATCGGCCCGAACAGAAAGCCCCGGTTGACGAACCGGCGCTCCTTCACCAGATACAGAAAAACCTCCCAGCACCAGCCGCAGAAGCTGTATAGAAAGAACAGCAGCACCCATTGGCTGACGCTGTATTCCTCCAGCAGCGTCGCCCTAATTTGCTCCAGCAATGTATTCCCTCCCGCATATTCACTGGATTGATTATACAAGAATTCCTATTTTCTGTCAATCTCACGTTAAATTCTGGCCATGCTTTCCCACTTGCCCTTTTCAAAGCGCCACGTATAGACCGCCGCGCGAACCGCCCAGTCCACCAGCATCGCGAACCACACGCCCAGCGCGCCGTAGCCCATCCTCACACCGACGACATAGCTCAGCGCAATGCGGAAACAGACCATCGACCCGATGGAAAGCACCATGGTGAATTTCACGTCGTTGGCGGCGCGCAGCGCGTTGGGCATGGAGAGCGCCAGCGGCCAGAGCAGCATGGCGAAGCCGTCGTGGATGAAGATCAGCTGCGTCGCCAGCTCGCGGGACGCGGGCGAGAGCGTGTACAGGTTCAAAATCAGCGGCAGCGCGGACAGCAGCACGACGTTCACCACAGCCATCATGGCGTATTCGATTTTGAGCAGCTTGCGCGTGTAATAGCGCACCTGATCGTTGTCGTGCGCGCCGACACAGCGCCCAACGACGGTCAGAATCGCGAGGTTCATCGCCGCGCCCGCCAGCACGCCCAGCCCGTCCAGGTTGTTCGCCACGGCGTTGGCGGCAATCTGCACCGTGCCGAAGGTCGAAATCATGCTGACGACGACGATGCGCCCCAGCTCAAAAATGCCGTTTTCAATGCCGCTCGGGATGCCGATATAGAGAATCTGGCCGATCAGCGTCGGCTGGAAGCGCGTCATCTGGTCGGGGCGCACATACAGCTGCCGCTCCCGGTTGAGGCTCAGCGCAAACATCACCGCCGCCGCCATCACGCGGGAAAGCAGCGTGGAAATCGCCGCGCCCGCGACGCCCCACTTCATGCCGAAGATGAGGATGGAATTGCCGATGAGGTTCATCACATTCATGCCGAGGGAAACCACCGTCGGCGTTCGCGAATCGTTCATCGCGCGGAACAGCGCCGAGCTGGAGTTGAACGACGCGAGGAACGGGAAGCTCAGCGCGGACACCGTCAGATAGGTCAGCGCGGCGTCCATCACGTCCGCGTCAATTTGGCCGAAGAGCAGCGAAAGCAGCGGCTTTCTCGCCGCGAGCGACAGCACCGTGAACAGCAGCGCGCAGACCGCCGTGACCACCATCAGCTGGCTGGACGCTTCGCAGGCCTTCTTTCGGTCGCGGTGGCCGAGGTATTGCGACGCGATCACCGCGCCGCCGGTCGCAACCGCCGCGAAAACCGCGTTGATGAGCATGTTAATCATGTCCACCAGCGACACGCCGGAAATCGCCGCCTCGCCCACGGAGGAGATCATCATCGTGTCGGCCATGCCGACCGTGCGCGCGAGCACCTGATCGATGACCAGCGGAATAATCAGCCGCTTCAAATCCTCATTTGAAAACAGCAGCGTCCGCCCGCCGTCCAGAATCTTCTTTTCCAGCTGCTTCTCTGTCATAAGCTACTCCCGTTTCCGTCGCCGCTCCAAGCGCTTTTGGCTCAATGATTGCACGATAAAAGAAATACGCTGACCCTCTCGGAAAGCGTATTCCTATTATATACGAATTTTTGCGGCGCTTTCAAGCGCAGAATTGACCAGATTTCGCCTGCTTTTTTATTTATGCGTCGGCCGCCGCCACGTCAAAGACGATCTTCCGCCCGAAGACATAGCAGGTCACGCGCAGCATTCTCGCCGCGCCGGTCTGCGCGTCGGTTCGCCGGAGCACCGTCAACTGCATATCGCCCATGCTGCCCGCCGGGAGCGCGTGTCGGCTGTCGTCCGGCAGCGCCAGCACGTCGCCTTCCGCCGGTTCGAGCAGCTCCATCGAAATCCACTCCGCCGGGACAAAGCCCCTGTTTTTCAGCCGGACGGTGTAGGTCACAAACGTACATTCCTCCGCGCGCAGGTCACCCGTCCCGCCGAAGATTTTTCCGCCGAACGTGTTGTTTTCAAGCTGGCTGACGAGCGCGGCGAACGTGTCCGCCGCATCCTGCGCGCGCGTCTCGCTTGCCGCCGTCTGCACAACCTGCGGCCTGAGCGTATTGATGCCGTAAAGCACCGCGCCCGCCCCGGCAATCGTCGCCACCAGCGCGAAAATCGCCAGAATTTTCATGCATCTGCCCACGTCAATCCCCCTGCGCGCTTCCCTCCAGAATCGCGCTCATCTGGTCGATCATATCGGAATCCTTCATGCGGAACTTAATCACCACGCGGCGCGAGGCGTCCATGTTCACCGTGCCGTCCGCATTGTAGATCGGGTCCGCGTCCGCGCGGCCGTTCGCCGTCATGATGGATTTGAACGTCTCCTTGTCCGTATAGCTCAGGCCAACCATCTCGTCGCTCAGGCAGTAGGTCGCCACAGCCAGCGCGCGCTGCTGCGAAAGCGCCAGATTGTTGAGGTATTGACCCGTGGTATCAGTATGTCCCTCGACGATGATTTCACCCACATAATCCCGATATTCCTCGCTGAGCAGCGTGTGGATATACACCGGGATGCAGGAATTGAGCGCGGCCTTGCCCGCTTCCTTGATCTCGTTCCTGCCCGTATCAAAGAGGACGGAGCTTTCAAACGTCACCGCGCCGGTCTTGCGGTCGACGGTCACGCGCTGGCCGACGTCGCTCAGGTTGTCGCGCAGATCCTCGATGATCTGGCTTCTCAGGCCAACCAGCTTGTCAATCTGCGCCTGCTGGGCGGCCAGCAGCGCCGCCTGCTCCTCGATCTTGCTCTGCTGCAAGGCCAAGCTGTCCTGCGCGCTGGTCAGCGCCGTTCGGTTTTGATCCAGCTCCTCCTGCTGCTGCTGCAAAGCGAGCGTCGTCGCGGCCAGCAGCTCCTCCTTGTCCTTCAGCTCGGCCTCCTGGTCAATCAGCAGGCTCTGCTGGGTGGAGAGCTGCGCCTCCTTGGTTTGCAGCTCAATCGTCTTTTTCTGCTGCAAATCCACCAACTGATACACCGCCGCGAACAGAATCAGCGCAAAGACGAACAGCATGCCCGCCATCATATCCGAATACGACGTCCAGTAGCTGTTGTCGCCGCCGCGCGGGCGCGTCTTTTTTCCCGGCCGCATGGCTTACTCCTTTCCGTCCATCGTCTGGCTGAGCTTGTCCATCGCCTTTTGCAGCCGCACCAGCGCCGTCACGAACTGATCCACCTGCTCGGCGTAGCGGTCGCGGCTCTGGCTGAGGAGCTGCGGCATGCCGCGCGTCATATCGCGCATGGAATCCAGCGTCTCGTTGAGCTGGTGGATGGAGGAAGAGATGCTCTCGTCAAACAGCGCGGTCGTGCGTGCCAGATTCTCCTGCGTCTGCTTGGTGAACTGCTCGTAAGCGCCGGAGAGCGTCCGGCTGCCCTCGTGCATCTCGCCGACGACGCGATCCATCTCCTTGCCGGTGATGCGCGTCTGCTCCTGCGCGCTGGCGAGGAAGCGATCCGTCCACGCCGTGTACTGCTGGGAGGCCGCGGTGAGCGCCGCCTGATACTCCTGCAATTTGGCCAGATAGAGCGCCTGCTGGCCGCTGGTCTTGCCCATCGCCTCCAGCAGCTCGATGGTCTTGCGGTTGGTGTCGTCCACCTGCGCGCGGGATGCGTCCATATCCGCCACATAGGCGCGGAAATGCTCGAGCACGCCCTGCGAAAGCTGGTGCATGTTCACCACGTCCTGCGTCATCTGGCCGATGGCCTCCGTCGCGGCGCGCAGCTCCTGCTGGGTCTTCTGCTGCTCCACGCCCGTCTCGGCGAGCACCTGCCGCAGGTGGTCAAACTCGTTGCCCAGCGCCACGTTCATCCGCTGGACGAACACCTGCGCGATGCGATCCACGCCCTCCACCTGCGCCTGCGTCGCCGCGAGGATGAAGTTATCCATCGAGCGCTGCACCGGCAGCATGGCGCGCATGATGCTCTGCTCCATCTGCACGGCCATCTTCTGGCTCATATCCTCCACCGCCTGGCGGATGTAGGCCGTCTGCTCCTGCTGGAGCGCGAGCATGGCCGTGTCCTCCGAAACCGGCTTGGGCATGGCGTACAGGCTGAACACCTCGCAGAAGCGGTCAATCGCCTTCTGGCATTTATCCGTCGCGCGGTTGTTGAGCAGGTTGAACAGCAGCGAGCCGCACACGCCGACAATCGAGGTCAGGAACGCCGTGCTCATGCCGCGAATCAACTGATCCATCGCCGTCAGCACGACCTCGGTATCCGCCCCCGTCAGGCTCAGGCCGGAAAGACCCATCACCAGCCCCAGGAACGTGCCGAGGATGCCCAGCGAGGTCATCACCCCCGGCGCGAGGCCGGCAAAGCCCGTCCGCCCCAGCGCGTAAATCACCGTGTCTTCATTGATGTACTGCGTCACGTCGCAGGTCTCGCCGTGCGCGTCGCGCATTTCGGCGTTCTGCAAAAAATCCGCCCACGTTGCGGAAAGAGAATCGCCGAGGAAATGCATGTCGTTCCACGATTTTTTCTCTTTGTTCTGCTTGCTTTCGGTGACGATGGTTCGCGCCGCGCGGCGCAGTCTGGCCGCCACGCGGGAGAGCGGCATGGTGCAGCGCGCCAGCGCCGTCGCCGCGACAAGCACAATTGCCGCATAGATGACCATATCCACCGAGAAGAATTTTTGAAGAAGTGTAAGTGCCTGCATATCTGCTGTCCTCCAAAATGAAACCGAAGGAATCATGTTGCATCCATTGTACCCGATTTTCACCGTTCTGTAAAGCGACGGCAAAACTTCTCACCGCTTTGCGCGCGTTTTTTCCGCCGCCCCGCGTTCGTTCTGCATTCAGAATTACACGAAATGAAACATCTTTTTTATAACCATTTGCCGAAATCCAGAAATATTGTGATTTCATTAGATTTTTCCCTTGCGAAATCAGCATAAAACAGTTAGAATATACATCGTTTGCATTTTATTGCCGTGTGCTATGTACGGAAAAAAATACTAGATCAGGAGCGATCCCTTTATGACCAAGAAACGCACGCTCGACCCCGAAATGATTGATTCTGTCGCACAAAACATGTTCTACGCCCTGCCGCTGATTAAAAAGCGCCTGCTTCACATGGATATCGTTCAGAAGGAGCACGGTACGCCCCTCTCCCATGTGCAGGTGCTCGCCATGCTTCAGGATGTGGGCATGATGTCCGTTTCCGAGATTTCCCGCCGTCTCGGCATCGCCAAGCCGAACATCACCCCGCTGGTGGATCGCCTGTTCGAGGCGGGCTACGTTGATCGTCAGCACGACGAGAACGACCGCCGCGTCGTGAACATCGTGCTCCTGCCCGCCGGCATGGAGAAGCTCGCTTCCATCCGCGCGACCATCTCCCGCCAGATTCAGACGCAGGCGGAGGATCTTTCCCTTTCCGAGTTCCGCGAGCTGCACGATTCGCTGGAAAGCGTCGTTCGCATCCTCTCCTCGCTGTAAGTCAACATGTACGGCCGCCGTCAGGCGGTCTTTTTTTGTCGCTCCTTCTCTTTTATAACGAACCTCTCCGCGCTTTTCTTCCCGATTTTTCCAATTTTCTTTTTCCGAGCGCAAAAAGCGGGAGTTTCTTCGCTCCCGCCTTGCTTTTTTACTTGTTCACATCCTCCCACGTCAGAAAGCCCGGAAACATCGAGCGATCCGCCGCGTCGCTCTGCCCGATGATTTCGCCCGTCTGCGCATCCACAAGCATTTGCGTATAGGCAAGGGAATTGCGCTCATCGTTTTCATAAAATTCTTCGAGCGCCGCCTGTGCGCTGGAAGCCTGCAAGCAATTCACTCGCCACATCGGCTTGACATCATAGAAAATGCTGCTGTAATCTGCATTTTGTCCCCATTCGTGATATGCGCCCGGTTCACAATAAAGCACATAACCTAGGCTGATTTCGTAGATTTTTCGAACTCGGCCTTTTTTGATTTCCTGCTCAAGCGATTTTTGAATCATGTCAAATGAGCAAAGCGGCACATCTTCCGCCATGGTTTCAATGGGTAACAAATGCCGTATGCACAAATCCGACATGCAGCCCATAATGCCATCGTAACACGTGCTGGTTCTCAGGTTATCCCGAAAACCATCTTCGCGTCGGCGTTCTCCGCGTGTGTTTCGCACTACATCCAGGATATGCGCGTAAATCGTTATCCCGTTCAGCTTTGGATAAAAATCCATGATCAGATAGCCCGGCGCGGCGTTCTCCGTTGTGCCCGCAAAATACCATTGGGTCAGCTGGATGCGATTTGGCGTTGTGAAATTGAAATCCTCGGGCGGATAACCAAACCTCGTCAATTCCGCTCTAATCATGTCGATCATTTCCGAATAGGTTACATCGCACATTGGAATGTAGGCTCTGTCCGGTTCGCTGATATCGTGCCAGATACCCGTAACTTTGCCATTGCCAACCTTTTTACCGTCGATCTTGCGCGGTGGTTTTCCCTTATCCGCATCTTGGCAAAGAATAAGGCCATTCACATCGTAGGTATCATCTACTTCGTCCCAGCCGCTTTCCTCCGGCGTCAAAAGCGCGTGATGAAGGTCGTAACCGACCTTCATCACGGGGATTGTCTCCACGTCCGGCGTGACGATCTCCGCGTCGATGTCAACATCGCGCCACTTGGTTTCAATCGTCGTCGTCCAGCGTGCCGGAACGCTTTCGCGGATCTGTGAAACGGTTTGATACTCCTGTGCGTGAGCAGTCGCCGTCAACGTCAACGCAAAAGTCAGACCGGCTATAAACCGTTTCATGGGCGTTTCACCTCTATCCTTATTTGTTCACATCCTCCCACGACAGGAAACCCGGAAACATCGAGCGATCCGCCGCGTCGCTCTGGCCGATGATTTCGCCCGTCTGCGCATCCACGAGGAACTGCGTGTAGGCAACCGTGTTCCGTTCGTCATCCGTAACTGTTCCATCCGAATAGGCTTCTTCCAGCTCCTTTTGCGCGCCGGAGGCTTTCAGGCAGTTGACCCGCCACATCGGCTTGACATAGTAGAAGATGTCGGCATAATCGTATTCGCCCGAATCGGGAACATATACGCCCGGTTCGCAATAGAAAATATAGCCCAAGCTGATTTCATAGATTTTGCGAACCCGGCCTTTCTTGATCTCCTGCTCAAGCGATTTCTGAATTTCATCGAAGGCGCAGAGCGGCACATCCTCCGCCACGGTTTCAACCGGAATCGGATGCCGGAAGCACAAATCCGACAAACCGCCGCGTATTCCGTCATAGCATACGTGACTTCTCATCTTCTCCCAGAAGCCGTCCTTGCGTCGGCGTTCGCCGCGCGTGTCATGCACCGCGTCGAGAATATGCCCGTAAACCGTCACGCCCTTGACCTTGGGATAGAAACTGATATCGAAATAACCCGGAGCAGCGTCTTCCTTCGTGCCTGCAAAGCACCATTGAAAGAGCCTGAGTTCCGCGGGCGTTTCTAAATCGAAGTCTTCGACAGGATAACCGAATCGTTCCAATTCCGCTGAAACCATGTCGATTATTTCCGAATATGTCACATCGCACATCGGTATATACGCCCTGTCCGGTTCGCAGGTATCATACCACGCACCCTTGGGCACGGCC
>ENA-UOJC01002479-UOJC01002479.1-human-gut-metagenome-genome-assembly--contig:-C104-NODE-2479-length-19934-cov-89.651693_pt1 | contig 19934 bp, 12 predicted proteins | sample MGYA00242339_ERZ723886 | MGnify/ENA metagenome assembly ERZ723886 | reverse complement strand
CCGCCGCAGCCGCCGGGCCACAGGACGCCGCCGCAGCCGCCGCAGCCATGCCGCCCGCGCCGCCGCGCCTGCCCGCGGGCGTAACGGCCGAGGCCATAGCCGTCGACGCCGCCTGCTCGGGCAACCCCGGACAGATGGAATACCGCGGCGTGTACCTGCGCACGGGGCAGGTCATATTCCACTTCGGCCCCGTCTACGGCACCAACAACATCGGCGAGTTCCTGGCCATCGTCCACGCCCTCGCCCTGCAGCGGCAGAAGGGCATCGCCCTGCCCGTCTACACCGACAGCCGCAACGCCCTGCTATGGGTACGCGCCCGCCGCTGCCGCACCAAACTGCCGCGCACGCCGCGCACCGAGGAACTGTTCCGCCTCATCGGGCGCGCCGAGAAATGGCTGCGCGACAACGACCACGCCGACATCCCCCTGCTCAAATGGGAGACGAAGCAGTGGGGCGAGATTCCCGCCGACTTCGGCCGCAAATGACCGTCGGCGCCGGCGCCGCGCCGAGGCATCGCGCAAAAGTGGCACGCCTTCCCACTTTTGTGGCACGCCTTCCCACAAAAGTGGCACACCGCGCCACTCAGACACCACACCGCCGCGCCGCCGTGCCGGCAGGGAGCGAAGCGAAAGCCTTACTTCCCCCAAGAAAAGACAAAGAAGAAAAACATGAAAGAATTTTTCAAGATAATGCGGCGCTATGTCGCCCCCTACAAGCGCTACATGGCCGGATCGCTCCTGTTCAACCTGCTCTCGGCCGTGCTCAACGTTTTCTCCTTCGCCTCGCTCATACCGATGCTCAACCTCCTCTTCAAGCTCGACACCACGACCTACCGCTTCATAGCCTGGGACGCCGAGGGAGAAGCCATGAAGGACATCATCGTGAACAACATGTACTACTTCACGCAGCGGATCATGGAGACCTACGGCGCCTCCACCGCACTGCTGCTCATAGGCACCTTCCTCATCACGGCCACCCTGCTCAAGACCTCGTGCTACTTCGCCTCGGCCGCCATGCTCGTGCCCATGCGCACCGGCATAGTGCGCGACATACGCTCCGCCGTCTACCACAAGATAACGGCCCTGCCGCTCTCCTTCTTCTCCGACGAGCGCAAGGGCGACATAATAGCCCGCATGAGCGGCGATGTGAACGAGATAGAGAACTCCATCACCGGCTCGCTCGAAATGCTGGTCAAGAACCCCATCCTCCTGGCCTGCTACTTCTCCGTACTCATCTACACCAGCTGGCAGCTCACCGTCTTCACCATCGTGGTGCTGCCGCTCATGGGCTGGGTGATGGGCCGCATCGGCCGCAAGCTCAAGCGGCAGAGCCTCGACGCGCAGAACAAGTGGAGCGAGACGATGGCACAGCTCGAGGAGACGCTCGGAGGCATGCGCATCATCAAGGCCTTCACCGCCGAGCGGAAAATGTGCGAACGCTTCGACCGCAGCACCGACGAGTTCCGCGCGGCCACCAACAAGGTGTCGGTGCGGCAGGCCTCGGCCCACCCCGTCAGCGAGTTTCTCGGCACCTGCCTCATCGTACTCGTCCTCTGGTACGGCGGCACGCTCATCTTCTCCGACCACCCGCCCGTCGACGCCCCCACCTTCATCTTCTACATGGTCATACTCTACAGCATCATACAGCCGCTCAAGGATCTCTCGAAGGCTACCTACAGCATTCCCAAGGGCATGGCCTCGGTGGAACGCGTCAACAAGATACTGCACGCCGAGAACCCCATCCGCGAGGCCGACCGGCCGCAGGTGACCGACACCCTGCGCGACAAAATAGAGTTCCGCGACGTTTCCTTCTCCTACAACGGCGCGGGCAAGGTGCTCAGCGGCGTCAGCCTCACCGTACGCCGCGGACAGACCATCGCCATAGTCGGACAGAGCGGTTCGGGCAAGAGCACGCTCGTCGACCTGCTGCCGCGCTACCATGACGTGACGGCCGGAGAAATCCTCATCGACGGCGTGAACGTGAAGGAACTCAGCCTTTCCAGTCTGCGCGCCCTCATCGGCAACGTGAACCAGGAGGCCATACTCTTCAACGACACCTTCTTCAACAACATCGCCTTCGGCGTGGAGGGCGCCACCATGGAGCAGGTCGTCGAGGCCGCCAAGATAGCCAACGCCCACGACTTCATCATGGAGAGCGAACTGGGATACGACACCAAGGTGGGCGACCGCGGATGCCGCCTGTCGGGCGGACAGCGCCAGCGCGTGTCCATAGCCCGCGCCATACTCAAGAATCCCGCCATACTCATCCTCGACGAAGCGACCTCGGCCCTCGACACCGAGAGCGAGCGTCTCGTGCAGGAAGCCCTCGAACACCTCATGAAGACGCGCACCACCATCGCCATCGCCCACCGCCTCTCCACCATCCGCGGCGCCGACGAGATATGCGTGCTGCACGAGGGGAGAATAGTGGAGCGCGGCACGCACGACGAGCTCCTGGCCCTCGGCGGCTACTACAAGCGCCTCAACGACATGCAGCAGCTCTGAGGCGGCGCCGGCCCGACCGCCGGAAAGTGGCACGCCTTGCCACAAAAACGGGAAGCAGTGCCACAAAAGTGGCAAGGCATCCCACTGAGAACCGCATAGAGCCCCTGGCCACCGCGGCTAATGCCGCGCGAACAATTCCTATGGCTCTTATAGTCTGAATAGCTATTGACAGCTATAAAAGCTATCCCTGCTATAAAAGCCATAACCTCCCCTCACTTCCACCCTCCGACAAAACTTCCCCAATATCCTCCCGCCCATGAAACGACTGCCCCGCCTGCGCCTGCTCCTGCTCTTCTATGCCGTGCTCGTAGCGCTGTTCGCCCTCGCCAAGCCCGCCTTCATGCTCTTCAACGGCGCGGCCGGCCGCGGCCTGACCTTCGCCGACTATGCCGCCGTGGTGTGGCACGGCCTGCCGCTCGACCTTGCCACGGCGGGCTATCTGACCGCGCCCGTATGGCTCGGGCTCATCGCCACGATATGGCTGCGCAGCCGCGAGGCACGCCCCGTGCTCGCTTTCCTTACGCGCGCGTACATTATATATACCGGCGTCATCGCCCTGCTGCTGGCCGTCATCTACGTGGCCGATGCCTGTCTTTACGGCTTCTGGGACATCAAGCTCGACGGTACGGTGCTGGGCTACCTCGACTCGCCGCGCGGCGCCGCGGCCAGCGTGTCGGTGGCCTACATCGCCGCCGCAGCGGCCGCCATACTGCTGGCGGCGGGCGCTGTCTACTTCCTGCTGCGCCGCCTCGTGCCCGGCGAACTGACACGGCTGCGCCGTCCGGCCGCCGCCACAGGGGGAATGCTCCTGCTGGGCGGCCTGCTGTTTCTGGGCATACGCGGCGGCACGGGCAAATCTACGGCCAATGTCGGCATGGTGTACTACAGCACCGACCAGTTTCTCAACCACTCGGCCGTCAACCCCGCCTTCAGCATCTTCTCCTCGCTCTTCAAGACCGAGGACTTCGCCAAGCGCCACGACCACTACCCCGAGGCCGAGCGCCGCCGCCTGTTCGAGGCCCTGGCCTACTCCACGGCCAGCGTCGACGCCGACACGCTGCTCGTGAGCCGCCGCCCCAACGTACTGATCATACTGATGGAGGGCTGCGGCGGCACGCTGGTCAACGCCGTCGACCCCGAGGCCGACCCCGCCGTAACGCCCTGCCTCAACCGCCTGGCGCGCGAGGGCGTCTTCTTCTCGCGCTGCTACGCCAACTCCTTCCGCACCGACCGCGGCACCGTCTGCGCCCTCAGCGGATACCCCGCCTTTCCCGACGCGAGCGTCATGAAGCTCCCCGCCAAGTGCGCCGCCCTGCCCTCCATAGCCCGCACCCTGCGCGAGGCGGGCTACGAGACTTCCTTCCTCTACGGCGGCGACATCAACTTTACCAACACGAAGGGCTACCTGCTCTCGACGGGCTACGCCGACATTGCGGGCGACGACACCTTCACGCCCGCCGAACGCGCCACGCACAACTGGGGCGTGACGGACAGCATCACTTTCGAGCGCCTCTACCGCACCGTCACCGCCGCACCACCCGGACGCCCCTGGCATACGACCCTTCTCACGCTGGCCAGTCACGAGCCCTGGGGCGTGCCCTACAGCCGCATCAAGGGCGACACCATTGCCAACGCCTTCGCCTACCTCGACCACTGCATCGGACGCTTCATCGACCGCCTGCGCCGCACGCCGCAGTGGAACAATACGCTGGTAATCATCCTGCCCGACCACGGCATAGGCTACCCCGCCGGCATCACCGACGACAACCCGCGCAAGAGCCATATCCCCATGATATGGACCGGCGGCGCCGTGCGCGGGCCGCGCGTCGTCGACAAGATATGCAACCAGACGGACCTCGCCGCCACGCTGCTCGGGCAGTTGGGACTGCCGCACAACGACTTCCGCTTCAGCCGCGATGTCATGAGCGCCACCTACACGCGCCCCTCGGCCGTGCACGTATGGAGCGAAGGCATCTTCTACATGGACACGACGGGCATCACCGTCGTCAACCTCCTCACCAAGCCGCAGAGCATCATGCGCGACCTCCCCGCGCCGTCGCCGGCCCGCGCCGCGGCGGCCAACGCCTTCCTGCAGACGGCCTACGACGACCTCGGCGCCCTCGGCCTGTAGGCGCCGCGCGGCCAAGAGACGCCGCAACAGGGGCAAAAGGCCAAAATATACGCTTTTCGCTTTGCCCTTTCCCCGCCTTGCACTAACTTTGTAGTGAAAACAAGGAGACGCGCCGCGCCACCCGTCCGCCGGGCGGCAGCGCCGTATGCCCGGAAAGTGGCACGCCTTGCCACTTTTGTGGCACTGCTTCCCACTTTTGTGGCAAGGCGTCCCACTCTCACAGTCATAACAGCCTTACCGGCTACAACTGCTATAAAGCCAACAGCCTTACCGGCTCAAACAGACACACTATGAACCAGCAGAAAGTAAGGGTGCGCTTCGCACCCAGCCCCACCGGGCCGCTCCATATCGGCGGCGTACGCACCGCACTCTACAACTACCTCTTCGCCCGCCAGCACGGCGGCCAGCTCATCTTCCGCATCGAAGACACCGACTCCGCCCGCTTCGTGCCCGGCGCCGAGGAGTACATCCTCGAAGCCTTCCGCTGGCTCGGCATAGAGTTCGACGAGGGCGTGAGCTTCGGCGGCGACCACGGGCCCTACCGCCAGAGCGAGCGCCGCGACATCTACAAGCAGTACGTGCGGCAGCTGCTCGACGCGGGCAAGGCCTACGTGGCCTTCGACACGCCCGACGAGCTCAACCGCAAGCGCGAGGAGGTGCAGAACTTCCAGTACGACGCCCGCACCCGCGGCCAGATGCGCAACTCGCTCACCCTGGGCGAGGAAGAGACGCAGCGCCTCATCGACGCCGGCGAGCAGTACGTGGTACGCTTCAAGATAGAGCCCGGCCGCGAGGTGCACGTGGACGACATCATCCGCGGCGACGTGAAGGTCATGTCGGACATCCTCGACGACAAGGTGCTCTACAAGAGCGCCGACCAGCTGCCCACCTATCACCTCGCCAACATCGTCGACGACCACCTCATGGAGGTGTCGCACGTTATCCGCGGCGAGGAATGGCTCCCCTCGGCCCCGCTTCACGTGCTCCTCTATGAAGCCTTCGGCTGGCAGGACACGATGCCGCGATTCGCCCACCTGCCGCTCCTGCTCAAGCCCGACGGCAAAGGCAAACTCTCCAAACGCGACGGCGACCGCCTTGGCTTCCCCGTCTTCCCCCTCGAATGGCACGCCGCCGACGGCTCCGTCTCCTCCGGCTACCGCGAAAGCGGCTACCTGCCCGCCGCCGTCGTCAACTTCCTGGCCCTGCTCGGCTGGAACCCCGGCACGGAGCAGGAAATCCTGTCGATGGACGAACTCATCAAGCAGTTCGACCTCGCCAAATGCTCGAAGAGCGGCGCCCGCTTCGACTATGTGAAAGGCCAGTGGTTCAACCGCGAATACCTCGTGGCCACGCCTGACGCCGAACTCGCCCCCGCCTTCGACGAAATACTCCGCGAGGCCGGCATACAGGCGCCCATCGAACGCGTCGAGGCCGTCGTCGGCATGATGAAGATGAAGAAAATCAGCTTCGTACGCGAGCTTTGGCCGCTGTGCGACTTCTTCTTCATAGCCCCGCGCGAATATTCACGCGAGGACAAGTTCGTGCGCAAGAACTGGAAGGAAGGCGCCGCCGAAGAGATGCAGGAGCTCGCCGCCCTGCTCGAAGGCCTGTCCGACTTCTCGGTCGAGGGCCAGCGCGCCGCCGTCGACGCCTGGGCCGAGGCCTCGGGCCGCAAGCCCTGGAACGCCTGGCGCGTGTGCCTCGTGGGCACCGGCAAAGGCCCCGACATGTACGAGCTCGCCGCCTTCCTCGGCAAGGACGAGACCCTGCGCCGCATACGCGCCGCCGTCGAGGCCCTCGGCTGACGCGGCACGCCGCGGCGGCAACAGCTCCCGCGGCCGGGGCACGCCTTAAAGACAATACTACACGACAAGAAACGAAAACACCATGTACTCATTGGCGATATACCTCTACATGCTCTGCGCCAACATCGTAGCGCTCTTCAGCCGCAAGGCCCGCCTGCTCGTGCGCGGCCACCGCGACACGTGGAACATCCTGCGCGGCGGCGCCGGCGACGGGCGCTACGTGTGGTTCCACGCCGCCTCGCTCGGAGAGTTCGAGCAGGGGCGGCCGCTCATGGAGCGCCTGCGCCGCGAACATCCCGAGAAGAAGATACTGCTCACCTTCTTCTCACCCTCGGGCTACGAGGTGCGCAAAAACTACGAGGGCGCCGACCTCGTGTGCTACCTGCCCTTCGACACGCCCCTCAACGCGCGCAAATTCGTCCGCCTGGCGCGCCCCGAGGCCGTATTCCTCATCAAATACGAGTTCTGGCGCAACTACATCGACGTACTCCACCGCGAAAACATCCCCATCTACAGCGTGTCGAGCATATTCCGCGAGAAACAGGTGTTCTTCCGTTTCTACGGCCGCAACTACGCGCGCTGCCTGCGCCGCCTCACGCACCTCTACGTGCAGAACGAACACTCGCGCCAGCTGCTCGCGGGCCTCGGCGTGACGGCCGTGACCGTAGCGGGCGACACGCGCTTCGACCGCGTGGTAGACATACGCCGCGCCGCCCGCCCGCTGCCTCTGGCCGAAGCCTTCGCCGAAGGAGCGCGCGTACTCGTGGCCGGCAGCTCGTGGGCGCCCGACGAAGACCTGCTCATCCCCTACTTCAACCGCCATCCGGAGCTCAAACTCATCCTTGCGCCGCACGTGGTGGACGAGGCCCATCTCAAGGAAATAGAGGGCAAGCTCGAGCGGCCGTGCGTACGCTACACCGCCGCCACGCCCGAGACGGTCGCCGCGGCCCACTGCCTCATCATCGACTGCTACGGCTGCCTCTCCAGCCTCTACCGCTACGCTACGGTGGCCTACGTGGGCGGCGGCTTCGGCGTAGGCATCCACAACGTGCCCGAGGCCGCGGTCTACGGTTGTCCGGTGCTGATAGGCCCCAACAACGGGAAGTTCCGCGAGGCCCGGGCCCTGCTCCGCAACGGCGGCTGCCGCGAGGTGCACGACGCCGCGGATTTCGGCCAGACCATGGACCTTCTGCTCACCGACGCCGGCGAACTGGCCCGCGCAGGGCGTGCCGCAGGCGACTACATCGGCAGCAATGCCGGTGCCACCGAACTGATTTTCAACGATGTGTACGGCCATTAAGGCCGTCACCTTTTCTTCTGAATGATACTCACCGTCATCTTTACCGCCCTCGGCGCCGCCGCCCTGGGCTATGCTTTCGGCACGCTGCGCAGCCGCCGCGCCGCCGAAGACCGGCTCGCGCAGGCTCGTGCCGCCGAGGCCGCCGCCAACGCCCGCCTCGAGGCCGAGCGACGCCACGCCGCCGAGGCCGCACGGACCCAGGCCGAAGCCCTGCGCGGCGAGTTCCGCGCCATGGCCGGCGAACTGGCGCGCACCGAGGGACAGACGCTGCGCACCGAGCACCTGCGCTCGCTCGAGGCCCTGCTCACCCCCCTGGGACGCGACATAGAGAGCTTCCGCGAGCAGTTCATCAAGGGACATGCCGACATGAACCGCTACGTGGGCGACCTCATGGAGCAGACCGCGGCCATGGGGCGCGAGGCCGACCGCCTGGCGCGCGCCCTGCACGGCGACTCGAAGCAGCAGGGCAACTGGGGCGAAATGGTACTGGCCAACCTGCTGTCGGCCGCGGGCCTGACGGCGGGACGCGACTTCACCGTGCAGGCGCAGACGAACGACGACGAGGGGCGCCGCCTCATACCCGACGTGGTGGTGCACCTGCCGGGCGGCCGCGCGGTGGTGGTGGACTCGAAAGTGTCGCTCACGGCCTTCACCGACTACGCCGCGGCCGACGACGCCGAAGAGCGCCGGCGCCTGCTGCGCGAGCACGTGGCCTCGGTGCGCCGCCACGTGCGCGAACTCTCGCTCAAGAACTACGACAAGGTGGTGAAGGGGCACATCGGCTACGTGCTCATGTTCATCCCCGGCGAGGCGCCCTATGCCGCCGCCGTAGCGGCCGAACCGCGGCTGGGCACGGAGGCCTACGCCCAGCGCGTCATCCTGCTCAACCCCGGCAACCTGCTCATGGCGCTCCAGCTGGCCCACAACCTCTGGCAGAGCGACAGGCAGAGCCGGAGCGTGGGCGAAATATACGCCTCGGCCGAAAAACTCTACAAGAAATTCGCGCTCTTCGCGCAGAACTTTGTGCAGATAGGCCGCGGCATCGGCCAGCTGTCCGACACCTACGCCCGCGCCGAGAAGCAGCTCGCGACGGGCCGCGGCAACATCGTCGCACAACTGGAAGGCTGGAAGAAAAAAGGCCTCGTGCCGCCGGCCGAACTGCCCGAAACGCTGCGGCGCGACGAGGCGGACGAGACGGGCGACGACACCGACGAATCCTGAAACAATCACAAGCCATAAAGGCTATCATAGCTATTAAAGCCATCATGGCTACGACAGCGCCCACCGCCGCCGGTGGTGCAAAAGTGGGACACCGTGCCACAAAAGTGGCAATGCTTCCCACAAAAGTGGCACGGCGTGCCACTCCGCCGCCACGCCGCGGCGCTCCGGCTCCGACACATACGACAAGGGCTGCACCCCCGAGCGGGGATGCAGCCCTTGGTGCATTCGGCCGAGGCCGCAGTGTCCGCGTCAGAGCGGGAAGGTGAGACCGAGCGTCACGTTGGCGTTGGCGCGGTTGAGGGGGATGAATTCCTTCGACACCTTGCCGAGGAAACGGTCGGCACCGATGTAGAAGTTGAAGTGGCGGGCCTTGAAGCTCGCGGCGGCGCCGAAGGTGCAGCCCGTGGAGGTGGCGGCGCCGTTGACCGTGGCCTCAAACCACTTGACGGGCTGTACGGTGGCCGAGAGCATGCCCTGATGCCAGGAGTAGAGGCCGTGTATGCGGCTGGTGTAGAGGAAACCGAAGCGGAGCTTGCGCCAGGCGGGCAGGGTGTATTCGGCGCCCACGTTGAGCGTGGCGGCAAGGGCCTGTGTGGCGGAGCCTTCGCCGTCGTCGTAGACGGAGAACATCTCCTCGAGGTCGTCGCCGAGGCTCTCGAACTGGTCGCCCAGCTTGTTGCCGTCGCCGCTGTTGCCGCTGCCGGCATAGATGTCCTCGAAGCCGTCGAAGGTATAGTCGCCGGTGGAGGAAGCCTGCTGCGTCTTGCCCCAGCTGATGAAGCCGAGGTCGGTGAGCGAGGCGCTGAGCTTGAGGTCGTCGGTGAGCTGGTAGGTGGCGCCGAAGTCGAAGGCAAGACCGAAGCCGGGCATGCCGAAGGCCACATCGTCGAGGCCCTTCACGCGGGGCCGGCCGTCGGGGGCGTTCTTGTCGGCCGCCTCGTGCTCGAAGCGCGAGTCGAGCAGGGCCGCCTTGAGGCGGGCGTCGCCCTGCACGCGCCACTGGTCGCCGTTGAGGGTGAGGTCGATCCTGTCGGCCGAGAAGTCGGCATAGGCCATGCCCAGCAGGAATTTCATCTTGGCGCCGACGGTGAGGCGCTCGCCTATCTTATGGCTATGGCCGAGGGCGAGCTCGGCGTAGTTCTGCGTGCGCATTCCGATGTCCGACAGGCTGTAGTGCTCCTTGGCGCCGGCCGTCTTGGCGAACTCGAAGAGCTCTTTGGGCAGCGATACGTTGGTGTTGGAGCGGAGGTTGAACTCCACGAGGTTGGTGCCGCCGAAGGCCTTGAAGGCTACCGAGAAGAGGTTGTAGTTGAGATAGAGGTCGAGGCGGTTCTTGTCGTGCAGGTCGCCGAGGAACTTGGCGGCGTCGACGGTGGGGTTCATGAAGGTGGTGTACTCGTAGCCTCCGAAGCGCGTCTGCTGCTCGGGCGTGAGCTTGTAGACGAAGTTCTTGAGACCTATGTTGCCGGTGGCGCCCACGTTGATGTTGCCCGCCAGCACGGCCACGTAGCTCGAGTCGAGCAGGGCGGGGTTCATCTGGTGGCGGAAGTTGCTCGTCTGCATGAAGTAGCTCGAGCGGAACTCCTGGGCCGTTGCCGGCAGCAGGGCGGCCGAGAGCAGCGCGGCGGCGGCCATTTTCTTATATGCTGTTTTCATGTCGTTTTCTTGTTAGGTGGAGCGTTCCCGCGGCGCTTGCCGCGGGATGCGCGGAGTTAGTTGAAGTTGCCGATGATCTGTCCGATGAGCCGCAGGCGCATGTCCTTTACCTGTATGAACTGGTCGGAGCGGAGCGCGCCGCCCTGCGGGGCGTTGGCGGCGGCGGCCACGCGGAAGCGCAGGCGGTCGAGTTTCTTGAGGTCGGCGGGGTTCTGGAACTTCACGTTGATGGTCACTTCGGAGTCTACGGCGGCGCCGTCCACCGTGAGGCCCTCGCCGCTGCGGGCGGCGGCGACTGCCACCTTGTCGACGCTGATGTGGTCGAGCACCTTGCCGTCGACGCCCACGGGCACGAGCGTGGCCTCAAGGTCGAGGGGCACGGCGTTGCTGATGACGGCCGTGACGCACAGGCCGTCGGCCTCGTAGTCGCGGAGGTCTTCGTTCATGTCGACGACGGAGTCGTTGTAGACGATGCTGAGGCCCTGTTCGAACTCGAAGGGCACGAGCACGTCGTAGCCTACTTCGGCGCGGTAGGTGTTGCCCAGTTTGATGGTGTGGTCCTCATCCTTCACGTTGACCTGACGGTCGTTGAGGTCGACGGATATGTAGTCGGGCAGCTTCTCTATGAGCGAGCCGAGCCCGGGCACGCGGCGCGTCTGGGCGCCGGAGGCCAGTCCGTCGGGGTCGTAGGGCTCGCCCTTCTGATAGAAGTAGAAGGTGTTGTCGGTGTGCTTCTTCATGTCGACCTTGCCTTCGCCCAGAGCCGGGAGCTCGACCCTGGCCGTGCTGGCGCCGTCCTTGACGGAGGCGAGCTTGGCGTGGAACTGCAGGGTGAGGGGCACCTGCGAGAGGTCGGCGTGGAATTTCATCGTGGGGTTGGCCACCTTGACGGTGACGCTTTCGTCGCGCAGGAAATCGGGGAGCGAGGAGGTGATGTCTATCTGCTCCACCTGCGGCTCTATGAGGGGGTCGAAGCGGCCGGTGACTTCGGCCAGCTCCACCTCGCTCTGCGTGAGATGGCGCTCGCCTACGGAGATGGTGAGGCGTACGTTGGCCTTTGCGCCGGGGTGGAGTGTGACGGCGCGTGCGGTGGTGAAGCTCAGGGCGCCTTTCATGCTGATGTGCTTGCCGGCGAGGCGGAGCGATCCGCCGTCGATTTTGCCGTCCTCGCCCTGGAAGGCCACGTGGTCTATGCGCACGGTGCCGAGGTCGATGTGGTTGTTGTTGATGTTCGTGCGGTTGTCGAGGGTGAGCACGCGGCCGGTGGCGTCGAGCTTGCCGTTGCTGGGCTGCGAGAGGTAGAGGAAGTCGGGGAAGTTGATCTGCAGTCCGCGGATGTCCTTGAGCACGAGGCCGTCCATGCCGCTGCCCTCTATCTCGAGATAGAGCTTCATCTGGTTGGTGCGGTCGGAGAGGTCGAGGCCCTTCACCCACTTCACGTCCTGCTGGATGCCGCTGAGGTCGAAGCCGAACTCGGTGACGGCCTCGACGGGTTCGTCGAGGTCGAACACGTGGCCGGCGGGCACGGTGTACTCCATGCCGGCGGCCTCGGCGGGCACGATGTCGTCGTAGTTGAGCACCTCGTAGGAAGGCGAGAGCTTGGCATTGTCGATGAAGGCGGACATGGTGTTCACCTTGAATTCGACACTGGTCCGGCCCCCTTTGGTCAGATAATAGAGGCCCGGCGTGCCCTCGGTCTTGAGGTCGTCGTCCACCTCGAGGAGGTCGGCCATCATGATGCGCTGCGTGGAGCCCAGCTTGAGCTGCAGGCCCTCGGAGCCGAGGCCCATCGTCAGGTCGATGTCCTTGCTCATGTCATAACTGTCGTCGACGCAGGAGCCCAGCGGCAGTCCGGCCGATAGCAGGAAAAGCCCGGCGGCCAGCCTGCCTGTCAGATTACGTTTTTTCATAAATGGAAAAATATTTTTGTACAACATATTATCTCTCGTCGCCCGGCAGACTTTCTGCAACAAGTCACCGGCATGCGATTTCCACGGAAGAAAACCGCACACTGCTTCGTTCTGTATCTCTGTTATGCTCTGCAAAAATAGACATTATAATTCAATTATTAACAGAACAATGACCATAAAATGAAACATACGTGCCAAAAACATAATATTTTAACAAAAAGTCACGACACACGGCGGCCAAGTTCTAATTAGACTAATAAGACCAATTGGACTAATTGGTCCAATTTTAACACTATTTGCTTTCGGGCGGAAAATTTCGTATATTTGCTGGTAGCGAAGGGGCGGACCACGGCGGTCCGCCCCTTATTCGTGAATTTTTCAGGCATATTCCGCGAGAAAAAGCCCGTTTTTCGGGCGAAAATGCAAGTAATGGTTTGCCGAAATGCACTACTTGCATTTTTTAATCCACTACTTCGCGTGCGAAAAGCACTACTTGCATTTCGCGCGGCGCGCCTTCCAAACGTTGCTGAAGGTTAAATATGTTAAAGTCCGCGCGGCGGAAAATAAAAGAGGAAAAAGACCGTAAAAATAAAAAGTGTTTCTTAATTTTGCACCTTAGGCGTGTCGGGCACGGCGCGCACGAGGTACAAGCAACAACAAACAGAAGGTGAAGCAAACAGCACATACATACGGCGGACCGCGCGCCGCAGCCGCCATGCTGCGCCGCACGGCGGGCGCACTGCTCCTGCTGCTCGCCGCGGCCGCCCTGCCCGCGCGGGCCCAGCAGGACCCCGCCTTTCTGCACTACTGGCAGATGGGGCCGCAATACAACCCCGCCGCCGCAGGCCGTGCGCCGCAGCTCACCGTCAACGCCGCCTATCAGAGCCACGCCTCGGGCTTCGAGGACGCCGGCGGCACCATGTATGCCGGCGCCGACATGGCCCTGCGCCTCGGCCGCACGCGCCACGGCGTGGGCGCCGTCTTCCAGAACGACCAATTCGGCCTCTTCTCGCACCAGCGCTTCAGCCTGCAATATGCCTGGCACGTGCGCCTCCTGGGCGGCACCCTCAGCATCGGCGGCGAGGCCGACATGCTCAGCGAGAGCTTCGACGGCGCAAAGGCCGACCCCGCCGACCCCGGCGACCCCGCCCTGCCCGCCTCGAGCGTGTCGGGCTCGAAGTTCGACGCCTCGGCCGGACTGTGGTACACCCGCGGCCGCTGGTACGCCGCCCTCGCCGCACAACACCTCACGGCACCCGTCGTCACCATGGGCGAGACCAACGAGATAAAAGTTAAAACACTCTACAATCTTACCGCCGCATACAATATCGGCACACGTAATCCGTTACTAACAATAACGCCCTCCGTCATGATGCGCTACGACGGCACCGGACTGCGCGCCGACATCACCGCACGGCTCGAATACGCCCGCGGAAAGAAACGCCTCTACGGCGGCGCCAACTACAGCCCGCAGCACTCGGCCGCCCTCTTCTTCGGCGGAACCTTCCACGGCATAGACCTCAGCTACTCCTACGAGGCCAACACCGAAGGCATGGGACTCGAAAGCGGACAGCACGAGGTGACACTCGCCTACCGCCTCGACCTCAACCTCGACCGCCGCGGCAAAAACAAGCACAAAAGCGTCAGATTCCTCTAACACGACATAACAACCACACATGACACACTTACCAGCAAGCAACGACAAGCAGCGACGCCACGGCGCGCCGGCATGGACGGCAAGCCTCGCCGCCACACTGCTCGGCGTCCTCGTCCTCGCATCATGCATGGGCAGCGGACGCGCCATGATGAACGGCGGCGAAGTGACCGGCTCGCGCGGCACCGCCTTCAACGAGCCCGCACCCTACGGCATGGTGGAGGTGAAGCGCGGATACCTCAAGGCCGGCATGACCGACGCCGACTCGCTGTGGGGGCCCGTCGCGGCCGCAAAGGACATATCGGTCGACGGCTTCTGGATGGACCAGTCGGAAGTGACCAACTCCATGTACCGGCAGTTCGTAGAGTGGGTGCGCGACAGCATCATCCGCGAACGCCTGGCCGACCCCTCCTACGGCGGCGACGAGACCTACAAGATAGAGACCGACCGCTACGGCGACCCCGTCACGCCCCACCTCAACTGGAGCAAACCCATACCCTGGCGCAAACCCACCGATGAGCAGGAGCGCGCCATCAGGAGCGTATACACCACCCACCCCATCGACGGAACCGTCATGCTCGACACGCGGCAGCTCACCTACCGCTACGAGATATACGACTACGAAAAAGCCGCCCTGCGCAAATACCGCCTGCGGCCCGAGGAGCGCAACCTCAACACCGACCGCGCCGCCGACCCCGAGGCCGTCGTCATGATCTCGAAGGACACGGCCTACATCGACGAGAACGGCGACATACACCAGGAGACCATCGAACGCCCCCTCTCCTCGGCCTACGACTTCCTCAACACCTACATCGTGCGCGTCTACCCCGACACCACCTGCTGGGTCAACGACTTCGTCAACGCCAACAACGAGACCTACATGAAGCTCTACTTCTCCTCACCCGCCTACAACGACTATCCCGTGGTGGGCGTGACCTGGGAGCAGGCGCAGGCCTTCTGCGCCTGGCGCACCAACTACCTGCTGCGAGGCATGGGGCCCCAGGCGCGATACATACAGCGCTACCGCCTGCCCACAGAGCTCGAATGGGAATACGCCGCACGCGGCAAGGAAGGCAACCCCTTCCCCTGGCAGGGACAGGAGTCCAAAAGCGAAGAGGGCTGCTTCTTCGCCAACTTCAAGCCCGACCGCGGCAACTACACCGACGACGGCAACCTCATCACCTCACGCGTGGGCACATACGGTGCCAACTCCAACGGACTCTATGACATGGCCGGCAACGTGGCCGAGTGGACAAGCACCGTCTACACCGAATCGGGACTGGAGGCCATGGCCGACCTCAACCCGCAGCTAAGCTACAACGCCGCCAAGGAAGACCCCTACGTGCTCAAGCGCAAGAGCGTGCGCGGCGGCTCCTGGAAAGATCCGCTCTCGTACATCCGCTCGGCATGGCGCACCTGGGAATACCAGAACCAGCCGCGCTCCTACGTAGGCTTCCGCTGCGTGCGCTCGAAGGCCGTGACCGTCAGCTCGAACGCACCCGCCAAGAAGAAACGCAAATAAGTGCCCTCAGGCCCGAAGCCGGCGTAGCCGGGCCGCGAATACGCCCCCGGCGGCCGCAAGCACACACATTATATATAAACACACGCACACGCGCGAAAGCATTACCTCCACAATCCACACAACCTGACAAACACCATGGCTCCCAAGATAAAATTAGTAGTACGCCTGCAGCACTGGATGGACAGCGTACCAGGACAGACATTCCTCAACTACGCCTACAGCTGGGGCGCCGCCGTCGTCATACTCGGCGCGCTCTTCAAGCTCACACACCTGCCCGGCGGCAACATCATGCTCTTCATCGGCATGGGAACGGAAGTCATCGTGTTCTTCCTCTCCGCCTTCGACCGTCCCTTCGACAAGACCGAAGTGGGCAAGGAACTGCCCCCCGACTACGAGACCGACGAGGAGATAGCCGCGCGGCTCGGCCTCGTCGACGAAGAAGAGGAGGAAGAGCAGCCCGACACGGCGCACATCACCTTCGACGACGACCTGCCCGCCGACCGCCAGCCCGCCGCCGAAACGCCGGCAGCCGGCGGAGGCACCATCATTATCGGTGCGCCGGCAGGCGGTAGTGCCGCACCCGCCGCACCGGCACCGCCCGCAGAGACCGGCGCCGCACCGTCGGCCGTCGACGCCGCCCGCGCCGCCATAGCCGCCGCCACGCCCGCCGGGCAGGAGCCCTTCGCCGACGAGGCGCAGAGGCTCGCCGCCATCATCCGCGCCGCCAACGACGAACTGCTGCGCCGCGCGCAAGCCGTCCTGTCGCCCGAGATGGAGGAAGCCACGCAGACCTACATCGAGAAGCTGCAGACGCTCGCCGACACCTTCACGAAGGTAGACCAGCAGAGCGCGCGCCTGGCCCACGACAGCGAGGAGATGGAGAACCTCAACCGCACGCTCACGGGCATAAACAAGGTGTACGAGCTCCACCTCAAGAGCATCAGCCTACAGGTGGGAACCATCGACCAGATAAACACCGAGACCAACAAGCTGGCCCAGCAGATAGAGGAGCTCAACCGCGTGTACGGCCGCATGATAGAGGCGCTCACCGTGAACATGCGCGGCACGGCGCCGTCCGCCTCCGCGCAATAAGGCCCCGGACGCCGCGGAAGGAAAGCCGCCTCTGCTGAAAGTGGCAAGGCGCCCCACAAAAGTGGCAAGCAGTCTCACAAAAGTGGGAGGCAGTGCCGCAAAAACGGCAAGGCGGCCCGCAAAAACGGCCGCGCCTCCCCTTCAGAAAGTCCGTAAGGCCACAATGACCAGGCCAGCCATAAAAGCCATCCCGGCTATAAAGGCTATTAAAGCTATAGGCTATCCAAGCCACAAAGCCCACCCCCTCCAAAGCCCAACAGCATAAGTCACAACACCCCATAAAGATGACTGTAAAGAAAAGACCGGTTTCGCCCCGCCAGAAGATGATAAACCTGATGTATGTCGTCCTGCTGGCCATGCTCGCCCTCAACGTGTCGAACGAAGTACTCAAGGGCTTCGACCTCGTGGGCGAGAGCCTGAACCGTACCACCGGCAATGCCGTGAAAGAGAACGAGGCCATATACAAGGACTTCGCCGAGCAGCTCAAGGCCAACCCCGGCAAAGTGCGCCCGTGGTACGAGAAGGCGATGGCGGTGAAACACATGTCGGACTCACTCTACGACTTCGCCGAAGAGCTCCGCTGGGCCATCGCCCGCGAGGCCGACGGCCCCGACGCCGATCCCGCCGCCCTCGAGCACAAGGAAGACCTCGACGCCGCCGGCCGCATCATGCTCGCCCCCATGCGCGGCAAAGGCGGACTGCTCAAGGAACGCATCGACAGCTTCCGCGAGCGCATACTCGCCTTCATGAGCGACCGGCGCAAACGCGCGCTCATAGCCTCCAACCTCACGACGGCAGTGCCCCCGACGCCGGAGAACGCCGGCAAGAACTGGCAGGAATACATGTTCGAGGCGATGCCCTCCATCGCCGCCGTGACGATGCTCACCAAGCTGCAGAGCGACGTGCGCCAGGCCGAGGGCGAAGTGCTGCACGACCTCATCGCCAACATCGACCTCAAGGACATACGCGTCAACGAGCTCGACGCCTACGTGCTGCCCGAGGCCACGACGCTCTTCCCCGGCGAGACCTTCCGCTCGCGCATCTTCATGGCCGCCGTAGACACGACGCAGCGCCCCGAGATCTACGTGAACGGCCGCCGCATCGCCGACGACGGCAGCTACAGCTTCACCGCCGGCGGACCGGGCGCCTACAGCTTCTCCGGCCACATCATGATGCGCAACAGCGCCGGCGAACTCATACGCCGCGACTTCACGCAGCGCTACAACGTGCTCGCGCCCCCCAGCGGCGCCACGGTGGCCGCCGACCTGATGAACGTGCTCTACGCCGGCTTCAACAACCCCGTGAGCGTATCGGCCTCGGGCGTCGACGCCGACAAGATAAGCCTCAGCATGACCGGCGGCACGCTCACCGCCCAGGGCAAGGGCAAATACACCGCCCGGCCGGCAGCCGTGGGGCAGGACGTCACCTTCACCGTTACGGGCGAGGTGGGCGGCAGGCGCCAGACGATGGGCACCTTCAGTTTCAAGGTGCGCAAACTGCCCGACCCCACGGCCTACATCGTAGTGGGCGGCGACCGCTACAAGGGCGGCCGCGCCATCGGCAAGGGCGCCATACTCGGGGCCCAGGAACTGGGCGCGGCCATCGACGACGGCTTGCTCGACATCCCCTTCCGCGTGCTCAGCTTCGAGGCCGTCTTCGCCGACCGCATGGGCAACTCGAGGCCCGAGCCGGCCGCCGGCGCCCGCTTCACCGAGGCGCAGCGCGAGCTCATACGCTCCATGCGGCGCGGCCAGCGCTTCTACATCTCGCGGGTACGCGTCGTGGGCCCCGACGGCATAGAGCGCACCCTCCCGCAGGCCCTGGAGGTCATCGTCAACTGACAGCCGGCGCGCCACGCCGCCTCCGGCCCGCCCGACACCGAAGAATGAAAACGAAAACCATCAACAGGATGAAACACATCATAGTCATAATGCTCTGCCTCACGACCCTCTCGGCCGTGGCGCAGCCTCCCGCACGCCGCCGCGCCGAGGCGGAGAAAAAGAGTCAGGAAGCCATGCCCCGCGGCTCGGCCTACCGCGAATTTCCCACGGCGCAGCCCATGCCCGACGACGCCTCCTGGCGCCGCGACCTGTACCTGTCGGTCGACCTCGCCGACGACGCCAACGCCGCCCTCTACTATCCCACAGTGCCCACCGACGGCCGCGTCAACCTCTTCACCTACCTCTTCAAGCTCATGCTCCGCGGACAGCTGCAGGCCTATGACTACAAACTCGACGGCAACGAGGACTTCTCGGAGAAGAACAAGGTGAAGGCACGCGAGATACTCGACCGCTACCACATATTCTACGAGACCAACGGCGACAGAATACGCGTCAACGACGCCGACCTGCCCGCCGAAGAGGTGAAGCTCTACTTCCTCAAGGTGAGCCGCTACTACGACCAGCACACGGCCAGCTTCCGCCAGCGCGTCGACGCCCTCTGCCCCGTGCTGCGGCGCGGCGACGAATACGGCGGCGCCGAGTCGCAATATCCCATGTTCTGGATACGCTACGCCGATGTGGCCCCGCAGCTGGGCAAGCTCATGCTCTCGAGCAGCAATCTCAACAACGCGGCCACCATGTCGGCCGACGACTACTTCACCACGGGCGCCTACAAGGGCGACATCTACAAGACGACCAACCTGCAGGACCGCCTGCTCTCGCAGTATTGCCCCACCGACTCGGCCATGAAGAAGGAGCAGCGCCGCCTGGAGAAGGAGATGACCGACTTTCAGGACCGCGTGTGGGGCCGTGACTCCGTGGCCATGGCCCGCGCCGCCGCCCAGAAGGCGCAGGCCGACAGCATAGCCGCCCTTGAGAAGCCCGCCGCCCGCACCACCCGCGCCACCGCGCGCCGCCGTCCCGCCACGGCCTCGAAGGCCCCTGCCGCCAAGACGCCGGCCGCCGCGCAGAAGCGGCAGCGCACCGCCAAGCCCAAGTCGTCGGCCCCGAGCAGGAGCGCCGGCCTCAGCGTGCGCCGCCAGCGTCACTGAACACCCGCGCCGCAGCAGGGGGGCAGCCCCCGCAAAAGCCGCGCGACGCACATCCGCCCCGCCGCCCCGAGAACCTTCGGGACGGCGGGGCGGACTTTAACGTATTTAACCTTCTGCAACTTTTGGTGAATTCAACACTCAAGTGCA
>ENA-UOJC01002477-UOJC01002477.1-human-gut-metagenome-genome-assembly--contig:-C104-NODE-2477-length-19942-cov-7.641424_pt1 | contig 19942 bp, 20 predicted proteins | sample MGYA00242339_ERZ723886 | MGnify/ENA metagenome assembly ERZ723886 | reverse complement strand
TCTGATGAAATTTTCAGCATAAAATTATCGGATAAAATAATTAAAGATTTTTATAAATCTGAAACAGACAAGTTATTAAATGTAGAATTACAAAATTTGAATAATGATTACTATGATAACAATGATTTTATTAAATTTAAAGATGTAACAGATATTAATGACTATAAAGCTAAAATTATATTATTTATATTAAATTACACATTAAACTATGCAAAAGAAATTTTAATCAATTTAAAATCTGATATTCAAAACCTAATTGATGTATATAGGCTTGATACAAGATATAAATTGAATTGTGAAATATGGGATGCCGATAGTCAATTATCAAAAGAATTAAATGAAAAGCGAAAACAATTAAAATGTGCAAAATATAATAAAGGTATGGGAAGAAAACTAAAAGAGCATGGAACGATAAACCCAATTAATGTAGATGAATTAAAGCAACATATTGAAATTGCAAAAGGTATCATAAGCCAACACAAAGCTGAAATAAAAAAGATATGTAAACTGGGAAAATATAAAGCACAAACGGCATTTGATACATATATAAAAGATTTAGATTATGAAACGCAAATATTATTAAATATATATTTTGAAGAAAATTATGTTTGCAAAAGTAATGCAACTGTTGATTTTTGCGCATATAAAGCCATGAATTATAAATTTGCATTAGACTTTTTTAATCAAGATAATTCTTGTGATACTAATTCTTATGAAGCTATGAAAAAATTTGTTAGAAGATATGAAAAAAATGATAGTCCAAAATTCAAAAACTTATATAGTAGCGATTTTGAACAAATACTAGAAAGTCTTACAATTCAAGCATTTGATGTAGATTTAGCGGTGCATATTTGTAGTCAAATATTAGGACAAAATTAAACTTTGATTTTGTCAATATCTTAATTCAAAAACATAACACATAATGAGTGTATGAAGAATATAAATCAAAAACTTCATACACAGATTTGCAACGATAATAAGTCGTTAGAACTTGATGCGGAATCTTTAAATGTTCTTGCGGAATTATTTGAGTTGCTTATTGAAACAGATATAGAACAAAAAAAGAAAGAGAGGGAAGTATGTTAGATACTGTTAAATTATGTGTGCCTGTTAAAGATTGCAAAATAAATTCTCCGCAAATGTTTATGCCAACTGTAACAAATTCTATAAAAATAGGTGTTAAATGTGTTTGTAATCCTGATAAATATTGGATGAGCATGGGTAGATATTTACCAAAATTAACAGTTTTAAAAGGTTATGACAAAGAACAATATTTATATATTGAATTTTCAGCACCTAAATTATTATTTGGTAATAACTTTGATGAATTAGAAAACAATGATTTTAACAGGGTGTTAGATGAATTACTTGATAGATTAATGTTTTTGGATATTGAAATATCAAGAGATAATTTAGAGCATGCAAAAGTTGTAAGTATTCATTACAGTAAAAATTTTGATTTAGAAAATGCGCAAGTTACATGTCTTATCAAAATTATTGAAAAATTAGATATTTCAAAACGGCTTGACATAGCAAAAACTAATTATAAAAATGGTGGTCAAATAGTTAGATTTCATACAAATTCTTATGAAGTAGCATTTTATGATAAAGTATCTGATTTAAAGCAATCAATAATCAGCGAAAAAAGAGCATTTGAAAATGATAATCTTATACAACAAGATTTATTATCAAAATTAAACGGCAGAGAAGTTTTAAGAATGGAAGTAAGGCTTAATAAAGCCAAAAAGATAAAATCTATACTTGAAAAATGTAATATAAATTCTGATTTAACATTTAATAATCTCTTTAATACTGATATATCAAAGAAAATTTTAAATTATTTCTGGCATGAATTTATAGAAAAATCTATTTATATTGTTTGCCAATCAAATAATGATAATAGTGTAATTCTTTCAAAATGTGCTTTAGCCGGTTTTAATAAACAAAAAACCTTAAAAATCGTAGGAATTATGGCAACTATTAACAATAACGGTTGCAGATATTTGAAAGAACAGATTAAGCAGGCGGAATTGAATAGATTTGCAAAGGATATTGAACTATTAAATCTTGAAGATAATTATTTGTTAAAACAATTTAGAAATGTAAGGACAAAACTTCAAAGAATGACTCCGCTTAGGATTTAAACCTATTAAAGTATATAAAAGATTAGTAAAATAAGAAGAAAGGTTAGAATAATGTGGTATAGAAACAATTTGGCTTATGCCTATGATGATTGGGATTATAAAAAAGAATCCACAAAAAATAATGTATTGACCTTTGCACGCCGAAAAGGTCATGGTATAGTAGAGGCGATTAAAGAGGATAAAACAATGAATAGTTTAGAAGTGAAAAATGCAAATGGAAACAAAGCCGTTATTTTTGTTAGAGTATCAAGCAGAGAGCAAAAAGAGGGGTATTCTATTGATGCTCAATTAGCAAGATTAAGAACATATTGCGAAAGAAAAAATCTTGAAATTATCAAAGAATTTACTATTGTAGAAAGTTCTACAAGAGGTGAAAGAGAAAAATTTTATGAAATGATAAATTTCATAAAAAAACAAAAGGAACCAATATCACTTATTTGTGATAAAGTTGATAGACTCCAAAGAAGCTTTAAAGAAATGCCTATAATAGACGAATTGCGTAGAAAAGGTAAATTAATACTACATTTCCATGTAGAAGGTCAAGTATTAGATGCAAATTCAAATAGTTCGCAATTAATGGTTTATCAAATGTATATTATGATGGCAGAAAGTTATACTAATAGTATTTCTGATAATGTTAGAAGGTCATTTGAAAGAATGCGACAAAAAGGTAAAATTACAGGAACTGCACCTATCGGTTATTTGAATAAGAATGATGGCAGAGGGAAAACCGATATTATACTTGACCATGATAGAGCATTTTTAGTTAAACGGATATTTGAAGAATATGCAACTGGTTTATATTCAATGCAGGAAATCCGAAAAAAGACTATAGAATGGGGATTAAAGAACAAAACAAAATCTGATACTTATTTATCGGTAAGTCAGATAGAACAAATCTTAAAAAATCCGTTCTACTATGGGGTTGCCCGATATAAAGGTCAAGAATACAAACATATATATCCAAAATTGATTGATAAAGAATTATTTGAAAAATGCGATGATGTCCGAAATGGGCGTCATCGCAATCGTTCTAACACTACTAAAACCGATTTTATATTTAAAGGAATGATTAAGTGTAAAAATTGTGGTTGTACTGTTACTCCTGAACTTAAAAAAGGTAAATATGTGTATTTAAGACCAAATTCAAAAGAAGGTTGTACTTGTAAGCAAATTAATGAAACAGTAGCATTACAAGAAGTAGAAAAAGTCTTAAATTCTATGGTATTTCCCCAAAATGTACTTGAACAATTAAAATCTACACTTAAAAACGCAATAGAGGCTAAATCCGATTATTCACAAACATATATGGATAAATTAGTAAATGATTTGAAATCCGTTGAAAAGAAATCCGATAGAATATTAAACTTATATATTGATGAGAGTATTACTAAGGATGAATATGATAAAAAGAAAAAAGAATTATCCATTTTAAAAGACAATATTCAATCACAAATTACTAAAATTAACGATGCAAATGATGACTTTGAAATTACCGTAGAATACTTGTTAGATGTGGCTTCTCGTTCTTATTCTTTGTTCAAAAGTTCGGGAATTGACACAAAACGCAAGATTTTAAAATTAGTATTCCCGAACTTTTATTTAGATGGTCAAAACCTAAGCTATGACATAAGAAAGCCCTTTGATATGTTTATCAAAAGGGCTTATTATCCTATTAATCTGGGGCGGAAGGATTCGAACCTCCGAATGCCTGGACCAAAACCAGGTGCCTTACCACTTGGCGACGCCCCATTACAAGCTACGTTTATAATTTTATATGATAAATCTCTTTTGTCAATATTTGTTATTCGATTTCTTTGAAAAAATCATTTATATCTACCCGTAAAATTTTAGAGAGTCTGAAAATTACCTGTGCACTTGGTATGATTACACCGCGTTCAAGCTTGCCAACATAATTAATACTCATATCAAGCATTTCTGCAAGCTTGTCTTGTGTGTAATGCCGTCGGAGCCTTTCTGCACGGATATTTGAACCTAATATATACCCAAAATTTTTTTCCATAATTATTTATTTTATAAGATTCTATATATACAGAAAAGAGATTTTTATGGTTAAAATATTTACAATAATAATTATTTAGTATATTATTATAATTAATTAAAGGAGGCATGTATGAAATATGTAGGCTTTACTCTTGCTGAGGTTTTGATAACTCTGAGTATAATTGGAATAGTCGCTGCCATGACTTTGCCATCTGTTATTACTAATTCGCGTAACAAACAGCTTGAAGCCGGTTTAAAGAAATCTTACAGTGTAATTTCGCAAGCTCTAGAAATGTACAGGGCTGAAAATGGAGAACCTCTTAAAGCCGGTGAAAGTATTAAAATTAAACCAATACTTATGAAATATCTTCACTCTGTAAAAGATTGCGGGACAGGCTCTTTTGATCCATCGGCCTGTATTCCTAATTATGGAGTTGATAATGAAAACAATTCAACGGTTTACAAAATCTTTAATGGCAAGCGTCTTATGAGTCTTCAGGAATTTGATGACGGCCAGTTTGTTCTTAATGATGGAACTCTTATTTTGCTGGAAAATATGGTTGGTGCCTCGTCGCCATTATTTATTTCGGTTGATGTAAACGGCTACAACAAAAATCCAAACAGGCTTGGACAGGATTTGTTTATGTTTCAGATTGATAATGAGGGCAGATTGCTCCCTATGGGTGTTGAAGGAACAAAATATTATAATCAGAACGGTGCGTATTGTTCGGCATCTTCTTCTGATAGTATGAATGGTGCTGGTTGTACTTACAACGCATTGAATGATAAAGATTATTTTAAAAACCTGCCAAAATAATTTCAGAAGTTTAATATATAAACGGACTTTGCTCTTTGGCTCTTAATATTTCAACGCGATTGCCAAGAAGTTTTTCAAAAACATCAAGAACTAAAATTTCGCTTTCAAAATGTCCTATATCAAATAAAACAATCGGACTTTCAACGGCAGTGTGGAATTTTACATCGCCAGTTACAAAAGCATCTGCGCCGTTTTCAAAAGCTTCCTGAAGAAATTCTGCTCCGCTGCCTGCACAAAATCCTAGTTTTTTTATTGCCGTTTCGTTTTTGTTGTTTGTATATCTCAAATTCGGCGAAATTTTCGATAATTTTTGCGTAAAATTGTCAACCGAAATTCCTTCAGGCAAACAAACATATCTGACAAAACCGTTCTGTTCTGTTTTTTCAAAATTTAGAGTTTTTATCAATGCGTCAGTTGTTCCGCCTTCGGCCAAATCCAAATTTGTGTGTGCGCAGTATATATCAATGTCTTTCCAGGCTAAAGACACAGCAAATAAAGGGTGATGGGAAATTATCATATCGCAATTTTTTTCTCGCGCCTGCTTGATAATATCTTCTGTCACGGTCAGACAAAGCATAACCCGTTTTATTTTTTGTTTTGGCGTTTCGACCAGCCAGCCTGAACAATCCCAGCTTTCTGCAAGTTCAGGCGGTGCAAAATCTTCAATCTTTCGTATAATTTCCGATTTATCCATAAATTGTCTCAAAAGTCTGTTTTGCAACTTCTTGTTTGCTGCATTTGTTTATAATTTTCATATCAAGATTTTTGTCGAAAATTACAACCTCATTGTAATCGCTTGAAAATCCGATATCCTTTCTTGAAATATCATTTGCAACAAGAAAATCACAGCCTTTTGCGCCCATTTTTTTCTTGGCGTTTTCGTACAAATCTTCGCTTTCGGCGCAGAAACCGACGACTATTTGATGCGTTTTTCTGCTGCATAAATCCTTTAAAATGTCAGGGTTTTTGACAAGTGCAATAGAAATCTCATCTTTTGCTGTTTTTTTCATCTTGTTAGGCGAAATTTTCTTTGCGCGGTAATCTGCAACTGCCGCTGCCATTATAACGCAGTCGCAGTCATCAAATTCCAGATTAACTGCGTTTTGCATGTCTTCTGCCGACTTAACTTTTATAACTTTGTAAGGTTTTTCAACTTTTTTTGTCGTAATCAAAACAACATCGGCGCCGCGTTTATAGGCTTCATCCGCAAGCGCAAACCCCATTTTCCCCGAGGAATAATTTGAAATAAAACGCACCGGATCAATTTCTTCAATTGTTCCGCCTGCAGTGACCACAACTTTTTTACCTTTAAGCGGTTTTTCTTTGCCGGTCAAAACTTCAACTGTTTTTTCAAAGATTTTATCAAGCGAGGCAAGCCTTCCTTCGCCGTTCACACCGCAGGCAAGAAATCCTGTTTCCGGGGCAACATTTATAAAGCCGCGCGATGTTAATTTTGTCAAATTTTCCTGAATAAAAGGATTGTTCCACATGTTTGAATTCATCGCAGGCGCAATGATAACGGGTTTTGTGAATGCCGCAAGGATTGAGGTTAAAAGATTGTCGCAAATTCCGTTTGCGATTTTGCCGATTGTGTTTGCTGTTGCAGGCGCGATTACGAAAATATCGGCTTCATCAGCGTAAGAGATATGTTCGGGCTTAAAATCGCCGATTGCGAATTCTTCAACTGCAACATTGTTTTGGCTGAGACATTGAAGTGTCAAAATTGATACAAAATTTAGCGCATTTGGGGTGCAAACAACTTTTACATTTGCATTTGCGCGTTTGTACATTCTAATTAGTTCACAAATCTTATACGCGGCAATCCCGCCCGTAATTCCGATTAAAACATGTTTTCCGCTAAGCATTTTCCATTTCTCCGAAGATAACTCTTGAAAGCTCGTTAATTGCATCTTCAAGGTTATCGTTTACGATTTTGTAATCAAATTTTTCAGCACGTTCAAGTTCAACTTTAACCTGTTCAAGCCGTTTTTGAATAGTTTCTTCGTCTTCTGTGTGGCGGCCTCTCAAACGGCTTTCAAGAGTTTCGTATGAGGGCGGGCAGATGAAAATTAAAACCGCTTCCGGCATTTGTTTTTTAACCTGCAATGCCCCTTGAGTGTCAATTTCAAGAATTATGTCTTTTCCCTCCTGAAGGCATTGGTTAATGTATTTTTTCTTTGTACCGTAAAAATTTCCGGCAAATTCTGCCCATTCGAGGAATTTGTCATTTTCTATACAGTTTTTAAAATCGTCTTTTGAAATGAAAAAGTAATTTACGCCGTCAACTTCGCCCTGTCTGGGTTTACGCGTAGTGCAGGAGATTGAAAGCATAAAATTAGGGTTTTTGTCTAAAAATCCTTTTAAAACGGTTCCTTTGCCGACTCCGGAGGAGCCGGACAATACAAACAATTTTTTGTTCATATTATAATTATACAATGAATATTTCTAATGAAAAAAATATTGTCACATTTTTGAAGAAACTTAATACAATTTCTTCTATTAAAGAACTTTCAAAGTTTGTTTCTGATGAAATTCTTGAATTAACCGGTGCCGGAGCAGCTTGCTTTTGTTTGATGAGTAATATCACCAATAAAATTTATGTGAAACAGTTTTCGTTTTCTCAATCGCAAAAAAATAATTCGCAAACAATTCAATGGATTGAAAAAGTAGCACGCGTTGGCGTTGATTTGCTGACAAACAAGTACGATAATGACGATATAATTACATATTTCAACTCAATGTCAACGCACCGCCTTCTGGTTGAGCCGATTTTTTACAAAAATATTATTTTGGGCTTTGCGGCGGTTGTCAATCGTCATAAGAAATTTAATATAAATAAACTGGCACTTTTTGATATTTTAATTGAAAGCATAAATTCAAGAGTTGATGTTCTTTACCTGCAGGATGAGCTTGATAGAACAAACCGTGAGAAAATTCAGTTCTTAGCAAGTATTTCTCACGAATACAAAACCCCGTTGAATTCAATAATCGGATTTTCTGACATGCTTAAAGCCGAACTTGTCGGAAGCAATAATTATAAATATGTTGATAATATTTCAAAAAGTTCTCGGTTTTTATTAAGTTTAATTCAGGATATTCTTGATATGGCGCGTTCGGAATTCAGACCGATGGAGCTTAAGTATGAAACCTTCAGACCGATGGAGGTAATCAAGGATATTATTTACAGTTTTGATGAAGTGATAAAAGAGAAGAATGTTAATTTCAGTTATACATTGATGGATGTCGAATTAACTGCGGATTTGAAGCGATTTAAACAGCTTATTTACAATCTGATTTCAAACGCTCTGAAATTCAACAAACCTGACGGCAAAATTGTTGTCGTAGCTTATGTTGATGAAAACAAAAATTATATTTTTGAAATCAAAGACTCCGGCGACGGCATAAGAAAAAAAGATTACGAGAAAATCTTTAACTTTTTCTCGCAGGTCAACCGGGATAAACTAAAACGCCAGCAAGGTTCAGGTGTCGGGCTTGCATTGTGCAAAGTTATTACAAATGCACACCATGGCGATATCGGTTTTAAGTCAAGATTGAATTCCGGGAGTACATTTTGGTTCAGCCTTCCGCAATATGGTTATTATGAAGATTATGAAACAGACGTATATTATTAATGCAAGGAGCAGCTAATGAGTATTGAAAAAGTAAAAGAATATTTTAAAAATTTAGGACGTGAAGGTGATATTTTAGAATTCTCCGTGTCAAGTGCGACTGTTGAACTTGCAGCCAAAGCTTTGAATACTGACGGTGCAAGAATTTGTAAAACGCTTTCTTTCAAAACGGAAAGCGGGTGTATTCTGGTTTGCGCGGCAGGCGATGCAAGAATTGACAATAAAAAATTCCGCCAGACTTTTGGTTTAAAAGCCAAAATGCTTACGCCCGACGAGGTTGTCGAATTTACCGGACACAAAATCGGCGGCGTTTGTCCTTTCGGGATTGAAAATGATTGTGTGAAGGTTTTTTGTGATGAGTCTTTAAGACGTTTTTCAACAGTTTTTCCAGCATGCGGAAGTTCAAATTCAGCAATTGAATTAACTCCCGATGAACTTTTTGAATTATCCGGAAGCATTGATTGGGTTGAAGTTTCAAAACTTCCAGAATAATGTCTGAATATTTTGCATAAAAATCCCGTTTTGCTAAACGGGATTTTTATTTTAAGCATTTTTTTGTTTTTTCTTTTTCTCATCCAGCATTAAGACTGTACAAATTCCAATACAAATTACTGCCGAGATTACCCAGAATACAATAGCCCCGTTCCAGCCGAATTTATCAACCATAAAGCCTGTACCGGTTGATGATAAAACCGCCCCGACATATCCAAAAGTTCCTGTAAATCCGGTTGCGGCTGAGGCAACTTTTTTGGAACTGGATTCAACCGCGCAAAGTCCGCCAATCATCATTTGCGGACCGTACGTGAATGCGCCTAAAAGTCCGATTAATACGAAATCAATATTGCTAATTGTATTAAATTTTAGAAGTACCAAACACGCTACAACACCCAAAAGATAAATAAGATTTACCGGTGCACGCTGTCCTTTAAAAATTTTATCGGAAATTAATCCTGCACAAATTGTTCCTGCAATTCCGACAAGCGGTAAAGAACTTAATTTCATTGCCGCAAGTTCAAGAGTATTTCCTTTTGATTCGCTTAGATATTTTATCATCCAGTCTTCTGCGCCAAATCTGATTATGTAAACAAAAATATATGCAATTGCCAAAAGCCAGATTGTTTTGTTGAATAAAATATTTTGTTTGAAGATTTCAACATAAGTTCTGTTGTCTTCTTCGCAATTAGTTTTTTGGGCAGAAGGTTCATCATTGTAAGTTTCAATATCAGGAAGGCCTAATGATTGAGGTCTGTCTCTTAATCTGTCAAAAAGCCATATTGCAACAATAATTGCGATTGTGCCCGGAACGAAAAATGCCATTTTCCAGCCGAAATGTGCAACCAAAAATCCTGAAACAATTACGCTTAAAAATGTTCCAACTTGATGTGAACAAGACCATAATGACCATTTTGTTCCGCGCTCGGAGTTTGAATACCAGTAAGTCAAACTTTTTGCAACTGCCGGAAAGCCTGCTGACTGGAACCAGCCGCTTGCGCCCCAGAAAAATACAAACAGCCATAAAAGAATTGTTGTTGTCGGCAAGCCAAAGAAAGATACTTGACCCGGGGTTATGAAAACAGCAGACAATCCAAAGCAAAGGTTTGCAATTGCAGTCATAATCAAAGCTGTCGGGAGAAATTTCCTTACATCAGCTCTGTCGGCAATTACACCGTTTACAAATTTTCCTATTCCGTATGTCAAATAGAGTGAACTTCCCAAAAGTCCGAGTTCGGTATTAGAATAACCGTATTCTGCGCTCAAACCCGGCAGTGCTACTGCAATATTTTTTTTGCATAGATAAAATATCGTATATCCTATAAAACATGCATAAAAAATTCTCAAACGCCAGTGAGAATACATCTTTTTAACTTCATCAGCATCCTGGATTGTCTCTTTTACAGGAGGCTCTTTAAAAAAATCAGCTAGTTTTTTTAACATAATTTACTTTCCTGCCTTTATAATTTGAATATTTCTTGTTTCAGTCAATTCCTGACGTGCTTCTTTAATGATTTCTCTTTTATCTTCATCAAGGCTGTATCCGCCCACAAGACGGTCAACAAAACCTGTGTTTAATTTTACGGCTTTTTCAAACGCCCCGACCTCTTCCAAAACATCTTTAATCTGGTGGAAATCATAGCCGAAAGACTGTTTTGAATTGTATACAAGAGTTTCGCCGGTTTGCGAGCGTATCGGCTGGCCGCCCTGTTCGAAATACAACTTGAATACTGATTTCAAATCCTGCAATTCTGATTGAAGTGTGTTGATTGTGTTTTGAATTCTCAAAAATCTTTCAAAAAGATATTCTACATTATCAAGCTGCTTAACTTCCCAGTCATATTTTTGCATATATAATTTTTTTAATTTAGGATAACAAAGCGCAAGCCCCATTGTATCAGCCATTGCTCTGTGATGGTTTGTTAAATCGACATTGAATTTTTTTGTCAATGCATCAAGCCCGTGTGAATCCAAATCCGGATAAACTTCTTTAAACATCTGCTGGCTGTCAACCCGTGGATTTTTGATTTCTTTTCCTGTTGTTCTAATGCTTGCTTCATTTATGAAGGTGTAATCAAAAATAGCGTTGTGGGCGACTATCGGATAATCGCCGATAAATTCGAGGATTTTAGGCATTGCCTCTGCTTCTGTGGGGGCATCCGCAACCATTTCTGCCGTAATCCCGTGGATTGCAATGCTGGATTTTCTGATGTGCTGCTCGGGGTTGATAAGAGTTTGAAATTCGTCTTTGATTTTGCCGTTTTCAAGTCTTACTGCTGCAAATTCCACCATCTTTTCTTTTGTGTAATCCAGCCCTGTTGTTTCAGTGTCCAAAACTATTTCTATAATCTTTTTTCTAGCCATTTTTTTATCCTGTTGAATTCTATTAAGATAATAGCACAAAAACTTTTTCTGTGTTAGAATGGCGCATGTAAAAGTTAAAAAATAAAGGAGATATATATGTCAAATGCAGTTGATATTAATGACGCGGCATTCGAAGCAGAAGTGTTAAATTCAGAAACCCCTGTTGTAGTTGACTTTTGGGCGCCATGGTGCGGCCCGTGCAGAAAACTTGGCCCGATTTTGGACGAAGTTGCAACAGAATTCGGCGATAAGGTTAAATTTGTAAAAATGAACACCGATGATAATCTTGAAACTGCTAAAAATTACTCAATCAGCGGTCTTCCGAGCCTTCTTGTTTTCAAGAACGGAAAAGCGGTTGAAAGACTTGTTGGTTTGATGCCGAAATCTTCAATTATTCAAAATATTGAAAAACATTTATAGTAAATAAGGCGCGGGCTGAAAATCGCCAAATCGCGTCTGAGTTCCAATTGTAACATTTTATAAAGCTGAATTTGCAAAGCTGAAACGCTTGCAAATTCAGCTTTTTTAATATTTCATTAAAAATTCCCGCTAAAGTCCTCCGGTATTTGTGCCGTAAATTATAACAAAGTAATTATTTATGAAAGGCGCACTTCAATGTCAAGTATTCAATCTATAAAAAAGAAAGTTATGCAGGATATGTTCACGCAAAGAACTTACCAACAGGGTACGACTTTGCAGGATTTGATTGATGACTTTAAAACAAATCCCAATTTTGCGGGCTGGTCGGATGATGATATTAGAGAATATGCACTGGGAGTTATGTCAGACCACAACCAACGTACGCTTCTGGGGGATATGAGTAACTCTTTGCAATTGAAAAATCGTCCGGATGCTCCTGAATGGCTGCAATATACTTATGAAGAAATTTTGCAGATGGAGGATAACGGTGTTGAAATCCCAAAAGAAGTTTCTGATTGGGCACATTCAATGGCGGATTCAAATACTGTTGAATATCAGCTTGACACCGGCGACATAAACGATATTAACGATGCTGACGGTTTGGCTGCCGATATTGGTGATGCCGGCGATATGGGCAAGAAAAATATTGCAAAAGTTTTTAATAAACAAGTAACCACGCAAGAAGAAATTTTGACGCAGGCTGAAAAAGAGTTTGAACAATATTCCTCACAGCTTGAAATCTCAGCGGACGATGCACAATCCATTCAAAATAACGCCTTAAAAAAAGTTCAGGAGATGATGAACGAATGGCAAACTCTTGATGCCAAAGCTAAAAGCGGCGAAGAGATGACGCAGGATGAAAAAGCCCGTTACGGCCAGCTTGGATTTTTGATGGATAACGAAGTCAAAAGTTCAACTGTGCAAATTGAGAATTTTACAACAGATTTTGATAGAATTTCAAAACTTATGCAAGGGGTTTCAAAAGAAGCGAAAGTAGCTCAGGATTACGCTTCTGATACTAATTTCACCGCAAATCTTATTACACAATATGAGTCTCAGCATAATAAAAGAACAGTAACCGGCAGCAATTTGATTTTTGACGGCGCAACCGGCGTTGTTGATTTGCTGAAAGCCAACACCATCGGTAAAAACCTTGCTGTGACCTCAATTAAGAGCGGAAATATTCTGCAAAATGTAACCTTCACTTCTGACAAATCAATTAAGAAGGTTGGCTCACAAATGAAAGGCATGCTTGAAGATGTTGATAGAGGAAGTGAAAATATTTTAAACACAGTTACAGAGGGCGAAGTAAGGGCAAAAGCAGAAGCTCCCGTTAAAAAGGAAGATGCGCCTGAACCGCCGCCGACAGAAGATGATCCGATTGTTCTTGCACAGCTTAACAAAGCAGAAGAAAGCGAAAATGTATTTGCTGAAAGTGAAGATTTCAACAATATTGACTCTATTATAAAGCGTCAGCAAAGAAAAGCGCCAAAACAGGAGCCTGAACAAATAATCGTTGACTAAGCGTCATTTTAGGATTGCCGTTGGAAGAATGATGCAATCTGCTTATGCGGAAGTATTTTCGATATCGGTCTTCCATGCGGGCAAGTGTATGGCATTTTTGTCGTGCGCCATCTTTTGATAATCTCCTGCATCTGCCAGGTTGAAAGCTTTTGTCCGGCTTTCACTGACGCCTTGCACGAGGTTGTGATAAGGATTTTTTCCTCCAAACCGTCAATGTCGCCTTCAATGTTTTCCAGAATCTCCGATAAAATTTCTTTTGGATTGACCTTTGCAATTAACTGCGGAACTTTTCTGAAAATAAGTTCGTTTTCTTTTAAAAACTCAATTCCGTAACCGAATTTTTCAAATTTTTCAATGTTTTCTTTGATAAGTTCAGCCTCGGCGCTGGAAACCGTCAAAACATCCGACACAAAAAGAAGTTGTGACACAACATTTTTTTCTGATTTTAATTTCTCATAAATATATCTTTCTTCGGCGATATGCTGGTCAACGATTTCCAAACCTTCGTCGCGTTCAATCAAAATATAAGTGTTTTTGTATTGTCCGATAATATTTTCTTCCGGCTCAGGTTCTTTTTCAACATGTGTTATAAGCTTAGCCTGTTCTACAGTTTCTTCACGTTTAAAAGGAAGGCTCTGGGAAATCTTCTCCATCATATTGTCTGAAACATACATTGAATCTTCTGTTTTATCAAAATAAATTTCACCGGTTTCTGATTTTGGAAAATTCAATATCCCGACAGGCTCTCTGAATTCTGAAGGCTCAGGCCTGATTGACATTTCAGCAAAAGGCTTTTCCACATAATTTGTCAACCCGCCCTGAATTGCTGTGTAAATGAAATTAAAAACCATGTTTGTATTTTTGTAGCGGACTTCTTTTTTTGTCGGGTGAACATTCACATCAACATCTGCCGGAGGAATTTCGAGGTTCAGAACGACAAACGGATATTTGCCGCTTGCAATCAGGTTTTTGTAAGCATTGTCAATTGATTTTTGGAAAACCGGACATTTTACGGCGCGTTTGTTTATAAACATGTAGTAATTTTTTTTGCTGGAACGTGTAAAATCAGGCGTGCTGACATAGCCGGAAATCTGCATTCCTGCAATTTTGTCTGTTTTTAGCACCTCTTTAAGATTGTCTGTCACTTCTGCATTAAAAAGCTCTTTAATTGTGCGTTTTAAATCACCAAGCCCGGTTGTTTTAAGTGTAGTTTTGCCGTCGCGTTTAAGTTCAAAAGCAACGTCAGGATTTGCCAGCGCAATTGATTGAAGAAGCTCCTGAATATAAGAAAATTCTGTTGAAGCGCTTTTTAAAAATTTCAGCCTTGCCGGAATATTGTAGAACAAATCCTTTATATCCATAATCGTTCCGACTGCGCAGCCGGTTTCGACTTTATTAACTTCTGAATTTTCGCATTTTACTTTTGTTCCGGTTTCAAATTCCGCCGTCCTTGTTGTGCAAGTAAGTCTTGAAATCGAAATAATACTTGCAAGCGCTTCGCCGCGAAATCCGAGTGTGTGAATATCAAATAAATCTTCATCCGTTTTGATTTTGCTTGTTGCATGTTTTGTAAAAGCGAGCAGAATATCATCTGGATGTATCCCGCAGCCGTTGTCGGCAATTCTTATGTTCCGGCAGTCGTTTGTGATTTCAATACTGATTTTTTTCGCGCCCGCATCCACAGAGTTTTCAACAAGTTCTTTAACTACAGACGCCGGGCGCTCAATAACTTCGCCCGCCGCAATCTGGTTTATTAGATGTTTTGATAATTGTTGAATTCTTGCCAATTTAAGCTCCTTTTGAATTTTTACATAAAATGCGACATGAAAAATTCTTTTACCAAATCGAATTTTATTAATACGACCACAACAACAATTGAAACAACCAGTCCGAAAGTTACTTTTGTGAGGTCTTTAAGAATATGTTTATACATTTTTTTAGGACTTTCAAATCTCAACCTGTTGTAAAGCGCAATTTCGCGTCCTGCCAGAAGCCCTATGAACACCCATGTCGTGGACATCGGAATGTTGTTAAGTTGTATAAAATACAAAAGTAAAAATGCATAAATTATATCAATAATCGTTGCAGAACGCGGATCTTGAACATTGGTTTTCATTTTGATGATTTTTTGAACTTCCCCGCCGCGTTTGTATGCAACCATCCACAAAAATGCTGAAAATGCAATTAAAACAAAAAGCAAAGTAGAAAAAGAAGTTTTCCTTGGAAGATAAACGAATAAATTCGCTGCATCCTGCATAAGCCATTGTGACCATAAAAATGCGGTTGAAGCCCATTTTGCCGCAATCCACCATTTTGAGATTTTTTTATCCGCAGTGTAATAAAAAACTCTTTCAAGCGGTCTGGCAATAATTGTGTATACAATTATTGAAACAATAAGCGCCAAAAAGTATCCGATAATTGATTTCGACAAAATCATACCGATTACGCTGATATCACTGGCTGAAAATATACTTAAAATTAAAAATGTTGTCGAAACCGGAATTCCGTAGCGTGTCAGGAACAAAAGAATTACAGGCGGCAAAACATGGACAAGAGTAAAGGTTTCAGGGAAAGGAATTCTTTCCAGCCTGCCAAAAGCCATATCGCCGTCGTTTAGAAGCCAGCCGGTTGAAATAGTTACAATTAAAACAGCGCTTGTAAAAGCCCAGATTAACCAGGTTGGCATTTTTTTGCTTGTGGTGAGGTATGTTCCGAGTGTCTGAATTACGTCATTGGAAACGCAGGAATACATCGAGATTAAAAAGCCCGTAATCATGTATAAATTACTTAATGTTAAATATTCAGAGAACATTCTTCCTCCATACAACCTCAACTTACAACAAAAACAAATTCATCTAAACAATTGATTACAAATTTGAAACATTTCTATAAAATACCTCTATAGATTTGATAAGGGGAGAAAGAGACTTGGCAAGAGTGAAAGCAAATACAAAATTAAAACCGTTAAAGAAAGCTGATTTACAGGTCGTTAAACCTGTTAAAACCACTAAATACAGTGATATTGACCTGAATAACTGGAAGGCTTACGACCATGTTAAAACAGATACTTTGTGGGAATTCCCAACCCGCTTAAGAGAAGGCGGACACTCTAACGAGTATCACGGGAATTATATCCCGCAAATCGCCCAGCAGCTTTACGAAAGATTTACAAAAAAGGGCGATGTTGTACTTGATTTGTTTTTCGGCTCCGGAACTTCAGGTATTGAAGCCCTGAATATGGGCAGACGCTGCATTGGCGTTGAACTGAAAGACGAACTTGCGGAAAAAGTTTCAGAAAAATTCACCCCGAAGCAGCTTGTAACAGATGTAAGAATTATCTGCGCTGATTCAGCGTCTGTTGAGGTCAGAGATAAAATTCAAGCCGGCCTCGAAATCTTAGGCGAAGAAAAAGCACAGTTTTTGGTTCTTCATCCACCGTATGATGATATTATCAAATTTTCAGATAAAAAAGAAGATTTATCTAATTGTGATTCGACCGAAGAATTTTACGATTTGTTTGAAAAAGTTGCCAAAAACGGTTATGACAAGCTTGAAAAAGGCCGATTTGCAGCGTTGATTATCGGTGACAGTTACAAAAATTCAGAAGTTCAGCCGCTTGGATTTGAATGCATGGCAAGAATGATGAAGTTGGGCTTTAAGCTTAAAGGAATTATAGTAAAAGACATTCAGGGCAACGAACGCGCGAAAGGCAAGACCGCAAATTTATGGCGCTATCGCGCACTTGCAGGCGGATTTTTCATTTTTAAACATGAATATATAATGATTTTTCAAAAGGTAAAATAAAGGAGCTAAATATATGAAAAAGCAGACTATGATTGAATTTCCAGGGGGGGGGGCATCCTGTAACCCAGCTCCTGTAAGGGTTTTCCTTAAATTTGCGTGGTTGGGTTTATTAGAGTCGTTCTTAGGGGATTTGTTTTCTCAAACACGCTCGCTGGCTCGCTATCGTTTCGAAAACAATTCTCCCAAGAACTTCGTCGCGCATGACAGAAATAACAATGTAAAGAACAGTTCATCGCTCACTGTTCACTCTTCACTAAATAACGAAACGAACTTTTCACGTTTCACTTCTCACTTTTCACTAATTAAACCTTCTCACTTTTCACTTCCCCCAACCCCCGCCTTTACCCTCGCCGAAGTGCTGACAACCCTCGGGATTATTGGTATTGTCGCCGCCATGACCTTGCCCTCACTCATTAACAAGGCTGAACGCGTAATCCTTGCTCAGCAGTTCAAAAAATCCTACGCAAATCTCCAGAACGCAATAAATTTAGTTCAGGCAGAATACGGCGAACCTTATGAATGCTATGCATTAGGCTATGCAGACTATCATACTGACCAATGTTTGGAATTCTGGCCGGCAGTTCTATCAAAAATGAAAGTTATTGCTAAATGTGATGGTATTGATTATGACTGCCACCCTAAATACAAAACAAAAGCAGAAGTCCTTGCCCAAGGCGGTTCTGTAAGCAATAACAGTTGTTCATTTAACTTGAAAACGCGTGCAATTAATTATTATATCTTGTATGATGGTTCTTATCTGATTTTGAACGATTATAGCGCAGCCGGCCACCATAAACTTTATTTCGCAATAGATGTAAACGGCAAAAAAGGTCCGAATAAATGGGGTTATGACGTTTTTTATCTAAACCTTCGCCGCGAAGATTTGAAGAAAAATACAATCACAACAAGTTCTGTCTGCCAGATTAAAGAAAAAGACGGCTTGTATTTTTCTGAAATTATTTTGAAATAATACTTCAAATCTCATATGTTTAATGGATAAAATAACTTAAAAAATCGTTTATTCTAAAAAAGTAGAAGTGAGGCATGCCTCAAAATACTTGAAAGCATGCTCAAAATTGTACATTATTACAAAATATTAACCAAACTTGAAGAAATGTAAATTCGCTGAAATCATGTCGTCGTCATGGTTTTGGGCAAATGAAGCATACGGAGGCAGGGTTAAAAATAAAATAGTTGTCTGCTATAAAGGTATAGAGTACAATTATTTTATATTCAAAATGGCTGTTAACATTAGTAAGATTTAACCGCCAGGGATTTCTTGTAAGGGTAAGATGATTATGCAATTCAAGGTAAAAGAGAATCTTTCACGCATACAAGAAGAAATTGCACCTTATAGACCAAATATTATTGCAGTTACAAAGTATTTTGACGAAGAAGCAATCGAGGCAGCGTATCAGGCAGGCCTTCGTAACTTCGGCGAATCAAGAGTTGCTGAAGCAATCGAAAAAATTGCAAGGCTTCCGCAGCAAGTGAGAGAAAACTCAACCTTTCACTTTATCGGGCACCTTCAATCAAACAAAGTTAAAAAAACTGTTGAACATTTCGATTTAATTCAGTCGGTTGACTCTCTTAAGCTTGCACAAGCAATCTCCGGGTCGGCTAAAGCTCTCCAAAAAGTCCAGAAAATCCTTCTGCAGCTGAACAACGCAAACGAAGTTCAAAAATTCGGGTTTTCAAAAGAGGAACTTTTCGAAGCATTCCCAGAACTTCTCAAGCTTGAGAATCTTGAAGTTGCAGGCTTGATGAGTATGGCGCCGCTTGGAGCAGATGAGGAAACTCTGAAAACGCTCTTTACGGATGTCGCAGAAACAAAAAAACAGCTTGAAGAAAAATACAACTGCAAAATGAATGAATTATCTATGGGTATGAGTCAGGATTATGCCATTGCAGCCCGTTGCGGCGCTACAATGCTAAGAATAGGCAGAAAATTATTCAGTTAAGTAAATATAAAAAATAAACGGAGGAAAAACGGTGGCGATTGTTACAGACAAAATTAAATCAGTAGTTGACTTTTTGGTAAAAGGATTTGAACCCAGAGAAACTATTTTTGATGATATGGCAGAAGATGATATGGAAGGCGGTTACGACGTTCAAGATAACCTCGCTATTGACCCTGCATATTCTTACCAGCCAAAAGTCGAAAAAACTCAGGAGGTTAAAGTTGTTAGTCATCCAAACTTCAGAAGCGGTTATGAAGTTAGAATTATGGAACCCCGTTCATTTGATGATGCAGCTCAAATCGTCCAACACCTTAAAGACAGACAAACAATCGTTCTTAATCTTCACCTTCTTGATAAAGAACAGTCTCAAAGAACTATTGACTTTGTTTGCGGCGCAGCTCACGCACTTAACGGCAAACCGCAAAAAGTCGGCGATTTAGTGTTTGTATTCACTCCTAGCAATGTCACTTTGTCTGTTGACATTAACGCTAACCAAAATAAATTTAATGACTCTTTGTGGAGAGCTCCTCTCCAACAATAAGGTCTATTCGTAATTTAAAGAGAAGAAGAGGATAGTTATAAGACGGCATAATGCCGTCTTTTTTATCCCCCCCTTGCGCGTCCATAAAAAATGGTTTATAATAAAACCAAGGCGCCATGACCGCCCAAAATTAAGCATAAAAAAAAGGAGCAACGAAGTATGAAAGACAGACATAGCTTGAATTTCCGGGGGGGGGGGCGCCCGCAAAACCAGCTCCTTAAAGGGTTTGGCGAAAAAGTATC
>ENA-UOJC01002466-UOJC01002466.1-human-gut-metagenome-genome-assembly--contig:-C104-NODE-2466-length-20034-cov-7.935182_pt1 | contig 20034 bp, 17 predicted proteins | sample MGYA00242339_ERZ723886 | MGnify/ENA metagenome assembly ERZ723886 | reverse complement strand
TGGATCTTATCAAATGCCTGCACCATACCGATTACAGTACCCAAGAATCCCAAAGACGGAGCCATTGCGATGAACAGTGTAATCCAAGAGCAACCTTTTTCCAGGTAACCAGCTTGTACACCACCGTAAGAAACTACTGACTTTTCTACTACGTCGATACCTTGGTCAATTCTCATCAGACCTTGATAGTAGATAGAAGCGATAGGACCTCTAGTGTTACGTGCGATGTCTTTAGCAGCTTCAACGTCACCTTTTTCCAAAGCAGCTTCAATAGCAGCCAAGAACTTCTTTGTGTTGATTTCAGCCAAGCTCAAATAAATGATACGTTCAATACAGAATGCAAGACCGATAACCAATGCGATAGCTACCAAACTCATGAAAGATGCAGTACCTTCAATAAACTTAGTTTTGAGTTCTTTGTGGATACCACCTTCTGTAGCTTCCATAGCGGCAGGAGCAGCAGCGTCAGCAGCAGGTGCTACAGCTGCTTGTTCAGTTTGTTCAGCTGCAGGAGCATCTTGAGCCTGAGCAAGTTGAGTTGAGCCAAATGTTAAGACTCCCATCACAGCAACAATTGCAAATAACTTTTTCATTGTGTGTCTAATTTTTAAGATTAATTAATTAATTTGTTTATTATATTCATTTATTGTTTTTGTTTTTTCTTTCATCCTGCGGAGAGACGGGGATTCGAACCCCGGATACCCTTTAGGGGTATACACGCTTTCCAGGCGTGCCTCTTCAACCACTCGAGCATCTCTCCAATAGAGGCCTCTTTCAAAAACGGCTGCAAATTACAAAAAAAATGCGAACCACAAGCGTTTTCAGCTACAAATGTATTCTTTTTTTCGTTCTTGCCCTTCATTCTCCCCGTTTTATCTTTAATAAAATCTCAAAATTAATAAACTTTAAAATCTTTCCGATGTTATTTGAGCATTCCAAACACTTTTAAAGCGTTTTCCGAAGTAACGTCTCCAACAGCCTCAGGAGACATCCCGTAAATTTCAGAAACCTTCATCAAAGTATCCTTCACATAGGCGCTTTCATTCCTCTTACCACGATTCGGGACTGGAGTCAGATAAGGAGAATCTGTTTCAAGAACAATTTTTTCTAATGGTATTCCTGCCAAAATTTCCGGAAGGTGGGACTTCTTAAAAGTAACCACACCATTAATTCCAATGAAGAAATCGGAAAACTCCAATACACGGGTAGCTTCCTCTGCCGTTCCTGTAAAGCTATGGAATATTCCTCTTAAAGGAGTCTTTTTGTAAGGTTCCAGCACCTTATATATATAATCAAAGGCATCCCGGCAATGGATTACTATAGGAAGATCATATTCCAAAGCCCAGTTGACTTGTTTATCCAGTACTATTTGCTGCTCTTTCAGGTAAGTTTTATCCCAATAAAGATCCATGCCGATCTCCCCTATAGCAACATATTCCTTAGAAAACTTCAATTCGCGAGCAACTATTTCCAATTCTTTTTCATAATTGGCATTGACAGAAGTAGGATGCAAACCAATCATAGGAAAACAGTATCCTTTATAAACGCTACAGGCTGACAGCATTGCTTCAATAGTCGTACTGTCAATATTGGGCATAAATATATGAGTTACTCCGGCAGCACGTGCACGCTCAATAACCTGTGGGAAATCCTCTGAAAACTCCTCCAAAAAAAGATGGGAATGTGTATCTATCAATCTCATTCGTTTACTTTTTCTATTCGTTTCTCACCAGTACGATAATAATAAATCAGCCCGTAATCACGACATAATTCCAATCGTTTTTCATTGGGAGAAACATCTTCAAACTTTTTTTCCACTTGATTCCATATATCCAAGATCAATTCATCGGCAGTAGTTCGCATAGTAGAAAGAGAATCTAAACTACGGGCAGTTAAAGCCTGCAAATTTTTCTGTCGGTCATAACTATCTGTAAAAATATCATAATGAACTCTAACCTTCGCAATAGTAGGATTATAAATAGGAATCCCCCCTTGAGAAGTTCGTTTGGTTTCTCCATCTATAATTTTTCGCCCCCACTCCACCAAGGCTGCCTCCGTCGATAAATCCGGTACATTTGAACTATCAGTCGGCAAACCATAATAAGATTTATGGGCTGCACGCACTTCCGAGCGAATAACAGCTAGGTTCAATACCTGAATGAAATGAGAAATATACAAACGAGCCATCTTTACATTGGCCTGATGCTTACGCCCTGCTTGCGACTGACGTTCAAAGCATTGGACATAATACGATTGGGCGGCTTCAAATCTCATCAAGAAATTCCGGGCTTCAGTCAACGTCTTTAAAGAAACTGCCAAATCATAGAGGTTATGGGTATCAGCTTTTGCAACCACTGCTTTCAGTGCCCGTATTCTCGCCTGGTCTGTATTTGGTAATCTTCTATAAGGCATAGTTACAAAAAAGCACAGTTAAACTTCTCTGTGTATCAAATTTTCTATTATCTTTTTCAGTTCTTCTTTTTTTTCTTCTGCAATACTGACAGCTGCAAGGCTTTCCATTGCCCAGTTGCTATATTCCAATATCTTATTTTCGCAAACTGCTTTTACACCAATCCGGTCATACAGTTCCGTCACAACTGCAATTTTCTCTGCCGGCTGGAAAGTCTCTGCGTTTATCCAGCTATTCAACTGGTTATGCTGATCCGCATTCGCATGCTCCAATGCTTTAATCAGCATATATGTTTTTTTATTACAGAGAATATCCCCACCTATATTTTTTCCAAACACTTTAGCATTGCCATATACATCCAGCAAATCATCTTTCAACTGGAAGGCAACACCTATATGCATACCAAAATCATATAAACGATCAGCGTCTTCTACCGAAGCGCCCCCCAAACGAGCTCCAATCTTCAGACTTGCCGCCAACAACACGGCAGTTTTCAGACGAATCATCTCCAGATATTCTTCTGCAGTTACATCATTCCTCTGCTCAAACTCCATATCCATTTGCTGACCTTCACAAATTTCAAGTGCCGTCAAACTGAAAAGATCCATAACCTCTTTCAGAAAAGTCGAAGGACATTCTGCCATAAACTGATAGGCAAGCACCAACATCGCATCTCCCGAAAGGATAGCAGTATTATCATTCCAAACTTTGTGGACAGTTTCTTTTCCTCTACGGCGATCCGCACGATCCATCAAATCATCATGCAAAAGAGTATAATTATGATAAACTTCGATACCTGTGGCCGGAGCATAGATACGGGTCACGTCTTCCTTGTACAAATTATAAGCCAGTAACATTAACACCGGGCGAATTCTTTTTCCACCCATAGATAATACATATTCTACCGGAGCATACAATCCTTTCGGAGTACGCGTAAATTGTAAGCCAGCAATATGAGAATTAAAATTTTCGAGAAGCTCGGAAGCTGTAAACATAATGATAGTAAATTTAGGAGAATAGTAGGAATAAAAAGAGGCTGCCCAAAAGCAGCCTCCTTTTTATATAGATAACGTATTACTGCAATCTAAACATTACAGGCACCGTATATTTAACGCGTACCGGTTTACCGCGCTGCATACCAGGTTTCCATTTCGGCATGGTACCAATCACACGAAGTGCTTCTTTATCCAGATACGGGTCAACACCTCTTATGACTTTGGCATCTACAATACTACCGTCCTTGTTAACAACGAACTGTACTGTTACACGACCTTGCGTACCATTTTCCTGGGCGATAGTCGGATATTTGATGTTCTTGCTCAAGAATTGCATCAAACCAGCCATACCACCATTCGGGAATTCAGGCATTTGTTCTACAACCTCAAAAATGGTTTGTTCTTCCGGTTCTTCTTCTACAACAGTTACAGGCACATATTTTATTTCTACTGCCTTACCTGTTTCTTCTGAAGAGGCGATAACTGTTTCTTCCACATCAGCATCATCCGCTACGATTTCCAACGTTTCGTTAATCGGAGCTACTTCAGGAGGAGGAGGAGCTACTTTTTCTTCCTGTTCAGTGATAGGAACCATTTCTTCTTCAAAATAGAGATCAGTAAGTGCCTGGCTTGTATCAATCTTGATATCGCGCTTCGTCCATTCAAATGCTATAAACATAAAGGCAAGCACAATAACATAACCAATAAGCATCCAAGTCGATTTCTTGTTCTCCAAATCTGCTTTAGGTGTTTTCTTAATTTCCATAATTATAATATTATTTTAACGTGTTTCTCATTTTGGGCAAATATAGTACTTTTTCCGCAAAACGTTCAGCCGTACTATCTTTTTTAAGACAATATGCACCCATTTTTGTTTTTTTTATCCTTCAGAAAGCACACCTGTGCTTTTGTGCCACAAATGTAACGAGATATTTTAAAAATACCGTATCTTTGGCAATAATTTTAAATGAAATGTTGAAAAAGTCATTTATAACGGCGCTACTACTCCTGATTTTCTCCGTTTTACATGCACAAGACGGAACCAGCGCCTTTCAATTTCTAAAACTCCCTTTTTCTGCCCATGCATCAGCATTGGGTGGAGAAAACATTTCTATTATAGAAGATGATTTGACTATGGCTGTCCAGAATCCGGCTCTTCTTTCCTGCGTAGCGGATAAGACTCTCAACTTGAATTACATGCTTTACATGGATGGTGTCAACGTTGGTGGAGCCGCATTTGCACGTACTGCCGGGGAGCGTTCCACCTGGGCAATAACCGCACAATATGTAGACTATGGGGAGCTTAAAGAAACGACTGAAGAAAATATTGAAACCGGAACTTTCTCCGCCAAAGATATCTCTATATCGGGTATTTATACCTATGATTTAAGTGATTATTGGAGTGGAGGTGTACGCACCAATTTCATTTACTCCCACTATGATAAATATTCTTCATTTGCTATCGGTGTCGATCTGGGATTAAACTACTATCATCAGGAGTCCGATTTTTCCGCCTCGCTCGTTGCACGCAACCTGGGAGGACAGCTTAAAGCTTTTGAGGAACGGCATGAGAAATTACCAGTTGATGTACAACTGGGATTCAGCAAACGATTGTCACATGCTCCGTTCCGGCTTTCCCTTACCCTACATGACCTCACACACTGGAGTGCCTCAACCACAGCGGCAAACAATTTCGGAAAGAAATTGTTAAATCATATTGCCCTTGGTATTGACTTCCTACCAACCAACAACTTTTATCTGGCAGCCGGATATAATTTCCGCCGCGGAGAAGAAATGAAAATAAACGGTTCCAGTCATTGGGCAGGTTTCACCTGTGGTACAGGTATTCAATTAAAACGGTTGAAACTGGGAATGGCATACGCCAAATATCATGTGAGTTCATCCTCACTTATTTTTAATTTATCATATACCTTATAATATATAATAGCATAACTCAAATATGAAAAAGATAACTATTGCAATCGACGGCTTTTCCTCTTGCGGAAAAAGTACTATGGCAAAAGACCTTGCCCGTGAAATAGGCTACATCTACATCGATAGTGGTGCCATGTACCGTGCAGTCACTTTATACAGTATAGAAAACGGCATCTTTCAGGGAAATGACATCGATACGGAAAGACTTCGAAAAGAAATAGATAATATCCATATTTCCTTTCAATTAAACCCTGAGACCGGGCGTCCGGATACTTATCTGAACGGAGTAAATGTAGAAAATAAAATCCGCAGCATGGAAGTTTCTTCCCATGTTAGTCCCATTGCAACTTTAGGGTTTGTACGCGAAGCAATGGTAGCACAGCAACAAGCAATGGGCAATTCCAAAGGTATTGTCATGGATGGACGTGATATCGGAACTACGGTTTTTCCAGATGCTGAACTAAAAATATTCGTAACTGCCACGCCCGAAATCCGTGCACAACGTCGCTATGATGAATTAAAGGCCAAAGGACAAGAAGCCAGTTTTGATGAAATACTTGAGAATGTAAAGCAACGGGATTATATCGATCAGAATAGAGAAGTAAGCCCGCTTCGCAAAGCAGATGACGCATTGCTGTTGGACAATACTGACATGACTATTCCTCAACAAAAGGAATGGTTGCAAGAGCAATTCAATAAGATCGTTAAAAGATAAAGGAAAAAGGGTGTAGCCCTTCCGAAGGTCTGTTTACAATCTATATATCAACATATTATATTATGGTAAAAGTAGAAATAGATGAAGGTTCCGGCTTCTGCTTCGGTGTAGTCACTGCAATAAATAAAGCTGAAGAAGAGCTAGCCAATGGAGGCACTTTATATTGCCTGGGAGACATCGTGCACAATAGCCGTGAAGTGGAGCGCCTGAAAGAGATGGGCCTCATCACTATCAATCATGATGACTTTAATCATTTGCACGATGCCAAAGTTTTGCTGCGTGCCCATGGAGAACCACCCGAAACCTATGAAATTGCCCGTCGCAATAATATTGAAATCATTGATGCCACTTGCCCGGTAGTACTCCGCCTACAAAAGAAAATCAAGCAAGAATATACTCAAAAAGATACCGAGGACAAACAAATCGTTATCTATGGAAAAACCGGTCATGCCGAAGTCCTCGGTTTAGTAGGACAAACTACCGGAGAAGCAATTGTCATAGAAAAGTTGGAAGAAGCTAAAAAACTGGATTTCACCAGAAGCATCCGTTTATATTCGCAGACAACAAAGTCATTGGACGAATTCCAGAAAATCGTAGAATATATCAAAGAACATATCTCGCCTGATGTCACATTCGAATATTATGATACCATCTGCCGACAAGTAGCCAATCGCATTCCAAACATACGGAAATTTGCCGCTTCGCACGACCTGGTATTCTTTGTGAGTGGCAAGAAAAGTTCCAACGGAAAAATGTTGTTCAGCGAATGCAAAAAAGTCAACTCAAATTCCCACTTGATAGACAGCGCTGAAGAGATAGACAGTTCTCTGCTTACCGGAGCTTCCTCTATCGGAGTATGTGGAGCAACATCCACTCCCAAATGGCTGATGGAAGAAATTTCTAAGGCCATTCAATCACGACTTACAGGACAATAAGTCATCGTTTTGAAACAACAAATTAACGTTAAATATGAATCACACCCTCAGCTTTTTGCTATCTTTGCCGAGCGAAAATAGGCTGCGTTTCGGCAAAATCAAAAAAACATTTTGCTTTTGCTCTCAACTTGCACTATTTTTGCGGCAATTATTTAAACCAAACTAAAAGATTGTTATGGGAACAGTTAAGTGCATAGGTATTTTGACATCCGGTGGCGATGCACCGGGAATGAACGCTGCTATTCGTGCGGTAACACGTGCTGCTATTTACAACGGATTACAAGTAAAAGGTATATATAGAGGTTACAGAGGTCTGGTAACCGGTGAAATCAAAGAATTCAAAAGCCAGAACGTAAGTAATATTATACAATTAGGTGGTACGATCCTGAAAACAGCTCGTTGTCAAGAGTTCACTACTCCCGAAGGACGCCAGATTGCATATGATAATATGAAAAAGGAAGGTATTGACGCCTTGGTTATCATTGGTGGTGACGGTTCATTGACGGGTGCACGTATTTTCGCACAAGAGTTTGATGTACCTTGTATCGGATTACCCGGTACTATCGACAATGACCTGTACGGAACAGATACGACTATCGGTTATGATACAGCTTTGAATACCATTCTGGACGCTGTGGATAAAATTCGCGATACGGCAACTTCTCACGAACGCTTGTTCTTTGTTGAAGTAATGGGACGTGATGCCGGCTTCCTAGCTTTGAACGGTGCTATTGCCTCAGGTGCAGAGGCCGCTATCATTCCAGAGTTCAGTACGGAAGTCGATCAACTGGAAGAATTCATCAAAAACGGTTTCCGCAAATCCAAGAACAGTAGTATTGTAATTGTTGCGGAAAGCGAACTGACAGGTGGAGCCATGCACTTTGCAGAGCGTGTAAAGAATGAATATCCTCAATACGATGTACGTGTTACTATCCTTGGACACTTGCAGCGCGGTGGAAGTCCTACTGCTCACGATCGTATCCTTGCCAGCCGACTCGGTGCGGCAGCTATTGATGCCATCATGGATGGACAACGCAATGTAATGGTCGGTATCGAACATGACGAAGTAGTATACGTTCCTTTCACAAAAGCTATCAAGAATGATAAGCCAATCAAGAAAGACTTGGTAAATGTATTGAGAGAACTCTCTATTTAATTAGAATATAGTGAAATATACAAAAGCGCGGATGAAATTCATCCGCGCTTTTGTATTATAGCCATTTTGCTACAATTTCTTCTGTCTTATCCCATAGTTCCTTCATCTGTACATGATGAAAGAATTTCTCTGAGAGCTGTTTAGGATGGCAACTTACATTCAATGTTCCGGTACGTTTTCCCGCATCTTCATCCAGTAACAAACTGATGGCCGTCGCTGCTCCCTGACGAGGCGTACGTATGAAAGGCCGGAAAAAGATATCCGTCAACGGATCAAACCACATATGCATCGTAATGATTTTTGTGGAAACAATACCCGGATCAGCTGCATTGACAATAATTCCTTTTTCTTTCACCTTCTTCGATAGAGCTATTGTAAACAGAGTCAATGCCAATTTTGTATTACTATAAATCGGAATACGCCAAAAAGCGCCTTTCTTTCCACGCAAAAAGAAGTCAGGAAAATCCAGTTTACCAATGGCATAAGTACAGGACACCATATTTACAATCCGGCTTCCCTCTCCCATCAATGGAAGCAATTTACGGGTCAACAAATAAGGAGCTACATAATTGACACCTACTGTACGTTCCAATCCATCTTCGGTGATACAACGTCTCGTTTCCATGGTGCCGGCATTGTTCATTAACAAGGTGATAACTTCTCCACGCTGAAGAAGTTCATTGGCAAAAGAAGCCGTAGAAGATAAAGAAGCAAGATTGACCGGTACTATTTCCAATGCTATATTTCCTGTTTCCCGCATTATTAACTGACGTTTCTCTTCTGCGATTTCAGGATCACGACACGCCATAATGACTTTATATCCGGCGGTAGCAACAGCGCGTGTAATCTCCATTCCCATACCGCCATCCGCTCCGGTTATAACTGCAAGTTTCTGTTTCATTATCCTTTTGCTTCTATTTTTGTAATTTCCCGCTTCAAGCCAGCCGGAAGTTCTTCGTTCAAATGTTGATGGCATGCCATTTCAATGGAATACATTCGTGCAATACAGTAATTACTATGTCTACAATTACAGATTGCTTTCTCCTCTTCACGCATACGATTGACAAAGCCCGGTTCATTAAGCAAAGCACGTGCCATCTGTACTGCTTCAAAACCATCATTCAGTACCTCATCTATTTTTTCACGCGAAACTAAACCACCTACATATACCAACGGCATCTTTATTTCTGCCCGAAATTTCAGCGCATCTTCCAGAAAGTAAACCTCTTTGAAAGGAACGGTAGGTATCATCCACTTCCCTACCATTCGTACTCCATACTTCAGCCACCAGCAATTCATATAATGAGTCATAGAATGAATAGGCATCTGACCACGCATCACATACATAGGAGCCTTACTTACAAAACCTCCACTTAGTACCAATGCATGAGCTCCTGATTGCTCCAGGCGTTTTGCCACCTGCATAGTCTCATCCATTTCCATTCCACCACGAAAACCATCGCGCATATTCACTTTTACCAATACAGCCATGTCGGTTCCGGCAGCTTTCATTACCTCCTCCATTACCATGTTCATAAAACGCATTCGATTCTCCAAGGATCCACCGAAGCAGTCCTTACGCCGATTGGTATAAGGAGAAAGAAACTGAGAAATCAAATATCCGTGTCCGGCGTGTATTTCAACGGCATCAAAACCAGCTTCACGAGCCAGATTTACAGCATGACCATACGCGCGTGCCATCTCAGGCAGCTCCTCTTTCTTCAAGCCACGAACAAAAGTAGGTGAGTAAAGATTGAAACCGCTGGAAGCTCCGACAGGAGTAACACCACAGATGCTTTTGTGCGACATATTGCCACAATGTCCCAACTGTATAGCCGCAGCAGCACCTTCGGCATGTACAGCATCGGTCAGCTTTTTTAATCCGGGGATAATTTCAGGCCGCATCCATAATTGGCGGTCGAACGACAAACCACTTTGGGTGACAGCTGCATAGGCCACAGTAGTCATTCCAACACCACCAGCCGCAACTGAACGATGATAGTCAAGCAACATTTGCGAAGGGGCATTACCCGGACACATACTTTCAAATGCCGCTGAGCGGATGGTACGATTCCGTAAAGTCAGCGGGCCAAAAGTTACAGGAGTAAATAACTTGCTCATGAGTATTATTAATGATTTGTGATTTATAAGTAAGAGAAATTAATATAGAAACGGAAAAACACGTTTCCGGTTTCCTACCGCATCTCCAAATTCTTCTTTATAGCGATGCCAGATAGCATTGGCACGAGGAACTAGGTTAGCCACTGTCCACCATAGGAAGACCAGCCCGGAAAGCGACCATGTCAATATAGCCCATCCTGCCCATTCTATAATTTCACCAAAGTAATTGGCAGAAGTGACATAACGATACATCCCCTGCGACGGCAGATAATGCTGCGTATCTCCCGGTTTACGAAGATGGCGAATTACATAATCCGAATACCAGTTGATTCCCATTCCGGTGAAGAACAGCAATACTCCAAGAATAAACTGTGGAGTCTTCAGCCAGTCCAGCGTATAAAGAGTTTCAGGAGCCAGATAAAAAAGCCATTCTCCTTGCATAAAGCCATTCAGGAGGTTGAACAACATTCCCATCATCATAATAGCAAGCGGCATACGGCTCTTTCCCTTCAACAAGAAAGGAAATACAAAGGCGCGCTGGAAATAATGCAATTGGAATAAGAGAAAGAAAATTAAAGGAACAATTGAATTATATCGTGCTGAATTCCACCAAAGTAATAACATCACAATAAACACAGGTGCCTCCATCAGCATCCACGCCAACTTATTATTGATAGAAATGCCCCAAGATGCAGTTCGAAACATTCCATATCCCGCTTTGACAAAATAAAGTGCGATAAAAACAAACAGTGCGATGATGCTCATTGCACCAAGAAATAACTGAAAAGTCCCTTGTTCCATACTTGTTTCGATTTAAGTACGGGCAAAGATATATAAAAAGGAGGAAAAAGAAAACTTCCTCCCCTTAATTAGTTTACAAAGACGTTAGCGAATTATTTCAAAAACAATGAACTTTAAATCAAAGTGATAAGTTCGCAATTTACGTCAGAAATAAGTACAAAGTTACTTACAAAAGGAAACAGGATGAGACATAGTCGTATATTTAGGGTATCTCAGTCCCATACTTAGGGTATCTCAGTATGATACTTAGGGTACCTCAGTCGCATACTGAGATAGGGTTATTATACGCCTCTAATAGTCAACTAGTTACAAAACCGCTTTTAGAATCAATAAATCAGAACAAACAGTTTAGAAAAAACGGTCTCATTACTGATGGGTTATGAATTAATTCACCACAGAGTAACACAGAGTTTCACAGAGTTTAATCAATTTGAAATCAAAAGAATAGAACTCCGTGAAACTCTGTGTTACTCTGTGGTGAAAACTCATTACTTTTCCGTTTTACTCCTATTTATCGCTTCTTGATAGGTACATAAGTCGTATCTTCGAGTACATTTTTGTATGCCGGACGAATGATACGCTTACCTTCAAAGTTCAATTCTTCATTACGGTGTGCACACCAACCGACAATACGAGCCATAGCAAACAACGGTGTAAAAATTTCCTGCGGTAATCCAATCATTTCATAAACAAAGCCGGAATAGAAATCAACGTTGCTCGATACCGTTTTCCCATTGTTCTTTACGCGACCGAAAGTTTCGATAGCACGTTCTTCCAAGAGCTCAAGGAAAGCAAACTCACGCTCTTTCCCTTTTTCCCGGGCAAGATCACGAGCCAGTTCTTTCAGTAAGATAGCACGTGGATCGGAAATCGTATAAACAGCATGTCCGATACCATAAATTAATCCGGTCTTATTATAAACTTCCTTATTCAGCATACGGGTAAAGTAAGTGTCGATCTCATCCACACTTGTCCAGTCCTGAATATTCTCCTGTAAATGATGGAACATATCAGCCACCTGAATATTTGCACCGCCATGAAGCGGGCCTTTCAACGAACCAATACCTGCGGCAATGGATGAGTATGTATCCGTTCCGGTAGAAGAAGTAACACGGACTGTGAAAGTGGAGTTATTACCTCCGCCATGTTCTGCCTGAAGCACCAACAAAAGGTCGAGCGTACGAGCATCCAGCTGTGTATAATTACGTTTCAGCATATAAAGGAAATTTTCGGCAATAGAAAGATTTTCCTGCGGATGGCGAATATGCAATGAACGACCGAAAGTGGCATGGCGCAACATATTATATGCATAAGCAATAATGGTCGGGAACTTAGAAATCAATTCTATGCTCTGGCGCATCAGGTTGTCGCGGGAAGTATCATCGGCAGCAGGGTCAAAACGATACATCTCAAGTACACTGCGTGCCAGGATATTCATAATATTATTCCCTTCCAGTTCTATAATATTCATCTTAGTCTTCTGTTCCAACGGCATATTATCATTAATCAGTTCACGGAAAGAAGCCAACTCTTCCTTATCGGGTAAATTACCGGACAGTAACAGATAAGCCACTTCTTCAAATCCGAAACGTTTCTCTTTAACAAAAGCATGTACAATATCTTCTACATCATAACCACGATAGAACAGCTTACCCGGGATAGGTTTCAAGCCGCCGCCCGGAACACGTTCATAACCCACTACATTACCAATTCTGGTGAGTCCAACCAAAACACCCGTGCCGTCTTCATTGCGCAAACCGCGCTTTACATCAAATTTGGAGAATAATTCGGTATCAATCCGAACCGCTTCCTTCATATCCTCGGAAAGCTTATAAACTAAATATTCCTTCTTCATTTTCGTATCGTTTTAATCGTTAGTATTATTTTTCAATTCTTTCCACTATCTCCCGGGTAAAAGCAGAAGTGGACAAAGAGACACCGCCGGGCATGAAGCGCGCCAGGTCGGCGGTAGCACGGGCATCAAGGAAACTTTGCTCCAAGGCATGTTCTATCAGGGAAGCAGATTCTTTCCAACCAAAGTATTCGAGCATCATTACGGCAGACAGAATGATGGAACAGGGATTCACAATATCTTTGCCTGCAATATTCGGTGCTGTACCATGGGTGGCTTCAAAGATGGCATGTCCGGTCTGGTAGTTAATATTTGCTCCGGGAGCAATACCGATACCGCCCACCATGGCAGCCAACTGATCGGAAACATAATCTCCATTCAGATTAAGAGTAGCAATCACAGAGTATTCTTCAGGAATCAATAATGTATTTTGCAGGAAAGCATCCGCAATACAATCTTTTATCACCAACCTTCCATCAGCCAGAGCTTCTCCAAACTCACGTTCAGCCAACTCATAGCCCCACTTTTTGAAACCTCCTTCGGTAAACTTCATTATATTTCCCTTGTGTACCAATGTCACGGAAGGCAGATTATTCTCAAGTGCATACCGGCAGGCAGCACGCACCAATCGTTCCGTTCCTTCTTTTGAAACAGGTTTCACACCGAAAGAAGATGTCTTGGGGAACCGTACTTTCTTCACCCCCATCTCATCGTGCAGAAACTTATAGAACTTTTCAGCCTCCGGTGTACCGGCTTCCCACTCGATACCTGCATAAATATCTTCCGTATTTTCACGGAATACACACATGTTCACCTTCTCCGGATGACGAACCGGAGAGTGAATACCCTGATACCAACGAACCGGTCGCAGGCATACATACAAGTCCAATGTCTGGCGCAATGCCACGTTCAGTGAACGGATACCACCACCGACAGGGGTCGTCAGCGGCCCTTTGATACCTACCTTGTAATCACGGAAAGCTTCCATCGTTTCATCAGGCAACCACAGGCCACATTTTTCAAAAGCCCGTTCGCCTGCCCACACTTCCATCCATTCAATTTGCCGTTGTCCACTATATGCTTTCTGCACGGCAGCATTCACAATAGCTTGCATAGAAGGAGTTATTTCAACTCCTACCCCATCACCTGTAATAAAAGGTACTGTAATTTTATCCATCTTTCTATCTTGCATTAAGAGCAGAACCGGCACGGAACCAGCCTATCTGCTGTTCATTATACGTATGTTGAGCTTCGAAGCTATCCTTCGTACCATCTTCGTGGTGAAGGATAATCTTAAGATTACGGCCGGGAGCAAAGTCCATCAATCCGATTACCGAAATTAAATCATGTTCCTGAATCTTATCATAATCGGCTTTATCCACAAAGGTCAATGCCAGCATACCTTGTTTCTTTAGATTCGTTTCATGTATACGGGCAAAACTCTTTGCCAGGATCACACGAACATTCAGGAAACGGGGCTCCATAGCGGCATGTTCACGACTGGAACCTTCACCATAGTTTTCTTCGGCTACTACAATGGAAGAAATTTCTTCGGACTTATACATCTTTGCCGTACCGGAAACCGGACCGTACGTATTAGTCAAACGATTCCAGACACTGTTAGTTTCTCCATTGAAAGCATTTACAGCACCCATCAGCATATTGTCTGAGATATTCTCCAGATGTCCACGGAAACGAAGCCACGGACCCGCCATTGAAATATGGTCTGTAGTACATTTACCCTGTGCCTTAATCAGCAACGGCATATTAAGTAAGTCGGTCCCTTCCCAGGCAGGGAATGGTTGTAGCAATTGAAGCCGTTGCGAATGGGGATTCACATTGATTTCCACCTTTTCACTGCTGGGGGCTATATACCCTTCGCTACCTTCGGCAAATCCTTTCGGTGGCAATTCTTCACCCACAGGCTCAGAGAGTTTTACCTTTTCACCTTCACGATTCACCAATACATCTGTCAGCGGATTGAAACAAAGGTCTCCGGCAATCGTCAGTGCCATCGTCAATTCGGGGGAAGCGACAAAGGCGTACGTATTCGGATTACCGTCTGCACGTTTAGCAAAATTACGGTTGAAAGAGGTTACAATAGAATTCTTGCGAGTAGGGTTATCTGTCTCACGTTTCCACTGACCAATACAGGGACCGCAGGCATTTGCCATAATTGTAGCACCGATTTTTTCAAAAGTTCCTATCATACCATCCCGCTCTGCTGTAGCCCGTATCCGTTCGGAACCGGGGTTCACAATCAGGGGAGCGGCTACTTTCAGGTGCTTCTCTTCAACCTGGCGGGCCAAGGAAACGGCACGACTTAAATCCTGATAAGACGAGTTGGTGCACGAACCTATCAATCCGACTTCCATCTTGCGCGGATAACCGTTAACCAATACTTTTTCTGCAAATTCAGAAATAGGCGTAGCGGCATCGGGAGTAAAAGGACCATTAATATAAGGTTCCAGCCTTGAAAGATCAATCTCAATTACCCGGTCGTAATAATTCTCCGGGGCAATCATGATGCCGGCATCTGCACGAAGATCACCCGCCACAGAATCAGCCATTTCTGCCACTTCTTCTCTTCCTGTAGCTTTCAGATAAGTAGCCATACGATCATCATAAGGGAAAAGTGACGTAGTGGCACCGACTTCGGCACCCATATTACAAATAGTCGCCTTACCGGTAGCGGACAAAGAAGCCGTGCCCGGTCCAAAATATTCAATGATTGCATTTGTGCCACCTTTAACCGTCAGGATGCCTGCCAACTTCAGAATCACATCTTTTGGAGCTGCCCAACCGCTTAGTTCACCTTTCAGATGTACACCAATCAAGCGGGGCATTTTCAATTCCCATTCCATACCAGTCATCACATCTACTGCATCGGCACCACCAACGCCGATGGCAACCATACCCAAACCACCTGCATTGGGCGTATGCGAATCCGTACCTACCATCATTCCACCAGGGAAGGCATAATTTTCCAATACCACCTGATGAATGATACCCGCACCCGGTTGCCAGAAGCCGATACCGTATCGGGAAGAAACGTCACGCAAAAAATCGTATACTTCTTCGTTTGTCTTGGTAGCAGTGGCAATATCTTCCCGGGCTCCTCTATAGGCCTGTATCAGATGGTCGCAATGTACTGTCGAAGGTACGGCAACTTGTTCGCGACCTGCATTCATAAATTGCAGCAATGCCATTTGGGCGGTTGCATCCTGCATTGCTACACGGTCAGGGCGGAAGTTTACATAATCTTCTCCCCGCTTGTAGTCTTTTACCCCCTTCTCATCAAACAGATGAGTGTACAAAATCTTTTCTGCTAATGTCAGCGGACGTTGCAGTATAGCCCGCACGTGTTCCATTTTCCCCTTATAAGAAGCATAAAAGGCCTTTAACATAGTTACGTCATACACCATAATCACATTTATTTTTAGTTTTCCAATATTGTAAAGATTACAAATTAATATAATAAACAAATTAAAATCGTTAAAGGTTTAACAAATTAAAGCTTTTCTTCGTGCAAAAGCGAAGAATGATTACCTTTGCGAAAAAACTATGCGATAAATGATAATTTAGCGGCGAGGGAATGGGTACGCGGACTACGCGGATAAGGCGGACGAACGCGGACTTTAATCTTTTAGACGCGGATGACACGGATGACGCGGATTTTTAAAGCTGCGCTATACATACCGGCATATCACACCGAAGGAAAAAAGAATCCGCGTCATCCGTGTCATCCGTGTCTGAAAGATTACTTGCACGCCGAAGGAGAACCTTGCTCCAGCGCTACGCTGGTAAATTATCATTTATCATTATCCATCATTAGTTTATATGAGCAATAACCTCCTTTCTCCAACAGACCATCTTCAGCGACAAGAACTGCTCCTGCGCATGGAATATGAATTCGAAAAGGAAGAATTCAAAAGACAGACTGAAACCATGGGCATCGCCCGTAAGGTAAAACGGGGACTCTGTTGGTATCCTGCCACTCCCGGACGAAGTTACTACAATTCACTGAATCAATTAGTAATAGAAATTACACATACGGAAGATACTGATATAGAACATAATTTTGAATTCGGGCGTCCTGTCTGTTTTTTCCGTAAAGGATACGACGAAAAGATCACATATTTCAATTCCATTGGTACTATCAGCTATGCCAACGAAACACGTATGGTTGTTGCAATGCCCGGTGCAGGTGCTATACTGGAAGTGCAATCTGCCGAAAACCTCGGAGTGCAGCTTTATTTTGATGAAACATCCTACCGCACTATGTTCGAAGCACTCTCCGATGTAATTCGCGCTAAGGGCAATCGATTGGCAGAATTAAGAGATATTATGTTGGGAACTTTAAAACCCGGATTCCGTGAACTCTACCCCGTCCGTTTCCCCTGGCTGAACTCTACACAGGAAAATGCAGTGAACAAAGTATTGAACTCCCGCGATGTTTCTATTGTACACGGGCCTCCGGGAACAGGGAAAACAACTACTCTCGTAGAAGCTATCTATGAAACATTGCACCGCGAACCTCAAGTGCTGGTTTGCGCCCAAAGTAATACTGCCGTCGACTGGATCTGTGAAAAGCTCGTAGATCGTGGTGTGAATGTCCTGCGCATTGGCAATCCCACCCGGGTAAACGACAAAATGCTTTCATTCACTTATGAGCGCCGCTTCGAAGGGCATCCGGCCTATTCTGAACTATGGAGTATCCGTAAAGCCATGCGTGAAATGGGTGGCAAACATCGGGGCAGTTATGAGGAACGTGAAAGCGCCCGCAATCGTATGAGTCGCCTGCGTGATCGTGCCACACAATTGGAAATACAAATCAATGCCGATCTTTTTGACAATGCCCATGTCATAGCCTCCACCCTTGTCAGCAGCAATCACCGTATACTGAACGGGCGTCACTTCGGTACACTTTTTATTGATGAAGCTGCCCAAGCCCTGGAAGCCGCCTGTTGGATAGCTATTCGCAAAGCCGACCGTGTAGTACTGGCAGGCGATCATTGCCAGCTTCCGCCTACTATAAAATGTTACGAAGCTGCCCGTGGAGGCCTCGAATGTACATTGATGGAAAGAGTGGTTGCCAATAAACCCAGCACCGTCTCCCTATTGAAAGTACAATATCGTATGCACGAGGATATCATGAAATTTCCCTCTCAGTGGTTTTATAATGGAGAACTACAAGCGGCTCCTGAGATACGATACCGCGGTATTCTCGACTGGGACACTCCTATCAACTGGATAGATACTTCTGACATGGATTTTAAAGAAGAGTTTATAGGAGAAACATTCGGGCGTATCAATAAAGCAGAAGCAGATTTACTTCTTCAAGAATTAAAAGCTTATATCGACCGCATCGGTGGAAAACGCATGTTAGAAGAGCGGATCGATTTCGGTATAATCTCCCCTTACAAAGCCCAGGTGCAATATCTTCGCAATAAGATTAAAGCAAGCGGCTCACTTAAGCCCTACCGGAGTCTACTCACCGTTAACACCGTAGACGGCTTCCAAGGACAGGAACGTGATGTCATTTTCATCAGCTTGGTCCGTGCCAATGAAGACGGACAGATAGGTTTCTTGAATGACTTGCGAAGAATGAACGTAGCCATCACCCGTGCCCGCATGAAGCTGGTGATATTGGGCGAAGCGGAAACAATGAAACGCCACAAGTTCTATAAGGAACTCATTGAATACATCCATACCATCACATAGACTCGCCGAAAGAAAAACTCATCGACTTATACTGAAATATCTTTTTCCCAGTTGAGATAATATATTTTCCCAGTTAGAGAAATATATTTTCTCAACTGGGTAAAAATAGGCTTGCTTTAAATTCAACTATAGAAATCGGAAAACTTAATGTAAACACCGGATATTTCGGCTAATCCTTTTTTGTCAATAATAGATTTATGAAGGCCCCGGTAACTTCATGCTTTGTTATAAAAAAAGAGGAGCAACTTACGTTACTCCTCCCATTGTCTTCTTCCCGAACTTAAATCAGGATTACGGTTACAAATATACTACATTGAAACACCGAAATCAAGTATTCGGGCATTTTTATTCTTAATCCCCAAGAAGGATTAGTTGTTTTCCGGACGCAACTGACGAACCGTAACAGCAGTCTGCCACATTTCGCTTTCGCGCAACTGACGAAGTTCTTCGTTCAGTTTCTCACGATAATCAGGTTGAGAATTGCTGTCGATAGAAATCTGAGCCTCATTACCAGACTTAACGCTTGCATACAATTTCTGTACTACCGGCTTGATAGCATCGTGGAACGGAGTCATCCAGTCCAGAGCACCACGTTGTGCAGTAGTTGAACAGTTAGCATACATCCAGTCCATACCATTCTTTGCGAACAACGGCATCAATGACTGAGTTAATTCTTCTACAGTTTCATTGAATGCTTCTGACGGAGTATGACCGTTTTCACGCAATACTTCATACTGAGCCAACAGCAATCCCTGAATAGCTCCCATCAATGAACCACGCTCACCTGTCAGGTCAGAAGTAGCTTCACGTTGGAAAGTAGTTTCAAACAAATATCCTGAACCTATACCGATACCCAATGCAATGGTACGATCCATAGCTTTACCTGTAGCATCCTGATAGATAGCGTAAGAAGAGTTCAAACCACGACCTTCGAGGAACATAGTACGCAATGAAGTACCCGAACCTTTAGGAGCTACCATGATTACGTCGATATCTTTCTGAGGAACTACACCTGTACGGTCGCTCCAAGTGATAGCGAAACCATGAGAGAAGTAAAGAGCTTTTCCCGGAGTCAGGTAAGGTTTGATAGTAGGCCATACAGACATTACGGCTGCATCAGACAACAAGCACATAATGATAGTACCTTTCTCACAAGCCTCCTCAATGCCAAACAGTGTTTCACCCGGTACCCATCCGTCAGCTATTGCTTTCTCATAAGTCTTACCCGGACGCTGTCCAACGATTACGTTGAAACCGTTATCGCGCAGGTTGCATGCCTGTCCCGGTCCTTGTACACCATAACCGATCACTGCAATTGTTTCATCTTTCAAAACTTCACGTGCTTTTTCCAAAGGAAATTCTTCGCGGGTCATTACATTCTCAATAACAC
>ENA-UOJC01002460-UOJC01002460.1-human-gut-metagenome-genome-assembly--contig:-C104-NODE-2460-length-20064-cov-5.335549_pt1 | contig 20064 bp, 18 predicted proteins | sample MGYA00242339_ERZ723886 | MGnify/ENA metagenome assembly ERZ723886 | reverse complement strand
GGTTACGGCAGGAATATTCCATTATCTGGCAGAGAATTAATCACTACTTTTTATTATAACGATAGAAAAGCGCTGTATTTATCGTTTCTGTTATATTAACCAGGAGCAGGATATGAAAGCACTTCGTCCTCTGACGGCATCGCTTATGCTGTTAACCAGTTGTTTATTAATATCTAATACCACACTGGCAAAAACAACATTAAAACTGAGTCATAATCAGGATAAAAGTCATGCTGTCCATAAAGCATTAAGCTATTTAGCGGATAAACCAAAGAGTATTCTAATGGTGAATTAGTTATTCGCATTTACCCAAATGCGACATTAGGTAATGAGCGTGAATCACTGGAATTAATGAACTCCGGTGCATTACAGATGGTTAAGGTTAATGCTGCATCACTAGAATCATTTGCCCCGGATTACAGCCTTTTCAGTCTGCCGTTCTTATTCCGCGACCGTGATCACTATTATCGTGTTCTGCAAAGTGATTTAGGTAAAAAAATACTTAAGTCATCAGAAAGCAAAGGTTTTGTTGGTATTACGTACTATGACGGCGGTGCGAGAAGTTTTTATTCCAATAAACCGATTACAAAACCTGAAGATTTAGCGGGAATGAAAATCAGAGTTCAACAAAGCCCCAGCGCCATTGCAATGATGAAAGCACTCGGTGGTGTCGCTACCCCGATGGCGCAAGGCGAACTCTACACCGCACTTCAGCAAGGAGTGGTTGATGGCGGAGAGAACAATACCGTTGTCTATGCCGATATGCGTCACGCCGAAGTCGCAAAAGTCTATTCACGTGATGAACACACCATGGTACCTGATGTGTTAATTATCAGCACCGACGTGTTGAATAAACTTGGTGATAAAGAGCGCACGGCATTATTAAAAGCAGCCGATGAGTCAATGATGCAGATGAAGGACGTCATTTGGCCTGCGGCTGAAAAAGAAGCCTACGACAAAATGAAAGGGATGAACGCAACAGTTGTTGATGTTGATAAATCCGCTTTCAAAGAACGCGTCAAACCGTTATACGATGAATTCAAGGCGAAAGATGCACAATCAGCCAAAAACCTTGAGCTAGTAGAAAGTATGTAACCCTAATGGGCAGGTAATTCCTGCCTTTTCATGGAAGACTTATGCGAACACTCACTCATATTCTTAATAAGATCCTTGCCGGATGTTGTTGCATTATTCTCGCCATTATGGTGTTCTGCGTAACCTGGCAAGTTATTGCACGTTTTATTTTTAACGCTCCCAGCACTGTGCTTGATGAGTTCACCCAGATTTTATTTATGTGGATGATTTTACTTGGCGGTGTATATACTGCGGGTTTAAAAAAACATCTGGCCATTGATTTGTTGGCTCAAAAACTTCCGGCTGCATCTGTTCTGACGCTTGACAGTTTTATTCAAATTATTATTACGGTCTTTGCGGTTATTTTCATGATCTATGGCGGGAATATTGTTGTTGAAAAAGCACAACATGTTGGACAAATCTCTCCAGTATTAAAATGGCCAATGGATAAAGTATATTGGGTTATGCCTGTCAGTGGTCTTATTCTGGTCTGGTATTCAGTAATGAATATTATTGAAAACTATCGTAAACGGAATTCTCATTAACGAGGGAAATATGGAATTTTAATATATCTACCCCGTCTTAATTTTATTTGGCAGTTTTGCCGTCATGCTGGCAATAGGTGTGCCAATTACTTTTGCGATTGGTCTTTCTTCGCTGTTATCTATTATTACTGCCTTACCACCCGATGCCGCCATTTCTGTGATTTCGCAAAAGATGACTGTGGGGCTGGATGGCTTTACGCTATTAGCCATTCCCTTCTTCGTGTTAGCCGGAAACATTATGAATACCGGTGGTATAGCCAGACGACTGGTTAACCTGGCGCAAGCATTAGTTGGGCGTCTTCCTGGCTCACTGGCTCATTGTAATATCCTCGCGAATACACTGTTTGGTGCGATTTCAGGTTCAGCCGTTGCGTCAGCCGCAGCGGTAGGTGGGATTATGTCACCACTGCAAGAAAAAGAGGGATATGATCCGGCGTTTTCAGCAGCGGTTAATATTGCCTCTGCACCCATTGGCCTGATGATCCCACCGAGCAATGTGTTGATTGTTTATTCCCTCGCCAGTGGCGGGACTTCTGTCGCTGCGTTGTTCTTAGCTGGATATCTGCCGGGCATCCTCACCGCTGTTGCCTTAATGTTTGTAGCTGCACTTTATGCCCGACGTAACCATTATCCGGTGGCCGAGCGCATCAATTACCGTCAGTTTTTACAGGTATTCCGCGAATCAATTCCTAGCCTGATGCTTATTTTTATCATTATTGGCGGTATTATCGCGGGAGTATTTACGCCTACAGAAGCATCGGCAATTGCGGTAATTTATAGTTTAGCCCTGGCGATGATTTACCGGGAAATCACTCTTAAGAAGCTCAATGATATTCTGTTAGATTCGGTAGTAACCAGTTCAATTGTTCTGTTACTGGTAGGCTGCTCGATGGGGATGTCATGGGCCATGACGAATGCTGATGTTCCTGAGTTGATCAACGAACTGATTACCCGCGTTTCGGATAACAAATGGGTCATTCTTTTTATTATCAATATCATTCTGTTGATCGTCGGTACCTTTATGGATATCACGCCGGCGATCCTGATATTTACACCTATTTTCCTGCCGATCGCCCAGCATCTGGGGATTGATCCGATTCACTTCGGCATCATTATGGTTTTCAACTTAACCATTGGCCTTTGCACACCGCCTGTCGGTACTATCCTGTTTGTGGGGTGCAGCATTGGTAAGGTCAGTATCGACAGGGCAATAAAACCATTACTGCCGATGTTTCTGGCATTGTTTGTAGTAATGGCAATTATTTGTTATTTCCCGCAGCTTAGTCTGATGCTGCCAGGATTATTTTCGACCTGATACACAATGAAGACTGCATACTGAGTAATTTTCAATGCCCCACCACTCTGTGGGGCATTGAATTGGTCCATTACGGTACCGGATTGACCAACAGTTGCCCTATCGAGCCACGGTCCGCCATTTCCAGCGTCTGACTGTTGAAGTAGAACGGGAAGTGCGCCCAGGAAGGCTGACCGAAATAAACCAGCAGCTCCACTTGTCCGTCAACCCAAACGGTATCTTTCCAGCCTCTGTCTTCCGGGAACGGCATCGCACCATTCACGTTACGGATCTGGAACATCACACCTTCAATATGGAACGCTTGCGGCTCGTCCGCGCGTACCGTCCAGCGTTCCCACGTTCCTTGCTGCGCGGTGACATCAATACGGTTGACGTCCCACAGCTGTCCATTAATACCCGGGTCATCACCCAGACTGATATCGCGACTACGAATCGGCGAACCAGCCATGATTTCAGTTGGCAGCAAGCGCATCGGAAGACTGTCTGTGACCAGCGGCAGAAGGCCGGTTGGGCGCAGCGTTAGCACCAAGGTAGAAACCAGAATGCTGGATGGCTCAAAGAAGCCACGAATACGATCAACAATGCTCGCCGCTTCGCCACAGGTGATCGACACTTCATCACCGTTGCTCATATCCACCAGAATCTCGCGGCGCTCGCCCGGTGCCAGCGAAAGTTGCTTCACCGATACAGGAGCAGGCAGGAATCCCTGATCGCCAGAAATCACATGTAACGGGCGACCATCGCTCATCTGTAGTTGATAGCGTCGAGAGTTCGACGCGTTCAACAGACGCAAGCGCACCCAGCCACGCGAGACTTCAACGTACGGGCTTTGTACACCGTTAACCAGCAGCGTATCACCAACAAAGCCGCCGCTTCCCGGTTCGTTGTATTCTGGCGTACCAAAGTTGTCCAGCCGTTTATCCTGGATAATGACCGGAAAATCATCCACACCATAATGGTTGGGGATAGGCAGCGACTTGCTGACTTCATCTTCCACCAGCCACATTCCGGCAAGGCCGTTATAGACCTGCTGAGCCGTGCGGTTGGGAGTATTGGCGTGATACCACAGAGTAGCTGCGTTCTGGCGAATAGGCAGTACGGGTGCCCAGTCAGCGTTTGGCGACATCATCCGTGCCGGACCGCCCATCAGCGGGCTAGGTACCTGTAGCCCGGCCACCGTCATTGAGACATTTTCTGTCAGGCGGTTGCTGTAAATAAGCTTAACATCGTCGCCCTTCCAGACGCGGATAGTCGGCCCCAGGTAACGACCATTGATTCCCCAAACCGACGCGCGTGTCCCTGGCGTAAATGACCAGTGCGCACGTTGTACAGTCATAAACAGCGGTTGCCCACGGCGAGATTCAAGCAGCGGCGGAACGGGTAGCGGTTGCTGTTGCCCGGCTGCGCTGGCCTTCAGGGGAACAGCGCCTGCACAAAGTGCAATCCCCGATGCCTGAATGAACTGACGCCGACTGAGTGACATATTTGCTCCATGTAAAACTGGCTAAAGTAATACCGTGCAGGAAAGTGTTCCCCGCAAAAATACAGATTGCCGACTTAAACTTTTCCGGCGGCTTCACGCTCTGCGACTTCTTTATCGAGCTCGGCGATTTTTTGTTCCATTATCGAACGACAATGGGCAGCCAGCTCACGAACCTGATCTTTGCCATACTGACTGACGTCAATTGGCGGCAGCATTTCGACAATCACCAGACCGTTGTGCAGTCGATTAAGATTAATCTTATTCGAAGTTGTAGAGACGCACACGGGAATAATCGGGACGCCTGCCGCAATTGCCGCGTGAAATGCCCCGGTCTTGAACGGTAGCAGGCCGCGACCACGGCTGCGGGTACCTTCCGGGAACATCCAGATGGAAATACGGCGTTTTTTGAAATGATTCACGACTTCCGCAATAGTGCCGTGAGCTTTAGTGCGATTGTTTCTGTCGATCAATAAGTTGCCGGTTAACCAGTACAACTGCCCGAAGAAGGGGATCCACAGCAAGCTCTTTTTACCTACCGTCACCGTCGGCGGTTGCACAATGTTCGATGCTGTCACCATGTCATAGTTGTTCTGGTGGTTAGCGATATAGATAGCATTGCCGTAGCTTTCAGCGTCTGCAGGTTTGCGGCACTCCACTTTCAGGCCGAAAAGCGGCGCAAGACGGCCAAACATATGCCCAAAGGTGGCCACATGTTTCGGGTTACGCGGGCTGAAAAGGCAGTAAATGGAGCCGAATACACAGACTAAGATGCTGTAAATCACGGTAATAATAAGACGAAAGATATATAGCATAACACCCTCTGAAGGTCTGAGAGACTGGCATTGTACGTCACCTGAAATCAGGTTAGGGCATTGTTAAAAGCCGCTCTCTGGAAAAGCGTATTGTTAATCGCAACGCATGAATAAACAACGGTTTCAAGGGAATTTTTATCGTTTCCGGGGGTTGAATACGCTGCCGGATGACGACTTAACGTTTCATCCGGCGTTCCTTGCAAGCGGGAGGAAACAGCGCCCTCCCCGACATATTACTCTTCGCTATCACCGCTGCTGGCACGGCGAGGAGAGTCGATCTCAACACGATCGATACGCTGCAAACCGCGCATCAACGTACCGCGGCGTCCACGTTCGCCAGTGACTTTCTGTAGCTCTTCCGGACGCAGTTTAATTTTGCGTTTCCCAACATGAATGGTCAGCGTGCTTTGCGGCGGCAGAACGTACAGTTGCGCCAGACCATCCTCGCCACGCGCGGCTTCTGCCGACGGAATGTTGATAATCTTATTGCCTTTGCCCTTCGACAACTGCGGCAGATCGCTTACCGGGAACATCAACATACGGCCTGCCTGAGTGATTGCCAGCAGCATATCGGAAGCATCTTCAATCACCACCGGCGGCATAACATGGGCATTTTCCGGTAAGGTGATCAAAGCCTTACCTGCACGGTTACGCGCTACCAGATCGTTAAAGGTGCAGACGAAACCGTAACCCGCATCGGAAGCCATCAGCAGTTTCTGATCGTCGCTTTCCATCAGCATATGGTCAACGGTCGCCCCAGGCGGCAACGTTAATTTGCCGGTGAGCGGTTCGCCCTGACCACGCGCCGACGGCAGCGTAATCGGGTCGATGGCATAGCTACGACCGGTGGAATCAACAAAAACTACCGGTTGGTTGCTCTTACCTTTCACCGCCGCTTTGAAGCTATCACCCGCTTTATAATTCAGGCCCGGCGCGTCGATATCATGGCCTTTAGCGCTGCGTACCCAGCCCATCTGCGACAGCACAATGGTGACAGGTTCAGACGGCAGCATGTCGTGCTCGCTCATCGCTTTCGCTTCTTCGCGTTCCTGCAACGGCGAACGACGTTCGTCACCGTAGGCTTGCGCGTCTGCCTGCAGTTCTTTCTTCAGCAGGTTATTCATTTTACGCTCGGAAGCCAAAATGCCCTGCAACTGGTCGCGCTCTTTTTCCAGCTCACTCTGCTCACCGCGAATCTTCATCTCTTCCAGTTTGGCAAGATGACGCAGTTTCAGTTCGAGGATCGCTTCCGCCTGGGTTTCCGTAAGGCCAAACCGCGACATCAGCGCCGGTTTCGGTTCATCTTCATTACGAATGATCTCAATCACTTCGTCGATATTGAGAAACGCCACCAGCAAACCTTCGAGGATATGCAGGCGCTTGAGGACTTTCTCCAGACGATAGTTCAGTCGGCGGCGCACGGTATCGCGGCGGAACACCAGCCATTCGGAGAGGATTTCCAGCAGGTTTTTCACCGCCGGACGACCATCCAGACCGATCATATTGAGGTTAATACGATAGCTCTTTTCCAGATCGGTGGTTGCGAAGAGGTGGTTCATCACCTGATCCATATCCACGCGGTTGGAACGCGGCACAATCACCAGACGGGTCGGGTTCTCGTGGTCAGATTCATCGCGCAGATCGTCAACCATCGGCAGCTTTTTGTTGCGCATTTGCGCAGCAATTTGCTCCAGTACGCGCGCACCTGAAACCTGATGCGGCAATGCGCTGATAACCACCGCGCCATCTTCTTTCTTCCAAACCGCGCGCATACGCACTGAACCACGTCCGTTCTCGTAGATTTTACGGATCTCGGCGCGCGAAGTGATAATTTCCGCTTCAGTCGGATAATCCGGCCCCTGCACGATATCCAGCAGCTGGTCGAGCGTGGTTTTCGGCTGGTCGATTAATGCGATTGCCGCCTGAGCCACTTCACGCAGGTTATGCGGTGGAATATCGGTCGCCATGCCGACGGCAATACCGGTGGTGCCGTTAAGCAAAATGTTTGGCAGACGGGCAGGTAGCATTTTCGGCTCCTGCAAAGTGCCGTCGAAGTTTGGCACCCAGTCAGCCGTCCCCTGCCCCAGCTCGCTCAATAGCAGCTCGGAATATTTCGACAACCGGGATTCGGTGTAACGCATTGCTGCGAACGATTTCGGATCGTCCGGCGCGCCCCAGTTCCCCTGACCATCAACCAGCGGATAACGGTAAGAGAACGGCTGCGCCATCAGGACCATCGCTTCATAACAGGCGCTATCGCCGTGCGGATGGTATTTACCCAGTACGTCACCGACGGTACGGGCCGATTTTTTAAATTTGGCGCTGGCATTCAGGCCCAGCTCAGACATCGCATACACAATGCGGCGCTGAACAGGTTTCAGACCATCACCAATAAACGGCAACGCACGGTCCATGATCACGTACATGGAGTAGTTTAAGTAGGCGTTTTCCGTAAATTCATGTAGCGCAAGGCGCTCTGCCATATCGCTCATTAATTCTGATTCCTCAACTTATTCGCCAGCCTTCAAAGGGGTAATATTGCCGGAGATACTACATTATCTGCCGCGTCGAGTCACAGGAGATCAGCGTGAATAGCGCCGCTGGACGTGCTCCGACGGCGATAAAGGCATCAATGTGCCTTGATATACAACTCTTTGCTGTAGACATAATCCTGGGGATTATGCAGCGGAAAACCGCCAACGTAGGGTTTAAGCAGTTTGATTAACGGCTGATAGTAGATAGGAATCAGCGGTGCCTGTTGGTTGATGATCACTTCTGCCTGCTGATACAACGCATTACGCTTTGTCGCATCAGTGATCTGCGTGGCCTGGTTTAGTAAGGCGTCATACTGCGCATTTTTCCAGTGACCGACGTTTTCTTCACTATCGCTTTTGAGCGTGTTCAGGAAGCTGGAAGCATCATTATACGTCGCATCCCACGACTGCCGCGACAGCATGAAATCACCGGCTCGTCGGGCATCAAGATAAGTTTTCCACTCCATTGTGCGCAGCGTCACCTGTGCACCCAGCCATTTTTTCCATTCGGAAGACAACGCTATCGCGGTTTTTTCATGCAGATCGTACTTGTTGTAGAACAGCTCAAAGCGTAGCGGATGAGAGGCGTCGTATCCCGCCTGTTTCAGCAAGGCTTTTGCCATCGCGACACGCTCACTCATTGGCTTTTGCAGTTCATCGAACGTCGTCGCGCTAAAGCCTTTTACCTCTGGCGGCGTCAGCGTGGTTGCGGGCGTTCTCAACCCCAGTACCTTTTGCGCAATAAGCTGTCGATCAACCGTAAGATATAGCGCCCGACGCACCCGCACATCGTTAAATGGCGGTTTCTCAAGGTTAAAGTTGTAATATTCGCTGTTCAGACGCGGGATAATTCGTAGCTCGCCAGGCAGTGATTTTTCAATGGTGGGAATTTGCTGCGCCGGAACCCAGGTGAGATCGACCTCTCCCGCGCGATAGCGGTTATAGCCGGTGACCGAATTATCCAGCGCCAGATACTCAACCTGTTGCAATACTGTATGTTGCGCATCGCGGTACTTTGGATTTTTGCGTGCAGTAATCTTTTCGTTAACTACCCACTGTTCAAGCACAAAGGCACCGTTGTAAACCATATGCGCAGGCTTACTCCAGCTATCGCCATATTTCGCGATGACATGATGGGGAACCGGGAACAGCGTCGGCCAGGCGAGCATCGTCGTGAACCAAGGAACCGGCTGCTCAAGCGTAACTTCAAGAGTACGATCATCCATCGCTTTGACACCCAGCGATGTAACATCTGCTTTACCCGCAACAATAGCCGCGGCATTGTTAATGTGCGCCTGTGCCAGATAGCCAGCAAAAGGGCTTGCCGTTTTCGGGTCAACCGCGCGCTGCCAGCCGAGGACAAAATCCTCTGCCGTCAGAGGCTGACCGTCTGACCACTGCAAACCGCTACGCAGATGGAAAATATAGCGCTTGCCGCCGTCCAGTATCTCCCAGCGTTCAGCCTGAGCGGGCTGCACCTGGCCTTCACCGTCCATCCATACCAGACCTTCAAACAGATCCAGCACAATCTGCGCGGCAGTATTCTCCTCTACCTTTTGCGGGTCGAGCGTACCTGGGTCGCTATGATTGTTGTAACGAAAGACTTGTTGCGGGGCGAGCGGTGTGTTGGCGGGAACGTCAGCAGCGTAGAGAGGAGCCGCACTTACCAGGCTGACCAGCCATAATAAATTTCGCGTATACATGGTATTCCTTACCGGAGAAATTATAAGCCCGACAACAATACGCCTGTGGCATTGTTCGCTCAAACTTATCGCGAGTGATGTGGCTCACACTCCGGTAAAGATTCTCCATCACGCTAACGGTACATAAACATCCGTTTCCAGTCGCTGCTCTGTCATCCCTTCGGCAAGATTGGTGTAGTGAAACAGAATCGGTGCTTTACGCATTTTCTCGCCGCTTGCAGGTAGCCAGTGGCGAATGATGCCCCATATCGTGTGTGAAATATCGTCCAGCTCGCCAACATGGCGGGCCACAGCATAACGTCCACCGGTAAGTTCACCATTACTCACACCATAACGATTATCGGGGATCGGTTCGCTAACGCTGCCGCAGATATCAAAGCGAAACGCTTCCGGTGCGGTGGTGGCAGGGTCGTCCCAGGCGACGCCAAAAGTCTGGCTTTGGTTAACAGGAGAAAGCCCCGTCTCTTTACGCCACATGATAAATTTCGCCACGCTGTAGTTGAGCAACTCAGGGCTACAGCGGTGCGGCAACATCGCCACAGGGATTGATGGGAAATCGATAATATTTACATCCAGTGTCAGGTTTGTCATTTTGCCTCCCTGCGAAATTATTCCCGGGAATGCGTCCCGGGAGCGGTAACAATTACGGATTTACTTTGCGGATCTGTTTGACGTCAATTTCAACAGAATTCCAGTCTTTATCGACTTCACCCTGAATCTCAACCGTATCTTTCGGCGTCACCGTCACGCCGTTCCAGCGTTTGTGGTCGATATCAACATTGATAGTACCGCTGGCATCTTTGAACACGTAGAGATCGTCAGAGATGCGTTCAACGATATTGCCGCGCAGGGTTACCCAGGTGTCGTCACGCAGGGATTTTGCGCTTTCTACGGTCGTTACGCTGCCGTTCGGCCCCTGGAATCCTCCGGCCTGACTTTGCGTTGCCGATGGGCCAGAAAAACCGCCCTGCTCTGCTGCCATCACCGGTGCGCTGCACAGGGCCATTACTGCGATTACTGCTGCGAATTTTTTCATGTTTATTACTCCCTTTAATGTCTGTTTCCGAGCATTTAACAAGATAGTCCTTAACAACTTCTTAAGGGAAAAAAATAAAATTTAATGCTGTACAGAGCGCGTTACAACACGGTTTACTGGCAGCAAATACGGTTATCGCAGGGATGAAAAAATGCGAATTTTACTGATAGAAGATGACATGCTGATTGGCGACGGCATCAAAACGGGCCGTAGTAAAATGGGTTTTAGCGTCGACTGGTTTACACAAGGTCGTCAGGGAAAAGAGGCGCTATATAGTGCGCCTTATGATGCGGTGATCCTGGATTTAACCTTACCAGGCATGGATGGTCGCGATATTTTGCGCGAATGGCGAGAAAAAGGTCAGCGTGAGCCGGTACTGATCCTGACCGCGCGCGATGCGTTAGCGGAACGTGTAGAGGGGCTGCGTCTGGGAGCTGACGATTATCTGTGTAAACCTTTTGCGTTGATAGAAGTCGCCGCCAGGCTGGAAGCTCTGATGCGCCGAACCAACGGCCAGGCCAGCAACGAACTGCGCCACGGTAACGTCATGCTCGACCCCGGCAAACGTATCGCCACGCTGGCTGGCGAACCCTTAACGCTGAAACCAAAAGAATTTGCCCTGCTGGAATTACTGATGCGTAACGCTGGTCGGGTACTGCCGCGCAAACTGATTGAAGAGAAACTGTATACCTGGGACGAAGAGGTCACCAGTAATGCCGTTGAAGTGCATGTGCATCATCTGCGACGCAAACTCGGCAGTGATTTTATTCGTACCGTTCATGGTATTGGCTACACATTAGGTGAGAAATGAAATTTACCCAACGTCTTAGTCTGCGAGTCAGGCTGACGCTAATCTTTTTAATTCTGGCCTCAGTGACCTGGCTGCTTTCCAGCTTTGTCGCCTGGAAACAAACAACGGATAACGTCGATGAGTTGTTCGACACCCAACTGATGCTGTTTGCCAAGCGGTTAAGTACGCTCGATCTCAACGAAATCAACGCGGTAGATCGCATGGCACAGACGCCAAATAAATTAAAACACGGTCATGTTGATGACGATGCGCTGACCTTTGCCATCTTTACCCACGACGGCAGAATGGTCCTTAATGATGGCGATAACGGAGAAGATATTCCCTATAGCTATCAACGGGAAGGTTTTGCTGACGGGCAACTGGTCGGTGAAGACGATCCCTGGCGTTTTGTCTGGATGACCTCACCTGATGGCAAATATCGCATCGTTGTTGGTCAGGAATGGGAATACCGCGAAGACATGGCGCTGGCGATTGTTGCCGGGCAATTGATCCCGTGGCTTGTCGCACTGCCGATTATGTTAATCATCATGATGGTACTACTGGGTCGTGAACTCGCGCCGCTGAACAAACTGGCGCTGGCACTACGTATGCGTGACCCTGACTCGGAAAAACCACTAAACGCGACGGGCGTACCCAGCGAAGTGCGTCCACTGGTTGAGTCGTTGAATCAACTGTTCGCCCGCACACATGCGATGATGGTTCGTGAACGACGCTTTACCTCCGACGCAGCTCACGAACTTCGTAGCCCGTTAACGGCGCTGAAAGTGCAAACCGAAGTTGCGCAGCTCTCTGACGATGATCCGCAGGCGCGGAAAAAAGCGCTGCTTCAATTACATTCCGGAATCGATCGTGCTACTCGTCTGGTTGATCAACTGCTCACGCTATCGCGGCTGGACTCACTGGATAACCTTCAGGACGTCGCGGAGATCCCGCTTGAAGATCTCCTGCAATCGTCGGTAATGGATATTTACCACACGGCGCAGCAGGCGAAAATTGACGTGCGACTGACACTCAATGCCCACGGTATCAAACGCACCGGACAACCGCTGTTGCTAAGTTTGTTGGTACGAAACCTTCTGGATAACGCCGTGCGCTACAGTCCACAGGGCAGCGTGGTGGACGTCACGCTGAATGCCGAAAATTTCATCGTGAGGGATAACGGCCCCGGTGTGACGCCAGAGGCACTGGCGAGAATTGGCGAACGCTTCTATCGCCCACCCGGACAAACCGCTACCGGCAGTGGACTTGGGCTATCGATTGTCCAGCGAATCGCCAAATTGCATGGCATGAATGTTGAGTTTGGGAATGCGGAACAAGGTGGATTTGAGGCGAAGGTGAGCTGGTAAGGGTAAGACTTTTGCTAAATTAGCAAAAGACTTTGCACATTTTGCTAATTTCACCGTACCGCTCTGTGACGTACTATAGTCGACAAACGTCTCACCTTGAGGTTAAAAAATGAGCAACATCCTGATTATCAACGGCGCGAAAAAATTCGCCCACTCCAATGGTCAACTGAACGACACCCTGACCGAAGTCGCGGATGGCACACTGCGCGACCTCGGGCATGATGTTCGCATCGTTCGCGCCGACAGCGACTACGATGTCAAAGCGGAAGTACAAAACTTTCTCTGGGCTGATGTGGTGATCTGGCAGATGCCAGGCTGGTGGATGGGCGCGCCGTGGACAGTGAAAAAATACATTGATGATGTATTCACCGAAGGTCACGGGACTCTGTATGCCAGCGATGGTCGTACCCGCAAAGATCCGTCGAAAAAATACGGTTCCGGCGGCCTGGTACAGGGCAAAAAATATATGCTTTCTCTGACCTGGAACGCACCAATGGAAGCCTTCACCGAAAAAGATCAGTTCTTCCACGGCGTTGGCGTTGACGGTGTGTATCTGCCGTTCCATAAAGCAAACCAATTCCTTGGCATGGAACCGCTGCCGACATTTATCGCTAATGACGTGATAAAAATGCCTGATGTTCCCCGCTATACTGAAGAATATCGCAAGCATCTTGTGGAAATTTTTGGTTAACTAGAGCTCAGGCTTTAGAAGGAGTTAACCATGCTTACCGTAATCGCAGAAATCCGTACTCGTCCTGGTCAACATCACCGTCAGGCAGTATTGGATCAGTTTGCTAAAATCGTTCCAACCGTACTGAAAGAAGAAGGTTGCCACGGCTATGCGCCAATGGTGGATTGCGCTGCTGGCGTGAGTTTCCAGTCTATGGCACCGGATTCTATCGTGATGATTGAGCAGTGGGAAAGCATCGCGCATCTTGAAGCGCATCTGCAAACCCCGCACATGAAGGCGTACAGCGAAGCCGTAAAAGGCGACGTGCTGGAGATGAATATCCGTATTCTGCAACCGGGGATTTAACATTCCTGAAAAGAGGCCGGTGCTGCTACCGGTCTCAGCCCAGATTAGCCATTCTTTCTTCCCGTTTTCAGTCCTCGATGGAAATCGTTAATTCGCTTAATGGTTTTAACCGCACGCTGCGGCACTGCGGAAGCTACCGACCAGACAATCATTTCCAGACACAACAATACCGTACCATGTAGTGGCGTTTTCCCCTTTTCATCCCCGCGCGGAACATGAATCACGATACTGGCGTCTTTGCTAAAACGTGAATCCAGCGCGTTTGTCAGCAAAATAACAGGGATCCCCAGCCGCCTCGCCTCACGAAGCGTTGTCAGCCCTTCCCGGTGCGCAGATTTTTGCGCCATCATGATCAGAACATCGCCACGTTGAAGCGCGATCAGTTGCTCGGCAAGGCCAATACCCGTACGGTTTAGTGCCGTGGCAGGCAAACCTATGCGGTTGAATAGTCGTGCGGTATAGTCCGCCAGGATACCCGAAGCGCCAATGCCAAAAATAGCGACTTGCCGTGCCTGCACCAACAACGCTACAGCTTGCGCAAGCGCGTGGCGGTTTTCAGGCTCTGACAGGACATTACAAGTATACAAATGCCCTTCAAGAACAAAGTCGATTGCGGTGTTAACATCGCTCGTCAAGTTACTCACCGTCGTAGACATCTTTTCGCTGGAACTAAGGGCTGGACCAAGCCACTGTTCCAGAGTGCGTTTCAGATCACGCAGCCCGGCAAACCCCAGAGCCTGTATAGCCCTGATAACTGTGGCATCGGAAGTGTTCAACGTGGCCGCAATTTCCATCGCCGTTTGCTCGAGTACCACTTCACGATGCTCATTAATGTAGCTTGCGACAGCTCTTAACCCAGGCGTTAACTGACTCGCGCGAGTGCGAAAACGCTCACCATAAATATCAACCCGCGTTTTGTCTTTCTGGATCATTTAGCCTCCGGTAGAGGTCGTCCCGCAATTTGTGATTGTATCTGCGCAGCCATCAGCCCCAGAGATGCAAAGGAGTTAGAAATCGCCTCTTCACGAGAAATCAGCACATAGCGCCCGGAACGACAGGCCGTCAGAAACTGACACCATCCCGGCATGACTTTTTCCATTGCTGCCAGCTCATCCTGAGGTTTACCACCGGTGTCACCGCGCCAGGTTGCAAAAACAAAATCGGCATCCAGTTCAGGTAAACGCTCTGCGCTCACATCCATTCGCCCACCTTCAGGAATGCTCTCAATCAGCGGCGGAAAGCGAAAACCAGCATCGCGTAATACCCGCCCCAGCGAATGATAGCTATGCATCACATTAATTTTTCCCTGATTTGCCTGAATCACCGATACCGTTATTTTTTGGCTGTCCAGCGTCGCCTTCAGCGCATTGATTTGTGCCTGATAGCGGCGTTCAAGTATCGCCAGCTGCGACTGCGTTCCTGTAAGTTCTGCCAGCTTGCGGTAGATTTCTGGCGCGCCTCCTTTGAGATGATCAATGCTCACCGTGGGCGCAATTTTTTCCAGTTGTTCAATGGGCGTATTACGGGTCGGTTCTGTGATGATCAGGTCAGGCTTTGCCGCCACAATCGCTTCAATATCAATATCAGCGGTGCCAATAAAAGCGATCGATGAATTATCAAAGTCGACACCTGTCAATAACGCGCCTGATCGAATGAAATGGCTACCATCAGGCCGGGTTCGCCCGTGGCTGGCGACAGGAGGTACACCGAGCTCAATCAGAGGAATAGTGATATCAAGATCGTGTAAAGAGACAATTCTCTTTGGATGAGCAGGAACAGTAACTTTGCGCCCTAAATCATCAGTAAAGACCTGAACAGGTTCTGTCGCGCGGGCAAAGAATGACAACAGTATCAGCAGAGAAAAAAATAAACGCATATAACTCCCATTAAAAACTGTTCCTGCGCTGCCAGAGCAGTAGCAAAAAGAATGGTCCACCAATCAATGAAATAATGATTCCGGCAGGCAGTTGCAAAGGCAAAAAAGCCAAACGACCAATGCTATCCGCCAGGATGACTAACAACGCCCCCGATACGGCGCTCCCCAGCAGTAATGTCGTCTGCCCGCCACGTAGAATAAAACGTGATATATGGGGTGCTATCAATCCGACAAAACCGATGTTACCAACACACGAAACGCAGACGGCTGTCAGGATTATTGGTGCGGCGACACGTAACAACGCCAGACGAGAACTATTCACCCCTAACCCGGTTGCAACCTGATGACCAAGCAGAGCGATATCCGCCGTCCTGGCGGTGAACAGCAATAAAAGAGCGGCTGGCAACATCCAACAGGCTGAAATACCGACTAACATCCAGTTAGCTGCATGCAGGCTTCCCGATAACCACATCAATGCAGTTTGTACATCTCGAACATCTGCAGTGGTCATAAATACACCGATACCGGCGGCGAAAAACCAGGAAACACCAATACCAATCAGAACAAATCGCGGGCGGGAAATATCGCGCGCACAAAAAATCACGATTAAAGCCACCAACAAGCCACCAGCAAGACCAGCCACTGGACGCCAGAACATTCCCAGCATTGGAAACTGGAAAATCAGCCACAGCACCGCCACGCTACATCCTTCTTTGACGCCGATTAAACCAGGATCGGCAAGGCCGTTACGCGCAATGGATTGCATCGCGGCCCCCGCCATACCTAACATGGCTCCGCATAGCAATGCCATGATGACTCTCGGCAAGCGAATATCCTGCACAATATAACGTGCGTCTGTGCTTACGTTTTCTGGAGCAAACAACGCTCGTCCTACTTCCGATGCCGGGACAGAAAAAGAACCCTGCATCAGACCGAATATCAGTATTCCAACCGCAAACAGAAACAGCCCACCAAGCAACACCAGATTTTTAGGGCGTACCAGTGTCGAAAACTTACCAACACGTAGTGGACGTAGCCCGACGTTCATTATCCGACTCATTTGAACATCCTCGTCGCCATAATGACAAAAACAGGCGCACCAACTAACGCCGTCATGACACCGGTCGCTAACTCATGGGGCGTGAAAAGCGTCCGAGCAATAATATCTGCCAGTAATAACAAAAGCGCGCCGACACAAGCTGAAAGAGGGAGCAGAACGCGCAGATCCGCTGATACCAGACGCCTGACAATCTGCGGTACTAGCAGACCGACAAAACCAATGGGGCCAGCAATCGATACGGCTGCGCCACAGAGCAACGCGATCGCAAGCAGAGTGAATGTTCGCGTGCGGAGTACCGAGACGCCCAGCCCCTGCGCCATGCGATCACCCAGTGCCAACATGTTAAGAGAGGGCGCAAGGTAAATGGCTAACACAACCCCCCCCAGAGAAAACCAGGCGGACGTACCCAGCGTCGCCCAATCCTGCCCCGCTAAATCACCTGCTAGCCATGTCCGCATCGCCAGCAGTGTTTGTTCGTCAAGAATCAGGATTGCAGCCGTTATTGAGGACACGAACGCCGATAGCGCCACGCCGCATAAAGTAACTTTCATTGGCGTTAACCCTGAACGCCCTGCGGAGGAAAGCAGCAATATCAACAGGAACAATAACGCGCCGCCCGTAGATGCCAGCAGTGGGCGTCCAACCGGAAAGGCCAGCCCAAGCGCACTGGCAGCAACGACAGCAAGAGCGGCTCCGGCATTTAAGCCTAAAATATGTGGCTCCCCCAATGGGTTACGAATGACAGCCTGCAACAAAGCACCAGCAACTCCAAGAGAAGCACCGGTAAGCAATGCTGCCGCTAAACGCGGCAAACGGAGTCTTACAATTACGTTGTGATCGAAGTTTTGCGGTTCAAAATGAAGAAATGCCTGCAACACCGTTTGTGGTGCAATAAATCGGGCACCAATCCCTGGATATACCACGCATCCCACCAGCAGTAAGGCGAGGAAAATTACAGTAACCAGCCCTGTGCGCATCATACTTTTTCTACACCACGAAACGGCATGAAGAACGGCTTTCCCGTCAGAGGATTTATTGATGCGTGAACATCAACGTCAAAGACAGCTTTTACCAGCTCAGGCGTGCAATGTTCCCCCTCATTCAACACACGCACCACTTTCCCCTGGCGTAAAAATATCAACGTATCACCATAATTGACGGCAAAATTCAGATCATGCAACACCACGACGACTGTACGCCCGTGATGACGCGTTAAATCATGTAATAACTCAAGAATTTCAACCTGATAACGTAAATCAAGCCAGGTTGTGGGTTCATCCAGCAGGATATAAGGCGTCTTTTGCGCCAACACCATCGCAATCCAGCAACGCTGGCGCTGCCCACCAGAAAGTTTTTCAACAGGTAAATGTGCAAACTCCTGCGTACCGGTTAATTTCAGGGCCTCTTCTACCGCCTGCTCGTCGGCGTCGCTCCATTGACGAATGAAATTCTGCCAGGGAAAACGCCCACGCGACACCAGTTCATAAACGGTTAAGCCCTCCGGCAATAATGGCGACTGCGGCAAGATCCCAAGTCTACGGGATAACGCTTTCGTTGGTTGCTCGTGAATCGCTTTACCATCCAGCAATATCGAGCCGCCCATAGGTTGCAAGATACGTGCAATGGTGCTGAGCAACGTCGACTTTCCACAGCCGTTTGCCCCAACCAGAACGGTCATTTTTTCTGTGGGAACGGAGAAAGAAACACCATCAACAATGATTTTCGTGTGATACCCGGCAGAAACATTGTCGAGGATCAGCCCCTGCCCTTTTGCGTTATGTGCCACGTGTACGCCAACTTAATCAAAGACAAACAAAAATAAAACTCATTCTCCTTTGAGAGTTTGACGCCACAAAATGTAGTAGTCAAGAAGTTAAAAGCCATACAAAAACAAGGTAAATAACAGGTGAAATATTTTTAAAGATAAAAATAAAACCATTAAATATTAATAAATTATCATCAATTGAATTGCATTAACCTCTCATAAAAACACATGTAGCAATTTTTTGTTATTTCTCATTTACTACTACATCACCGCATGGTTGAATGATTCTCAATTACATATCCGATGGCGAAATAACAAACGGATAGTGCTTAGTGAGCAACAAGAAACAATTTTCACTCACGACAATCCGTGAGTTTTTGGGATAACAGACTAAATGGCTAAGTTCACACCTTCATTCTCAGGAATCAAAGGTCGGGCGCTCTTTTCACTGCTCTTTGCAGCACCAATGATTCATGCAACCGACACTGCAACGACCAAAGATGGCGAAACAATCACTGTTACAGCGGATGCAAATACCGCAACTGAGGCGACCGATGGTTATCAACCTCTGAGCACTTCCACGGCGACATTAACCGATATGCCGATGCTGGATATCCCGCAGGTGGTCAATACGGTTAGCGATCAGGTTCTGGAAAATCAGAATGCGACGACGCTGGATGAAGCGCTTTATAACGTCAGTAACGTGGTACAGACCAATACATTAGGCGGAACTCAGGACGCCTTTGTACGTCGTGGGTTTGGCGCAAACCGGGATGGCTCCATCATGACCAACGGCCTGCGAACTGTACTTCCTCGCAGTTTCAACGCCGCCACAGAACGTGTGGAAGTGCTAAAAGGTCCGGCCTCCACGCTGTATGGCATTCTCGATCCTGGTGGATTGATTAACGTCGTGACCAAGCGCCCGGAAAAAACATTCCATGGTTCTGTCTCAGCCACGTCCTCCAGTTTTGGCGGAGGCACTGGGCAACTTGATATCACAGGTCCCATTGAAGGCACTCAGCTGGCATACCGCCTGACGGGGGAAGTGCAGGATGAAGATTACTGGCGAAACTTCGGTAAAGAGCGCAGTACATTTATTGCCCCGTCACTCACCTGGTTTGGTGATAATGCAACAGTAACCATGCTCTATTCCCATCGGGACTATAAAACTCCGTTCGATCGTGGAACGATTTTCGACCTTACGACGAAACAGCCCGTAAACGTTGATCGAAAAATACGTTTTGACGAACCGTTTAATATTACAGATGGTCAGTCCGATCTGGCGCAACTCAACGCAGAATATCATCTCAATAGCCAGTGGACAGCGCGCTTTGATTACAGCTACAGCCAGGATAAATACGGCGATAATCAGGCTCGTGTTACCGCGTATGATGCAACGACAGGAACGCTGACACGGCGTGTTGATGCAACTCAGGGATCTACCCAGCGTATGCATTCTACTCGTGCGGATCTGCAAGGGAATGTTGATATTGCTGGGTTCTATAATGAGATTCTGGGTGGGGTGTCATATGAATATTATGATCTTCTGCGCACAGATATGATTCGCTGTAAAAAAGCTAAAGATTTCAATATCTACAACCCTGTTTATGGTAATACCAGCAAATGTACAACGGTTTCGGCGTCGGACAGTGATCAGACGATCAAACA
>ENA-UOJC01002459-UOJC01002459.1-human-gut-metagenome-genome-assembly--contig:-C104-NODE-2459-length-20080-cov-5.103870_pt1 | contig 20080 bp, 17 predicted proteins | sample MGYA00242339_ERZ723886 | MGnify/ENA metagenome assembly ERZ723886 | reverse complement strand
TCTTGAAATACCTAGCGGATATTTGGGAGATTTATTTTCTAGAAAAAAAGTTATTATGCTTGGTCTGTTTTTTTATTTAGCGGGAAATTTTATATGGATATTTGGAACTGGATTTTTGGGTATAATGGGAGGGGAAGCAATGTTTGCGATATCCCATTCTCTATGTTCAGGAACAATTGAAGCCTATTTATATGACCTATTAAAAAAAGAACATAAAGAAAGAAAAATGCACCAAAAATTAGGAAAGTTAGAAACGTACTCAGGCATATCTATGACTGTAGCAACTCTGACTGGTGGCATTTTATACTATAATGTTGGTCCTGAATCCGTCGTATGGGGAAGCATATTAACAACTTCAATTGCGCTTACTATTACATTTTTTCTGCCTGATATCCCTGAATTTAAGCGTCAAAATATTTCCTCAAGCAAAATTAAAGATATTTTAGAAATATCTAAATCTGCCGTACAAAATTATGAGATTAAGTGGTTAATTATATATCCAACGTTTTTTGGTATTTGTACATTGATACTTATGTGGGGGCTTCAACCGGTAATGATTAGTAAAGAGATTCCTGCATATATTTTCGGATTTGTCAGTGGTTTTAATATGATATGTCGAGTAGGCTGGTCTAGCTTATCCAATAGATTATTTAAGTTCCTAGGACTTAATGGATTGATAAAAATGCTTTTGCTTGTCCTTTTTATTGGGTTTGGCGCCTCTATTCTTGTAGAGAATATGACATCTCAAGCTATGATTTACATATCTTTATGCCTGATGGCCGTTTCTGCAGGTTCTCAGATAATCCTAAAAATCGTAACAACAACACTTATTAATCATAGAATTCAATCAAATGAACGGGCTACGGTTTTATCTGTAAAATCTATGGCCAGCAAACTTTTTTCAGGCATTGGGTTAATTATATTAAAACCTCTTTTTGACGAAATCGGTATTCAAGAAACTTTTTTAATATCGTCAATATTAGTTTTTATAGTAAGTTTAATATCTTACCATTTAATAAAAATGCAGGTTAAGCTACAACCAACTACTTAAATTTTAGACTCATTTCTTGTTCTTGAGGTTTAAAACCGTAATCTTCATAGAATTTATAGGCGATTTTATTATCATTAAAGACACCAAGTTTGACTTCCTGAATTCCATTTTCTTTGCAAAATGTTAGAAATTCATTCATTAACATTTTTCCAATACCTTGCTTCCTATATTCTTGGATAACACCTAAAGTTCCAATATTACAAATGATCGGATTTTCTAAATAGGGAGCATTTTTTTTATTAGCAATCAACAAACCAACAACCTTATCTCCATCGACTGCAACAACCGCAAAAGCATTGTCACTTCCTATAGTTGATAAAAGAGCATTTTTTTCAAAATCACGATTAATTGGCGCGAAATAACCATTTAATATTTTACGATGGTGTTCTCTGATTTCGTTACACAGTTCTACTGCTTGAGCCACATCTTTTTCTTCAAAACTTCTAATTTTTATACTCATGGAAATATCCTTAAAACATAATTAACCCTATACAAAAATGCAGCAATACTAATGCATTGTCAATAAATTTAATTGTTCAAACAAAAGCTATTATTACCTGTTATTATTTTTGAATATCCGTTATCTGTTACACGGTTTGGTGTATTAATGTAGTTCTTCAGTCGGGTAATGTTTTTAAAAAGATCTCCTAATCAGGTTTTCTTCCTTATCAGCATCAATGATAAGCTTTTATAATAAAATAACAGAGCCTCAAGAAATTTGAAGCTCTGTTATTTTAATTAATCCTATTTACCTAAATAAATTATTTTTACATATCCTGAAGTTCCATGTTGCGGAGATATTCCTATGACATCACCTCCTTTTCCATAATCTTCATATAGAGAAGCACCTCCGTTAACGGACGATGTCGTTCGATTGACGGCTTCTCCGTTATTTCCGGCGGAATTTAGTTCTTCAGAGATTATTTCTGCTGTTATGATCGGAGCTGAACCGCCACGGCTAACATTCATTTGGTCTCTGCCTGTACTTCCTCCAGTTGCTCCCGGAACAGTTACCAGTGAACCTATGGATGAAGTACCACCATTCTAAGAAGGAGAATTAACACCATAATTTAATGAAGTAAAAGATTGGCCTATCCCTCCATTTCCTACAGTTATCGGTATAGTTCCTGCCGGTATTCTGATAATACCGATAAAAGCAGCTCCGGAGCCACCACCAATGCTTACTTGTTGGAACGTGTAATGTTTATTCAGATTGTTTCTTAAAGCTCCGGCTCCGCCGCTGATACAGTAACATTTAAAACGTCCCGGAATAAGTAATTCAAGATTATAATTTCCAGGTTCTTTAGCTTCAAAAACAACTTGTTTCTTTTTATAGATGCTTTTTCTACCAGACCCTAGAGGAGTCAATTTTGTACGAATTCCCATGTTAATTTCCTTTTCTAAAAATTAAAATTAATGATGGCTTATGCCACTGCTAGGTTACGGCAAGCCAGCTGAAAACATGGGATTAAAAAAGTGGAACTTATTCAAAAAATGGTATTGACATTTATTTATAAGTCTCTGTAATATATTGGCATGGCTGGGTTGGAGCCTTCTACCTGCAATTTCGCAAACCTCAACGTGAGGCAACCATTTTCTTCCAAGATCATTTTAAACCTTTTTCAGGGTTTTCTAACAGCAGGTATTGGAATCAAACCTTGAGTTTTTAGAAAGGATTTAGAATGGCTGATTCTCTGTATATTAAGAATTTAAAAGCTAAAGCTAAGCAACTCTGCCGACGTCAAGACTTAAAACACAGTGAAGCTCTTGATAATATAGCTCAAAAGGAAGGTTTTGCCGGTTGGCATGAGCTAATGAATACGCCGGTCTGGATTTTAGAGGGATGTTTTTACGGAATTGACAAAGAGTTTGAGGAACCTTATGACCTTAATCTCGCTCCATTTGAGGAACTCTCAGGCAAGGATTTAGAAGATGCGATACGTTTTGTTTGCAAGACGCAAAAGCATAAATTTAATTTTGAAAAACTCCGTTTATATAGATTTACAAAATTAACGGACGTTGGTTTTTGTGATTTTAATGACATTGATTCAATTGGCGAAGCAACCAATCTAATGGGACATTTTTGGTCTTATTTATCGGTAGCTTTCGTATTTTTTAAAGGGAAAAGTTATATTTTATGCCCAGAGAACAGTAAGCTTCATAAAGTTGTACAGATAGTCGAAACTCCTATGGAAAAAAGGGAAATAGTAGATTATTACAGGGAAATTATTTTTTCTGATAAACAAAGTTCTGATAAACTTGAAATCTATCAGGAACTAATTTTTCCCGAATTAACAAAAGAATCCTTTGAGAGAAAAGTCTATTGTCCGCATTGTAAACAAGAATACCTCTTGAAAGAAACAAAAATTGTGCAGGATGAATCTCGGGATACATTTATTTTCTGCAAACATTTTCCGGAATGTTTTGGCCAGGGACGTGATTTGGAATATTTAGAATAAGTTGTTTCCTAATTGGAGCTTTGAAGCCTCTATTTTGTTTTTATTGATTTTCAATAAATAGTTATATTTGATAGTTCGAGAAAGGTATAGAGTGGTAGGTTCGAGTTGCTAGGGTATTTATTAAACGCGGTTCCGTCTTCAAAACCTTTATGAGCTTGGTTTTTAAGGCGTTTAGACAAGTTCGCGATGACTAAAAACCGCATCACCAATTAAGGAAATCTCTGCAGAAATGCAGAGATTTTTTTGTGCGCTAAGACTTAGGAAATCAGGGGATTTGAGAGATTGAAAGACGGGATTTTAGTCTACGTGTCCCCTTCTTAAAGCCCCGAATTTCGGTCTAAACGGGTCTAAAGTCTCAAATAAGAAGGGAACAATGTGTCGTCGTTCCTACATCGGTTTTATTGACTTTGAGGGTAAAATGGTTAAAATCGGTTTGATAGTAAAAACCGCTTATCGGTCGTCTAAAAAGCCGGTAATTCTCGAACTTTTGCATCAAGAGTTCCGTCATTAAACAAGTTTTAAAAAATTGCCTATATTTTATAAAGTGTAAGTATTTTAATTTTTAAGGAACAGATAAATGAAAAACTTCACTGAAAATGATGTGCGCGTTGCGGCTTATTATAACTGGCTGAATTCCGGCTGCCAAAACGGAAACGATTTACAGAACTGGAATACTGCTCTGACACAGTTGTCAGCCAAGACAGCCGGCAGCAAAACGACCTGCAAATCATGCTCCAACAAAACGCAGGTTAAGAAATCTTCTGCGAAGAAATCTAAAAAATAATTTTTCCGTTTGATTTACCGACTTTCTTAAAGAACTCCGGAGTATCCGGAGTTCTTTATATTTGATAACCGAAGATACCTTTGTCGTAAAATTTTCTTCTCTAATTTAAAAATATCCCAGACAGGTATTGATTTGCAGATTGGGTGTATCAAAGGCATCCCATACCTCATCGGTAAGAGAGTTACCGTGAGTGATGCGGACAGACAACCCGAGTATGCCGAGTTGCAGATAAGCCATATTGACGCAAAGGCTGTCAATATCGGTGGCAAGAATTGCCAGTTTTCCGCCAAGATCGGTCATACCCTGCTTTTGCAGATGACGAATCAGACCGATGATCATTGCCCCCGAACCGCAAGCCGGTTCGGCAACAGTTACATAAGGCTTTCCTTGCGGCAAGCTATCACCAAAAGCCACGGCAGCCATAAACTCGCAGACATGAATCGGCGTGAAAAACTGTCCGTGAAAATGCTTATCGAGCCGCATTTGTCCGAAATAACGCCCCAGATAATCATCCGGCTGCCACGCCAGAAGTTCGGACAATGTCTTAAGCATACTTAAAATAAGGACTATCTGCGGCTGTTTGTAATATTTTGCCCGCTCATGATATTCGGTATGGCATTGCTCGTATTTGGGCATGTAACGTGACAGCAGCACTTCCCGCATGCCGAAATTATGAACGATGCACCGTCCCATCAGGCAAAAATCATCAAAAACGGTATGTAAAGCCCGGTTACTTTCCGCCGCCAGCTGGTCAAACATTTTGAAAAATTCGGCTTCTTTGGCAGAACCGCCACCATAAATGAATTTGTCTTCTTTCGGAACGACAGATTCAGGTGTGGAATGTGGCAGCTGAACGGCAGGAGCCTGCTGAAGTGCCGGAAGCGTAAAATCAAAGGCAAGCTGATCAGACATTTTGTCCCCTCTCTATATATAATAAGTGTGAGGGTTGCTTAAGTATTGGCATTAGTCCAGTTGTTTATCCGGCCTTTCTCTGAAACATCAACAAAAACTAAAATCCTTGCAAACCAACGTATTGCGGAAGCCCCCTCCCCGGGGGAGGGGAGTTTTTTCAAAAAACGGGCATTTTATAAATGGATACTCACATTAATAGAATCGATTCCATTCAGGGATGACAAAACAGTCTTAACGGAATATTTCATGAAAAAAGAGCATATTTATTCCTAATAATTTGAAAAACAGCATAATTTTTTACGAAAAAAACTGCTTTTTTGCGTTTTATCATCAATTTTCGCTTGTAATATTAGATTTTTATTATAAACTTTGTTAACAAAGTATTAACTTTTAAGCAGGTGCGTTATGGAGAATTTTTCATCTAAACGTCAGGCAAGGTTATTTTCTTACTTATTGCTCTCTTCTGTTTCTTTCTCTTCGCTTGTTTTTGCCCAAAATAATAATATTGTGGTTGATCAGGCGGCTCATGCCGGAGCCGGTGCGCCAAATATCGTGCAATCATCTAACGGCACAGACGTCTTAAATATCGTCAAGCCGACGGCAGGCGGCGTTTCTCACAACAAATTTCTGGAATATAACGTATCTGACAAAAATCTTATTCTAAATAACCACGCTTACAAAACCGGAATTCCTCAAGCAGAAAGTACGCTTGGCGGCACGGTTGCCTTTAACCCCAACTTTGGAACCGGCGATGCGGCCAGAGTTATTTTAAACGAAGTTACATCAAACTCAACAACGGCTCTGGAAGGCTATACCGAGATTTTCGGACAGAAAGCGGCGCTGGTTATTGCCAACCCGAACGGAATTACCGCCGCAGGCGCCGGTTTTATCAACCTTTCCCGCTTAACGATGGTTACCGGCAAGCCCAATGTGGTTGACGGAAAAATTCAGGACTTTAATATTTCTCCGGTCGGCATACTGAAAGTTGAAGGCAAAGGCGAACAGGCTTTTGGCCTGCATATCCCGGACAGCCCGGCGGAACTGGTTTCCAACACAGTCAAAATTGCAGGAAACATCTACGTTGACGATGATCAGGAACTTAAAGTTCTGAGCGGCAACGACAAATATGACTACAATACGCAAAAGGTAACATCTAAAGCGCAAAACACTTCCCCCACTCCGGGAGATGACAGCGCTGAACCTCAGCCGCAGGTAACCGTAGCCATCGACAGTTCGGCACTTGGCGGTATGTATGCAGGGAGAATCAGCGTACAAGCCACACAAAGCGGTATGGGAATTAATCTTGACGGCAATCTGGTTGCAGATATGGATAATCTGGAGATTACCGCTGACGGCGACATCGCTTTCAAAAACGTTGCGGCGAAAAACAACATAAAAACTGCTTCAGCCGCCGGTTCCGTTGAACACAAGAGCGGCGGAACCGCCCATGCCGAAAATGATTTGAGTATTGCGGCAGGAAAAAACATTGCCTTAAACGGAACTTCGTATGCCCAAAACAATATTTCGGCAACGGCTGAAAATGATATCTCTTCGGAAGGCACGGTTTATGCAGAAAACAATATCAGTCTGACAGCCCAAAATGATATCGCCCTGAGTGGCGATTTTGTTTTATCCGATACCTTGGATATCAATGCAGGCAAGGACATTAGTTCGGGCATGCAGGTTGCAGCTTTGTCTACAGCCAATTTGACGGCAGGGAATGATATCAACGTAAAGAGCGAGTTTGTCAACGCGACCGACTTGACCCTGAACGCCACAAACAACATCGTCAACGATGCTCAAATTGTGGCAGACAACGATTTGACAGCAACGGCGGGAAACAATCTGGTGAACAACGGGACGATTTTGGCTCAGAACACCGGTACGCTTAAAGCCGGAAATGCGATGGAAATCAACGGCGAATCCGTTTCGGCCAAAAATTTGAATTTGAAAGCAGCAACATTAACAAATAACGCTCGAATTGCCACCGAGGAAGTTTTGACAGTTGAAACCGACGGCGATATTACAAACAACAGCAAGATAGCAGCAGGAACGGATGCCAACCTGTCTGCCGACAACATTCACAATCTGGGGCAAATTGCCGCCAACGGAAACATTAATATTTCCACACAGAACGACTATATCAACCACAGGGATTCCGGTTTGCTGGCCGGTGCAGATATTGTTATCGAGGCTGGAAAAGACATTATTAACTATCTGGCGGAGATCTTTGCGGGCAATGATATTGAACTGAAAGGCAAAGATGCCAAAATCGGCGATGTTGATCCCGAAAAAGTCTATGATAACCCCAATATTGAAAACAAACACACGTCAACTTCCGAAGCGCAAAATGATCAGGAAATAAAGACCGGCGAATTTGACGAAGCCGACGGCGGGCTGGACATTACCCTGACTGAACTCGGCAAAACCCTGACAATCCCCGTTGATGCTTTTGCCGAAGAACCCAAGCTTGGTGATTCTTATACTCTTGACGGCTATACAATATATATAGGAAAAAGGACTGTAACCCCGTCAGAAGATCCTGACGGCGAACCGACAATCAGTTTTGAGGATATTGACAAGCTGACAATTTTGGATGCGGACGGCAACGAAGTGGCATATACCGTCTGGGATGAAGCCGGAAGCAACGAAGATCATGTGGAAGCTGGCGGAAACACTGAACAAAAGACATCAGAAACAATCAATGAACAAGTTACCAGTACGCCCTACACAGCCAGCCAAGACCAGTTTAACGCATTAGTCAACCTCGGCGGCCGGATTGAGAGCTTTAACGACATCAACATCAAATCCGATAAAATTTATAATATGGGGTATAACCACAATACGGGAGAAGCCGGTTACAGTACCTATTATGACAAAATACGTGATGTAGTTCCGTATAATGCAGGCTGGCTGGAACTTGGAAGATATAAAATATCGGAAGTCTTTCTGGATGCGGAAGAAGCGAGCATTTTGGCCGGACACGACCTGAACATCAACAGCCGTGACATTTTGAATCAAAGCTCTACCCTGTCTGCCAAAAACAATGCGACAATCAATACTGAACAGCTGAAAAACCAGACCTACAGCGAGCTTGTGACGCTGAACATTCAGAAACAGATGCGGCGGAAATATAAGAAACGCATGCGTACCCGTCACAAAACCTATTGGGCTACGGAAACCTATCAGGAGCGCATTTATTCCAATGAAGCATCACTGGTAACTGCTGGAAACAATCTGGTCATTAACGCAGCGGGTGGCAACGTCGTCAATGATCAGGTTGAAAAAGCCACCGGTTCTTTCCGTTTCGGGCGGGATGAAGTTCCTGATCTGAAATCCGGCAAGGTTGAAGTTGATTTGACGGTACCGCGCGGCGACAACGGAATGTTTGCCGTAACCGAGGGCGATCCGAAATACATGATCACGGCCAACGTGGACTTTATGAATAACACGCCGTTCATTGGTTCGGATTATTTCTTTGACAGAATTACGCCATTCTCCAACGAATACAATACCCGCAAAATGCTGGGCGACCCGGCATACGAAACCCGGCTGATTATGGATGCCATCCGCGAAGCGACTTACGGACATTATCTGGGCAACGGCGAGATTTCCAACGATCTGGATCAGATGAAAGCCCTTTATAACAATGCCGCAAAAGAATATGAACGCCTGGATTTGAAAATCGGCATAGCCCTGACCCCGGAACAGATTAAGCAGCTTGACAGCGACATCATCTGGTATGTGGAAAAAGAGGTTAACGGCGAAAAAGTTCTGGTTCCGGAACTGTATTTGTGCGAAGCAACGCTTGAAAACATAAAAATCGGCGGTTATGGCGCGAAAATGACCGGTAACAACGTGTCCATCAATGCCGACAATATCAGCAACAGCGGCGACCTGTATGCCAAAAATGAACTGCTGCTGAAAGCCAAAGACCTCTTAAACGAGAGCAACCGCGGCAAAACAGCCCGGATTATCGGCGGCAAAACCGATATTGACACGGAAACCCTGACTAACCGCAGCGCAACGATCGGCGGCGAAGTGACGACCATAAAGGCCGAAGATGTTATCAACGAAACCAAAAAATATACGGAAGAAGTGCGCGACGGCAAGAACTATACCCTGATTGAGAAAACCGGTCAGGAAGCGGTTATTTCCGGCGACAAAGGCTTGCAGATTGATGCGAGCGGCACCTATGCAAGCAAAGGCGCCAAGCTTGAAAGCAAAGAAGGAGACGTTGCCCTGAAAGCTGATAATATCGTTCTTGATACGGTGGAACTGCACAACCGTGAAGAACGCAGCCAGACAAAATCCGGTTTTCTGAGCAAGAAGACGACAACCACGGTCAAGGACAGCATCAAAAACGTGGGTTCGGCGATTGTTGCCGGCGGCAATGCATTCATCGAATCAATAAAAGACATATTCTCCAAGGGTTCGAAAGTGGAAGCCGGAGCCGACGCGCAAATTGTTGCGGGCGGAGACATCACTGCAGTTGCCGCGGAAGACAGCAGCTACTCATACTCTAAAACGAAAAAATCGTCTTGGGGCGGTTTGAAGAAGTCGCTGGACGAAGTTGAACATGAGGAAAAACGGCTGCGCGGCTCAAATATTAAGACGACAGAGGGCTTAACGGTCGTTTCCGGCAAAGATACGACAATTGTTGCCTCCGATGTGGAAGCCGGAAAAGATGTGAACATTCTGGCCGGATACAAGGCCGGAGCCGATGGCAAGGTCGAAAAATCCGGAGAACAAGGCTCCGTCAACATCCTGAGCGGCGAAGAAACGACCAAGCACCGCGAAGTCCATGAAAAGACAGATTTGTCAGAAGGTCTGAAAAACATTGGCTTAGCGGTTGCAACCGGCGGTGTTTCAATATATGCCAACGGTATTGATTATGACAAAGGCAAACTCGGCGTGAGCATGGACTTGGGCGAAAAGACTAAAGATACCTGGGATAATGTTCAGAAAAACACGGTTTCTTCCAATATCAAGGCGGGCGGCGACATCAATATGGCTGCTACTGAGGATGTCAATCTGAAAGGTTCTAATATCATTTCAGACAGCAACGTCAGCATATCGGCAGAGAAAAACATTAATATTACATCATCGCAGAGTACGGAAGACGACCAAAAGACACATAGCGAAAGCAATATATCCGCCGGAGTATCTGTCGGACATATTGCCGTGGATGCAGCTTATGCCGTAGACGATGAAATCAAGGCATTGGAAGAAGTGAAAAAAGCTAAAAAAGAACTTGATGAGTTAAAACAATTAAGATCTCAAGGTAAGGCTACTGATAAAGCTGTTCATGATGCTGAGATTAATCTTGCTCTGGCGATTGAAAATGCCGGTGTTAATGGCATGGCTGCTTATGACGCTGTTGATGCCGCACAAAGTGCAACAACAGCTCCGACTTTAGGATTTTATGGAGAAGCAGGGTTAAAGTACGATACGACCCAAACGACGTCAACATCCAGCTCAGTCGAAAATACAGCATCAAATATTATTGCCGAAAAGGACATCAAACTGAATGCCGGGAATGATTTGAATCAGGTTGGTTCTCTGGTTATTTCTAACAAAGGCAATATTGACTACAACGTGGGCAATGATTTGAATCTGCAAGCAAGTAAAGATACTTATAAAGCTAACAGCAAGACCACAAGTGATTCTATATCGGCAGGTGTAACCAACAAAGGTGGTGTTTACGGCGACTTTGCAACATCAAAATCTTCTTCACGGGCTGAAGGCGAGCATTATAACTATTCAGGAACGTTGGCGACGGAAGGCAAAATCAGCATGAATGTCGGCAATAATATGACGGCAGACGGTTATAACGCTCTGGCCAAAGACGTGGATATTAACGTTGGCGGAGATATGAGCCTCTCTTCTAAACAAAATACTGATTATGCAAAAGATACATCTCATAGCTTTGGCGCGGGTGTCGGAAGCAACAGCAAAAATGCCCATTTAAGCAACAACCATTCAAATAGTGATAGACAATGGACCGATAATATGGCTTCAATTGTTGGTACCGAATCGGTTGATATTGACGTCGACGGTAAGCTGAAAATGGACGGTTCAATGATTGCTAATATTGATAAAGACGGCAAAGATGCCGGGAATCTGGATATCAAGGCTGGATCTATTGAAACCAGCGATATCAGCAATTATGACCGAAATTCCGAAAGCGGCTTCAGTATTGACCGCAGAACCGGAGCAAGCAATACCGGAGAGAATGATGGTAAAGGCAAAGGTTATCTTGACATCGGCATGGTTAACAAAGGCTCTGTCACAGAGGGAGAAACCAAAGCCACTATCGGCAAAGGAAATATTGAAGTGGCGGATGGCAGCGATATCTCCGGCATTAACCGGGATATTGACAACGCCAATATAATTACCCGCGACCAGATTACCGGAGCTTTGGATGGCAAGCTGATGCTGACCGGTTCTTGGGCTGATACGGTCTGGAGTTCTCCGAATAGTGCACTTGGCTTGATGTGGGGATTATCTAGCCTTCCGTTTGGTGCCAAAATGGAATATGATGATAAAAATGGAATAATTCGTTTTACTGGTAATATTTTGGGAGCTCCAGGTGGAGCTACTACCTTAGGTCAAGTACAAAACTACTTTGGTCAAGAAGGCGGATTAGAACAGTATTGGGCAGGATTAGATGATGGACGATATATATACTCTTATCAGCAAATAGCAGATATAAAAAATGGTACTAATACAGATTGGACAAAGAAAGTTAACTTTAAAGAACACGAGTATAAACATACCTTACAATCTGCTGAGTATGGACCTTTCTTTCTTCCAATCTATTTCATTAGTGGTGGTTGGAGCCATATTAACTGGATGGAAAAAGAGGCTGATCAGTATGGTACTGAACATGGAAAATTTGGTAAAGTTAATGCCAACCCTACTAATTTATTAAAAAATCAAAAATAAGAGGCGCATATGAAAAAATCACTATTAATACTTATAGCCCTAATAATTTCAGGTTGTGTTTTCGACAAACCAAGTGTGGGCATATTATTTTATAATGAAAATTATGATAAAGTAACAATCTGGTCATCTAAGGATATGAATAAAAAAGAGCTTTTATTTAACCAAGTTATATCCTTAGATTTTGCCGATTTCTATTATATATCTCTTTCGCCTTCCTGTCCTGAATTAAAATATTCGTTAAATCAGTTAGAAAAAATGGGATATGATAAATATTTTGGGCAAACATATTTAGCCATTACAAATGGTAAAATTGTTATTAAAAATCCAGACAATATAAAAGAAACATCAAACCAGATACATTATTCATGTGAAATAAAAAAATAAAGGTGGAATATGATTAACCAGCAGCAGACATTCCCCTCTCTTAAGAAAACTCAAAAACGAATTTTGAGCGGGATGTTTGTTGCTCTGTATGGATTATTTCTTGCTGGCTGCCCTTATGATAATACAAATTTCCATGCTTTAAAGTTACAAAATTCATATTTTAAAACATTATACATTGTTGAGAATGGAACTTCTATAGAAATACCTATCAATGAAATCAGAGGGGTATTTTTAAAGGAAAAAGATATTTCTAGTTATAAGGTAAACTTCTATCAAGATAAAACTCTGGCTTGTTATCTTTTTTCGCTGGATAATTTAGACAGTAAAGAATTAAATAGTACAATATTTGTTATTGATAAAGATGGTATTCATTCTGTGAATAATCAAGAATTTATAAAAAAAAGATCTCCAAGACAGCCGCATCCGTACGATGCAAGCTTATGTAGACCGGCACTTAAAACGGAAAGGAAGTAAATATGACTAAAAAGACTTTGATTTTTACAACTATCGCTTTATTGGTTTCGACAGCAGTTAAAGCCAATGAAGCTTCAGACAATGTGTTAAGTGATATTGCAACAGAACTATTCAAAATATATGGCTGGAGCTTTCTGATATTGATGTTTGCAATGAGTATTTTCGCCAAGCTTGTCCTTGATTGGAGCAGCAAGAAATTTGGTTTTTTAAACCAAAAAGAATTAGAAAATTGTAAAGCTTTGCATGAAAAGGTTAATAACATCGGCAAAACTCAGTTTGAAGCAGAGTTTAAAATGTATCAGGAAATTTCGGGTAGTATGTTTGAAATGGCGCTGAATGTGACATCCTTGTATCCTTCTGGATTTGTACCGGGCGATGCGCCGACCAGAGAAGAAAAAATAGAAAAGCATAAAAAAGCTCAAAATATGCTTATGGTCTATCAAAGTATGATTTTCAAATATGCCCCGTTTTTGAATAAAAAGATGTTTGATATGTTTGAAAATCTGCGACAATTGTGTTCTCAGCAGATAAGAGTTTGTTATACAGACGATTTGGTTAATCCCGGGAAAATATCTGTTGCTAAAGATGATCCTTTTCAAAGGACAACTCAGATCCAAAAGCTTCATGAAGAAATTGTCACACAATTAAGAGAATACCTTTCTTCTCTAAAAGTTGAATAGAATTTTGCCTGAAGGAACTAACCTTATAACTGGGAAGCAAATATGACTAAAAAGACTTTGATTTTGGCGATAGCCGCCGCATTTTCCTTTGTTACAGCCGCGCAGGCGCAGGTGCCACCTTCGGTATTACAAAACCAGAACCGCATTCAGCAAGAGCAGCAGCGGCTGTTGAACGAGGAATTCCGGCGGCAGGAACTGCAAAACGCCCTGAAACGGCCAAAACCCAAAGAAACGCCCAAGCAGGCGGCGGAAGAAGAACCGGATCTGGTTGGTTCGTGCGTGAATATCCGAAAAATTCTGTTTACCGGAAACTCAAAGGTCAGCGATTGGTCAATCAAGCGTATTACCAAGCAATATAAGGACACCTGTATGTCTCTGCCCCAAATTAACCAGATGCTGAACAAAATCACGGATCTTTATATTGAAAAAGGTTATATCACTTCCCGCGCTTATATGACAATGCCGCAAAAACGCCTGAAACGCGGCATTTTGGAAATCAAAATCGTTGAGGGGAAGCTTTCAAAAGTGGAAGGCCTCGGACTGGGACAGGTTATCACGGCCTTTCCGTTCATGATCGGCAGCGTTTTGAACCTGAGAGATATTGAACAGGGAATCGACCAGTTGAACCGTCTGCCGTCTAACTCGGCGACAATGGACATCAAACCTGATGATAAGAACGAATACAGCAAGCTGGAAGTGAAAAATGAGCCGAAAGGAACGACCCGGCTGACGTTCTTTACGGATAATGCAGGATCAGAATCAACCGGCGAAACGCGTTTCGGCATGCGGGCGGCGCAGGACAACCTTCTGGGACTAAATGAACAAATCAACATGAGCTATGCCAACTCTCCGTCAAAAGACTATGATCACCGCGATGCCAACTATCTGACCGTGGGCGCCTCCATCCCTTTTGGCTACTGGACTTTGAACAACAACTTCTCGTGGTCTGACTACCGGACAAGTTTTTTGCTTTATAACGGCGATCGCTTTTATTCTTATGGCAACAGCGTTACCAACAGTCTGAGCCTTGACCGTCTGCTGGCTCGCGGGCAACGGTATAAAATCTCGGCAAGCGGCGGATTAACTTATAAAAGGAACCAAAACTACACCAGAGTGCTTGATCTGAAAATGCAAAACGAGGTTTCAAGCCGCGATTTGGCGATTGTTAACCTCGGCCTCTCCTCAACATTTTATTTTGACAACGGGGTATTGTACCTGAACCCAACCTACAACAAAGGCACAAAATGGTTTGGCGCCTTAAACGACAACCACAACAACTATACGCAGGAAGCGCAATACGAAGCATGGAAACTCTATGCCTACGGATCCGTAAACCTGTTTAACGTCGCAACTTATACCGCTACTTTTGACGGGCAGTACAGCCAGGACGAACTGTATGGCACGGAAGCTTTCTACCTTGGCGGCGAATATTCGGTGCGCGGCTTCAGAAACGAAGGCGTACAGGGCGACAGCGGCTATGCTTTCCGCAATGACTTGGATTTTAACCTCGGTGCCTTAGCCAAGAGCGATAATGAGATTTTGCAGGGCATCAACTTCGGGCCATTTATTGATTACGGCTATGTTCACAGCAATAATGAGGACATAAAATCGGAAATTTTATCCGGCGCCGGTGGTAAGGTCTCACTCAAATATAAATTCTTTGACGCATCGGTCGGCTATGCTACGGTTTTGAAAAAGCCCAAATGGATTGATGAGAACGAAGCCGTCTACCTGTATGCCGGATTTAATTTCAGTTTTAATTAACAATAAAAGGACTTAAAAATGAAGAAAAATATAATTTTGACAGCGGCCATAGTTATGGTTTTAAGCAGTTGCGGTTTGCAAAAAGGCGGTTCAATCCGTCAGGATTTTTCTGATTTTGGGCAAAATCTCAGAATGATTGTTTCTTCAAAGGGGATTAAAGCCGAAAAAAATATTACCAATAAAGATATCACATCTTCAGAATATGCCTATGTTGTAGGCGGATTTTACGGACGGAACGAATGGCTGCACGTAAGCAAAAACTTTGACGACAGCTGGGAAGATGATGAAGTCGTTGAGCTGCCGTTTTATCATTATTACATAGATGGCAGCGATCGGATAAAATATGATTATAATTTATACAAGATTAAACCCGGCAGATATACACTGGTAACATTCTCAAGTACGCCGGAAAATAACCTGACGTATCGCTCCATTGATCCGGACAGAGAAGAAAATGATAAAATCCGGCAAACTGACAGTGTCTATGCCTCATTTGAAGCTAAAGCCGGAGAAGTGGTCTATGTCGGAGATTTTCAGGTTACCGGCCTGAATACCATGATTATTACTGATAATGAAGACATGGTTATTGAATATCTCAGAGAAAATTATAAAAATCTTGATAATCCGCAAAGATTGGTAAAGAAGCGTCTGGCAAAGAAAGGAAAACATTTCAGAGAATAAAAGATAAGCCCCGGAGTTATTTCCGGGGCTTTAAGTCTGCGGTGGGTTAATCGAATTTTTGCCCATTATAAGAAAGACCGAGAATTTTATAGACTTCACGCATCTGGGAAAGAGAAAAATTTCGTGACGGGTAATCACGCAGGCGCCAAAACATTTGCTGCGCCAATTTGTAATCAGCTGCGGCCTGTTGATTGGCAAATGCCTGTCCATAAAACTCCTGACATTGGAAAGTATCGCGGTCAATTTTATACGTTTGTCCCCAATCGTTGACCGCAGTTATATAAAGGCGGCCGATTTTGGTTATTTTCAGGAATATACCTTTCTGACGGCTATCATTGGGCTCGATCCAGATTTCATCATTAAGAGCATAAGCTTATAACATATTTTTATCTCCTGTGTTTGAATTTGGGAGCGAACTGCACCGCTCCCGAGCGGTTGGGTTCACTGTTGTTCCGGTGTGAAGCCAAGTTTTTGCATTTCAGAAAGAATAAGCGCATCTACCTTCTGGGCAATCTCGGCAAAGCGTTCAGTTAAGAAAGCGTCCATTTTGACATCCTGACGTTCACCGTAAAAACGATCGCGTTCTTCCCAATTCCGGATATCCGGCACTTTGACAAAGGTTTTGCTGCCGCTGGAGAAACAGTTGATTCTTATCTCCTGCCGAAATGGCCGGCCAAAAGAAGACGTATACGGATCATGGCTGACGTCAAAACCGCCGCCGGCATATTTGAATTCCACATCATTTTTCATTTTATGTTCCTTTCCTAAACTTCGGGGCAACCCCGCGTCGCCCGCTGATGTGTTTGTTTTTGCTTAATGTTTCGTGATTGTCCAGTTATTTGTTGCAAAAAATGTTCTTTTTTTGCCGGATAAAAAAACAGCCCCGGAAACCGGAGCCGTTCACTGTGGCGTGGGTATGAAACCGTCCCGCACATTTATTTTATATCGCTGATAATTTTTCCTTTAACCAGACCAATTCCGGTTAAAGACTTTAATGCCGGGTTGCCTTTGCACTTAAAATCGCCGCTGATTTCTTGTGGAGCGCCGTTTAATAAGATTAAGCTGTTATTTCTGCAATCCATATCTTCACCGACTTTGACGGGCGCCCCCTCAAGAGAAGTTAAATCATTATATGAACAATCAAAGCTAAAACCTACTTCTTGGGGAGCGTTTTTGAGAGATTTTAAGCCATTATTGCTGCAATCAAAATTATATTTTATTGCTTTCGGAGCATAATCCAAAGATTTTAACCGGTTATTGCAGCACCTGAAATCTCCAAGGACTTCTTTAGGGCAGCCTTTCAGAGAAATTAAATCATTATTCGAACAATTGATATCCCCTTTATAGATCGTCCTAGCAATATCAGTTTTTCCTTTGGTAACCGTCCACCAATAGCCAAACTCACCCGGCTTATATTTGGAAACTGTTACATTCAACATTATTTCTGTTTTCATTTTAATGCTCCTTATCTATTTAGTTCTGAAGCGGCACGGCATCGCCTCTTGATGTGTTTGTTTTTGCTTAATATTTCGGATTAGTCCAGTTATTTGTTGCAAAAAAATGTTCTTTTTCAGATAAAGAAAATATGCGCTTGCAAGTTACGGAAACATAGGCTAGACTGACGGTGTTTGATTGTCGGAGATCTGCAAACTCCGCTATCAAGGAATTTTATCTTGACGGGACGATATTTCTCGTCAGCCTTTGAAAGGCATATATCTCGACTTGATGTAAGGTCGGGATGCTTCCGACTATACAACAAACATAATGTCGGAGGTTTTGCCGATGGCATTATGTTGAAGGTCGGAGGATCATTTTTAGGATAGTGATTTTTGCGGACATACCCGACCACCTTTCAGGTGGTCTTTTTTTTGAAAGGAAATGTCGTGCAAGAGCTGTTAGATTTTATTTCCAAAGAATGTCAGATAAAACTTGGCGAAAATCTGCACTGGGCCAGGAGAGAGCAACTGTTGGGCATTGAAGACGCCGCGGAAAAAGCCGGATGCAGCGTGGAAGATATCGATGCGCTGGAAACCGGACGCAAAGGGCTTGACCTGACGCTGGTTTGCAAGCTGTTGAAGCTTTATAAAGAAAAACTGTACATTAATGTGGAGAGCTACAATGACTGATATGCCGATTTATCATGCCAGTGAGCTCAACGTGGACACCTGCCTCGAAATTGCCATGTTTCTTTTTGCAACCCGGCGAAACAGCGGACTGACAATTACGGAAGCGGCGGTGCGTACCGGCCTGTCCATTAAGGATGTGGACGAATTGGAAACGCAAGCCGGGCAATATGATTTTGCAAAAATCGTGAAGCTGTTGGATTTATACAGGAAAAAGCTGCCGATGTCGGCAAAGAGTATGAAACGAATGCCCAAAACGCTGGCAGGCAGATATTTTGAGGGTTAAAAGAAAAGCCTCATTGCTTTTGGACAACGGGGCTAAAGCTTAACAAAAAGCAAAAGCCTTGCCTGCAAAAATGCAGCAAGGCTTTTACTTTGACAGAATTTAATAATTCTGATTGAACGGATGCGTGGGATCTCCCGGATCGTAATCCTGCGGTTCTCCCTTAATACCCAGTTTTCTGGTAATCCAGAGAACCGGATCAGCGACAACTGCTCCTATCAGACCGACGCCAATGGACCATCCGCGTTCCAAACCAGACATGTCTCTTTCGGTCAGCCCTTCTTTCAATAATTCGCAGAAGTAGCCTCCTTCATCGTCATCATATTTTCCCATAATATTAAGTTTTAGGGGTTAGACAATCAAATTATATAATAGAGATAATTGTTTACAGATGCATACGAATATTGGCTATAAAATAGTATTATCGCAAAAAATGTCAAGCAAAATCCGATTTGGCAGCAAGCTTTATTCTTTGTTTTAGTATATTGATTTTATTTCATTTATTAGCTGGACTTATATGTTTGTTTCCGGCTTTGTATGTTTGTAAACAACATACGGAGAGGAAAATGAAAACGATTACGGAAGAAGGCAAAACGGTGACGTTTGACGAAGCGGCAAGCATTCTGGGTTATACGCCCAGAAGTATCCGAGTACGGTTCTACAAAATGAAAAAGCAAAACGGTTCAGCGCCGAAAATTGTCAAAAAAGACGGCGGAACGGCATATTATGACCTCGGCGAGCTTCTTTTGCACCTGCGCCCGCCGGTGCCGAAATGTCTGGTCGACACCAACAAGGCGGCAAAAATCCTGAAAGTTACACCTAACACGCTGATCGGCTGGCGCCGCAATGACCGCCTCTCAGTCCGTCCGCCAAGACTGCCCTACATTATGATACGGGGAATTTATTATTACCACTTGAACGATTTGTCCGTTTATCAGAATGAGCTGGATGCGCAGTATTATCTGACCTTGGCACAGGCGGCAGAAATTATGGATATAAGCGAAGAAGACCTTGTCCGCCTGACCAGAATGAAAAACAAAAAAGGAGAGCATGCAATTATGCACCGGGTGGTGGACGGCGAATACCGTTATCGGCTCAAAGACCTGAACGTTTACAAGCGCAAATGCCTGAGCGGAAAGGCTCTCCGGCTGCCGAAAATTGAAACGGACAAACAGCAGGAAAAGAAAAAATATGGCAAAATTACGGCAAAAATATTGAAAAAGGAATGGGTTACCGAACCCCAACTGGTAAAAATGCTTGGGGTATCGGTCAGCTGCCCGTCATTCTGGCGTACATGGGACACAAATCACGGATTGCCGCCGAGAATAGCCTACCGCAAAGAGAACGGACGGCATTATTATCTCAAAAGCGATGCGTTGGAATATAAAGACAAAAGGGAAAAAGAGCCAAAAGAACTGGAGAAAAACGATTATTGCACCACGCAGGAAGCAGCCAAGATTCTGGAAACGTATCCGGAAATGCTGGGGTTCTGGCGGCAGGTTGACCGCAACCGCTATCGGCAAGACCGGATTCCTTA
>ENA-UOJC01002458-UOJC01002458.1-human-gut-metagenome-genome-assembly--contig:-C104-NODE-2458-length-20096-cov-12.014321_pt1 | contig 20096 bp, 9 predicted proteins | sample MGYA00242339_ERZ723886 | MGnify/ENA metagenome assembly ERZ723886 | reverse complement strand
CTCTTCTATCCAAAGGGGATCTTTGCAACAGGCCTGCTCCCATTCGCTCAACTGCTCCATGAGTTCCCGTGCTTTCTCCGGCTCGGAAGATAAAAGGTCGTGCATCTCTTCCACGTCCTGATCCATATTATACAGGACGGAATCGACACCACGAGTAATGATCAACTTGTACGAACCGGAACGGATGGCCCGTGTATCCATCTTACGCCAGAATAAGGCTTCATGCGGATTACCGCTTTTTTCCCCGGAAAGATACGGTAACAGGGAGACACCGTCGATCGGCTTGTGCAATCCTTCTTCCGGAATGTCCAACGCATCCACCACTGTGGCAAAAATGTCCAGCGAAGAAGTCAGCCCGGTGAAACGTTGGTCCCGCTTGAAACGATCGCCCCAAACGACAAAGAACGGAACCCGTTGTCCGCCTTCGAACTTATTTCCCTTGAAGCCTTTCAACGGAAGGTTGGAGGACTGGTTGGTCGTGGAACCGCCATTGTCGCTCAAAAAGAATATAATCGTATTGTCGAACTTGCCCGCCGCTTTCAGTTCGTCCACAATCTTGCCGACACCACGATCCAGCGCATACATCATAGCCGCATACTTCTGGCGAGGCTGTCCTTCGAAACGCGCCAAATCCTCTTCCGTCGCTTCATTGGGAGAATGGGGAGCGGTAAAGGACATATACAGCATAAAGGGCTGCTCGCTCTCCGTAACAAACTGCTGTGCCTTAGAAGCCAGTTCATCGGTGAAGTAACCGTCGAAAGACAGTTTCCGCCCGTTGTTCTGGGATTGTTGCAGGTTGCCATCCTTATCACTGGTTTCAGGATCATAGAATTTAGAACGATGGCCGGCCAAAAGCCCGTAGAACGTATCGAAGCCTTTCGCATTCGGACGCTGGGAGGGTTCGGAGCCCAAATGCCATTTTCCGATACAGCCCGTACGGTAGTCATACCGTTTCAACAAAGCCGGAAGCAATTCTTCATCGTCAGGAAGGCCATCTCCCGGCTTATCCAGGTTACATTCATATCCGTAGCGTTGTCCGTAGCGGCCCGTCAGCATCATGGATCGCGAAGGGCTGCTCACCGTCGCCGCCACATGAGCATCCGTAAAGATACACCCTTCGGCTGCCAGGCGGTCGATGTTAGGTGTCTGGATATCCGTCGCCCCCATAAATCCAAAATCCGCATATCCGGCATCATCCGCGAGCAGGATCAGGATATTCGGTCTTTGCGCCTCTTCCTCCTGTCCGGACGAGCAAGAAGCCAATCCGGTGATTGCCCCTAAAGAAACAACAAACAAACGATCTATTTTCATTTTATACCTCTTTTTATTCCCGTTTACTTCTTCTTCCGCTCGATAGGTGACGGGACTTTCTTTGCATACTTATCCCGGTCGCAAACAATCTTTCCATCCACATATTCCAATTCAGCTATCTGGATAGAGGCACGATGATAGTTCCAAGTATTTTCTTCCACTTCCATACCGTCCATTTTATACGTCCGTCCCGGATGAGTGAAATAGAAAATAAAAGCACGGTCTCCGATCACAACGACATCGCAATGCCTTCCCTGGTCGAAATCGTCCGGACGGAGGCCCGGTTTGTTCAGGATTGTCGAATTATAGGTCCAGTTAGTCGCATCGTCCGATTCGTAACAGTGCAAGCCGACATATCCCAGATTACATTCGTCGATGATGTTCCAGTATTTATTTTTCCAATAAAAGACGATCGGCCCCTCATGCGGGACATCGTCAATCTCACATTTGCCGGTTACCTTCCAAGTCGTCAAATCCTTGCTCACACCCGTATTCGTCTTGGAATCGGGAGTCTTGTACCACATCTTCCATGTTCCGTCCGGCATCTGAAACGCCGAAGCGTCGATACAACCATGTGTACCTTCTATTTCCTCCACCAGATCCCAGTTCATCAGATCCTTGCTTTTGTAAAAGACAAGCCGGGCATCACCTCCCCAGAAAGGATGAATACCGGGGATAAAGGTCACGATCATGTAATAAGTGTCCTTATGCTTGAACACATCGGGAGCCCAGAAAGTGCTCTGTCCTTGCATGGGTTCCGGCAGGTTCGCTGTCCCGACATAATACCAGTTTTTACCGTTGTTCTTGGTTGCCGCGATCCCGACTTTACTGCCATATACACAGGCCACTTCCTGCAAGTTAGGGACATTGGCACGGCGTTGCGTGTAGAACATCCACCATTCCTGCCGCTCCGCGTTCCATTCGAGCGTCGGGTCGGTAGGGCCGTCATAGATAGGACAACGGAACAAAGGAGCCGGCGCATGCTCAATGTCGAACGGCTTGTCTTGTGCAAAAAGGCTTGTCCCGTAGAACAGGACTGCCAACATATATACTATTCTTTTCATGCTATTCAGATTAGACGCGTTATACATTATATAATATATTAATAGAGCGAGATTTCCCCCAGGCCGGCACGCCCTTCGGAAACATTCTCGATTGTCAAGCGGAGATATTTCACTTCCCGGTCAACCGTCATCGGCTTAAATTCCCAGCCCGTACATTCACGCTCATACAAGAGTTCCCACCGTTCGCCATCCTCAGAAGTCTCTACCTTATGCTTATAGGAAGAACTGTCTTTCTGGAAAAGGATACGGCTGGCAGCCACGTATGTCGGACGGTCCAGCATCAAAGTGACTACCTGTGGCAACCGGTCTTCTCCGGCAATCCACCAAGTATGATCGTCATTGTCGATTATATTGGAAGCAGGATACCCGTCCTGGCTGCTTCCAACCTGAACCGACGCGATTTTCAGGCGAGGTTTCTCCAAGATACGCTTCTGCCAGGAAGAAGGTTTTACCACAACATTGTCTTCCTCTTTCCCCGTAAACAGAGCATGTTTTCCATCAGGCAGAGACTTCCCTTCAAACGGCTTCGTGCTGATTTCCGCTTCACCGGCGAACAAACCCTCTGCTGTCGCTTTCACCGTAATCTTACCGGCTTTCTTCGTCGTGCGGACAAATGCGAAACCAACGCCACCTTCCACCTTCTGAGGATTGATACCGATACGGCTGATCGTATCTCCGACCAGCACTCCTTCACCAGACACCAGAATCCGGATTTCCTGTCCAGAGTTGTAGATCAAAGAACCGTTCTTGTCACAGACCTTAAAGTAGACAGGAATCATATCCGAGCCGTCGGCAACAGGAACAATGCCATCCGTCTTAATGTCCACAACCAGACGATCGGCTTTTCCCGGAGTGCTCACACTGTGGGTTGCCACAATCTTTCCGTCAACCAGCGCTTCCGCCTTTAACGTTCCAGTTTCATATTCCCCGGCATTAAAGACGAACATTGGACTGCCGCCTTTCTCGACAATCGAACGAAACAGAGGTGTCCGTTCTTCCCGTGTCTGAGTTCCGATCAACTTCTCATTACGATAAAGACGGACTTCGTCGCAGTTGGAAAAAACCGTTATATCTGTTGTAGACGAGGCGAAATCTCCCGAAGCATTATAGGAAGCGATAAAGACCATCGGCCCTTCATACAATCCGGGTTGTGAAACTGCTTTGTCCCTCATACTCTGCAACATGAAGTAGCTGAATTTCGGATACCGGTTGATATCCACCACACCGCTATACATCGTTTCATCCTGGCTGCCCCGTGCATAGTCATTGTAGCTCCAAACGAAATGTCCACCCATATGTGGATTGGCATCCAGCATGCACCAGTCAAAATAGCCTTTACCATTCAACTGCTCGATACGGCTGCGGCACTGGCGCATCTGTTCTTCCTCGCTTTCTTTCAAGCTGACACGTGGCTTTTCGCCCACGCCATCTCCCCATTCGCGGGTAAACAACGGCTTGACTACTATAAAATCTTCCGGATAATTACTCATCACATCCCCGTCTTTCGGGAATTTGGAAACCTGTTTATAAAAGACATCATAATAGGGCTCCATTTCCGCATGCCCGAAGTAATCACCTGCCGTGTACATCTGATCGCCCGGATATTCGGCATGAGACAGTTCGAAAATCTCTTTTGCCAAAGAGACCGGATAACGGGATTCGTTCAAAGCCGTTTCCCAAAGGACAACAGAAGGATGATTCCGGTCACGGCGGATCATCTGGCGTCCGATTTCATACAAACGTTCAATAAAGATTGAATCCGGATTATAGAACTGCCATCCGGGAATACACTCCACCACTAACAGCCCATACCGGTCACACGCCTCCAAGAAAGCCGGATCATTCGGATAATGGGCGGCGCGAACCGCATTATAACCACCCCGTTTCAGGTCGATCACATCCCGTACCTGCATTGAGTTGGAAGCCGCATCCCCAACATTGGCAAAAGCCTGGTGACGGTTGGCTCCGCGCATATACAGTTTTTCACCATTGATAAAGAATCCTTCCTCGGCCGTGTACCGGATCGTACGAATACCGATTTTCCGGGTGGTTTCGTCGAGCACTTTATCTTCCGATAATAATTGCGTACGCAAAGTATAGAGATTAGGCGTATAAGGATGCCATAAAGCAGGCTGGTTAACAAAGAGGTCCTGCTCCACCGTTCTGTCCGATTGCTTGTGCAAGGTGATCGGTGTTTCAGCCTCAGCAATAACGTGGCCAGCCGAATCGACCAGTTGCGAGAAAACAGACAATGTCTGATCTTTATCCGTCAAATTCCGGACATGAGTCGCAAGATGTGCCCTCGCCTTGTCTTTCGTTACTTCGGGAAACGTCACAAACTGACCTCCACCGGCAACAAGATCTTCCTCTAACGGGTCGGTGATATATACTTTGTCCGTAATCACCATCCGGACATCCCGATAAATCCCGCTATAATAATAGAAGTCCATCTTGTCTTGCGGCTTTCCCGGAGGTGTCAGCGGGTCCGGCTCGGCAGAGACCCGGACAGCCAGCACATTATTGCCGTTCCAATCGATACGGTTCGTAAGGTCAGCGACAAATCCCATATAACCGCCATGATGCTCCGTCACTTTTTGGCCGTTCAGATAAACATCGCAATTCGTCATCACTCCTTCAAAAGAGACGACAATCCGTTTATCCTTATACTTCGCAGGCAGTTTGAAATAACGGCGATACCAACCGATCCCGTCATAAATGGAGTTCCCGCCGCAATGTTTCATTTCCAGTTGCATGATATGGGGTAGTGCGACAGGTATCCATCCTGAATCATCCAGATCCGTCCGGCTCCCTTCCACCACATCCCCCCGATAAAAAGCCCAGTCGGTATTCATGTCCAGGACTTCCCGGCCGGAAGAGGAGATACTGCAACTTTGTCCGAATGCAGCACAAATGAACAACAAGATAAAAGAGAAAATTCGATAATGCTTCATGCTATGTTAGTGTTTTTCTGTACAAAGGAAAGGGATATATTGGAAATGATCCAATATATCCCTCTTAAAACATGATAAATATATCAGTTCTTATTAATAACCGTCATTCTGTTTCAATTGCTTGTTTTTATCAAGTGCATCCTGCTTGATCGGTAAATACCGGTTATGAGGAGCGAACGAACGGTTTTCAACTAATTCGACACCACTTATGACTGCACGTTTGTACGGATCTTTTTCATCATAATTGATCGTTCCGGTGAAGCTTTCCAAAGGAGCATTCAATACCGTTTCAGCAACCATCTTGCCACTTGCATCTTTCCAACGAAGAATATCGGCACGACGAAGGCCTTCACCAGCTAACTCGATAGAACGTTCGCGACGAATCAATTCACGCAATGTTTCTTTAGTACCATATTTACTCTGATCTACTTTCGGCATACCTACACGCGTACGAATCTGATCCAACATATCGTATATTTCAGCAGACGGGCCGTTCAATTCGTTCTCAGCTTCCACATATGTCAATAATACTTCTGCATACCGTATAATCCGCAAAACGAAATGTTTCGACTTTTGGGAACGAAACGTTCTTTTTCCCAAAACGAAACGTTCTTTTTTTCGCACCCCTAAACACCCCCTACCCTGCCCTTTTCCGCTTAATTTCTCACTTCTAATTATTACTAAGAAATTTGGTAATCTCGCCAAAAATCGCTACATTTGTATAGTATAAATTGGTGTGTTGTGCACTCTCTCACACATACTAAAGCACTATCAAATTTCATTTTCTTAAAACATTTTCGACCGGCTTACGCCGGTATTTATAATAACACGAACGGTGTTCGGAAACCATCCGAACACCGTTCTTTCGTTTTAGTCGCTTCGCTCCACGCTTTGGCGCTTTGCGCTTACAACACTTCGCGAATCGCTTTATACGCTTCCACGCTTTCCGCCCGAACGAGTTTGCCGCGGAAGGCCAGACGGGAGCCGACACCCGGGTCCGAGCTCGATGCACCGTGACTCGCACCCGCACCCGACACGCCGCCATCCGCATAGTTGCACCCGCGATAGACCACACGGAAGGCTGCGGTACTTATCCAATATTTATCGCAATAATATGTACTGGACGAGCCGTTAGCTGTTCCTACCGGTACGATATCCATGTATTTACCATGGGCAACACCTGTTATCCACTGGTCACTGATCGTTTTACCCTTCACCCAACGCACCGTGCCGTCCGGCATCCAAATACGCCATTTACCTTGGTTGCCACTATCGTTGGGTAAATCAACACCGTCCATCATCTCGTACTTATGGCCGTAGATGTCCTCATAGCCCAGACAACTGATATTGTTTACCTGAGTCACGGTCGGAGAACCATACTCGTCCTGGCCACGATACCAAGCGTACTGGTGGATAGAACCGTCCACGATGGAATTCGTGATCTTGTCGTTTATTTTATACGCTTCGTCATAACCGATCGTATCCTGCATACCATAACCGGCTGTACCGCCCGTGATACGATTGCTCGTATGCTGACCGCCTCCGCACTGTTCCTGGCTGTCACGACGGCCATATCTTGCGTAAAACAAGTTCGCTATACGGGAGTGCATCAACGCGTCTATCTGTTGCATACCGCGCTGAACCGAGTAATAATGAAAGTCGATCCAGTTCATGCTGGCCGTCGTGGAATTACCTGTTATGCATGAACGCAACTTGCTACCTACCACGCTACTGCCTACTACCGCGCAAAGATGTTCCTCGTTGGCCACCCAATCGGGCTCCATATCCTCGATCTTGTCGGAGTTGGAAAGAACCACCTTGTCAAACTCGGCCGTGTTCAGGATCGAGAAGTGCAAGGCCGTGGCGTCCTCCGGAACATCCGATATCAAGTACATGCCGGCCTCGAACTTCAGACCGATCGTAGAGACCACGATGGTTTTGACCACGTTTCCGGAGCCGTCAACAAATAGACTGCCGACCAAACCCGTACCGGGAACACTCGGAAAACGTACACGCTTATAGCCTTGTACATCCACCTTGCAGACTGAATAGGTCTTGTCCGTGCTATAAGAATCCTTCAACGTGGGTTTGCCACTCAAAAGTTTGCGCTCTGTAAGGAAACCGCCCTGCGTGTCTTTGATGTCGTCCAACGTCAGCACCGTCACATCCGGAACAGGAGGCATATCGTCAGGGCCGTTGGAACTGTAACAGCTGTAATATTTCTCGTTCAGGTAGTCATTGACACCTTTCGACCAAAAGAACGGTTCGTACATCATCCAGTCGCCCTCGCTGCTGTCAAGTTTGGCTGCGCTGCCATCGTAGTATTTATTACTGCTGGTATCATCCAACGGACAATAGGTCATCTCGCCGTCCGGATTGTTCACGTCAACCGTCTGGCCCGCCATCTCCACTTTACGGCTCGTGGGCTTTTTCGTCACCTTGGCAAGCACACGGTGGCGCTTCTTGAGGATCGCCGCCACGTGGGCATTCATGACGTAAGTATTGCCATACTTATAACCGGTCTCGTTGTCCGGGTTGGAAATGTTGGCATCGTCCGGAGCGCTTTCGTCCGACTCGATGATGCTGTAGGCCGGTTGTACGATCTCCAGTTCCGGATACCGCTCACGATACCGGTCGGCCTGTTCGTCATCCATGTACTTTGTCAGGCAGAGCCTGCCACGCAATCCGGAATGACGGTTGTCTATCGCTCCGGTGGAGGTATAGGTACCATAATCGTAGTATTTCCCGAGCAGCCTGCCGTCATCCTCCATATCGATGTCAAGGACAAAACGCTCCAGTTTACCGCTACCGTTCAACTTGGCCTGATGAAGACGTTCCAGCATGGCAAACCCGTCAATGCCCGGACAACCCATGAACCGGTAGCCTCGCACGTTACCGATGCCATCCAGTACCAATCCGCTCTCTGCCAACCTGGGAAGATATTCCAGAAACAGTTCCTCTATCGTTTCCGGCAAGCATAACTGCACAACAGGCGCACCGGTGGCAAGTTTCACGCGGGTAAGCCCCGTGCCTCTCACGTCCAGCTTCTTCAACCGTCCCTGCCAGCTCAAGTCCAAGGTCGTCACGTTGCCGTTATCGCCATTCCGTGCCAGCAGGTTGTTGCGCATATTAAGCTCTTCCAGAAGAAGCATGCCGTTCGTCGAGGCCATGAATGAACCGTTACGATAACCGCTGGCTTTCTCCACGCTCATGTCAAGTTTAACCAATGAGGTAAGCAAGCCGAAATTGAATCCGATGGCGAACGCGTCCTCATGCCACACCAGCTCCTTGACTTTGGCCGCGCCGATAATCTTCAGCGGGTCGTTCTCACCGAAGGCACGGGTCAGCTGCAGGGAGTGGAGCACGTCCGCATCCACCACGCCGCTGTCGGCCTGCACGCCGTTGCTGGTGGAAAGCTGCACACGGTACGGGATGGTCAGCCGGTACTGCATCGGCTTCAGTTTGTATGCCTTGTCCAGCGATGCCGTACTCTGGTAGAACTGGGCGCCCAGCGTAGAGACATAACCGTACTCCACCTGCTTCAGGTCATACCTGCGCTGGATGAAATAGTTACGGTGAGCTTTCAACGAACCCTTCAGACCGTAGATCTGCGGATACGTCTGTTTGGCACCGTCAGCCCCCACCGGCATCTCGTTCAGGAACGGATACACATACTTGAAGATGCCTGATTTGTTGTACAGCCGGCTGCACCACTTCTTCATCTGCTCGGTGTCGAAATGGTCAACGGCCTTCTGGATGCTGAAGGCACTCATGAAGCTGGTACCGCCGTTCACACCCCTGGTCATCACTTCCTCCAGCAGATTGCCCATATTGCCCAGTATCAGGTTCCACAGCCAGCTGTTGTGTCCCTGCATCACATAGGCCCCGTCTCGCTTCGTCTGCCGGTTGTCGTCATACTTCCCGGTCAGGAACGACTTGTTGTCCGAACCCAGCTGGCAGTCACCGTCGTAATAGGTTATCCACCACATCACGCCGTCCCATGTCCGCACCAGCATATTTTTCGCCAGCTGGTCCACACCCAGGTTGAACTGTACATACAGGTAGTAGGCGGCCAGGTTGGGAAGGTTGAAATACTTCCCGGCTTCCGCCTTGAAGGTCGGGCTCACCCATTTGGCCGTCGGGAACTTGTTGCCGTCATCCTCATAGTCCACCCCGTCAAAGGTGTGCGTCTCCTTGTTATAGGCCAGATTCTTGCCGGCAGGCGTTTCCTTCACGCATTTATAAAGGAAACTCATCATGCGGTCAAGCGCCTTGTACATCTTGTCGTACTTGTCACCGGTGCCCAGGTGTTCCTTGATGTTCGGTTCTTCTTCGGCATCACCTCCGCCATCGTTCCAGAACACGTCTTTCGGATGGTTGAACTCGAAACCGCCGTCAAAGTTGAAATCCATGAAGTCCGTATGGTCGGGCTCCGTGGACGGCAGCCATCGGAACAGGCACAGGTCATTCGAGTTGTTCAGCGTCTCGATGCAGATGGGCAGGTATTCCTTCGGCCGGTCGCCGTTCGCCTGCAGGTAGTTCAGCGTATCACCGGTCCCCCACTGTTCTTCGCCGATGGTCTTGTCCTGGCCGAATATCGGGTAGCTGTCGCTCTTCTCGTTGTTCATGTTGTACTGGCCGTAGTAGGTCAGATCCTCATCCACACTCTTTGCCACAAACAGGTCACAGGGCAAGCCGTCAATGGCCGAGCGTATGTCTTCCTTGCACGTATCCGCATGGTCGGCGGCATACTGCTGGGCAGGGGTCAGGATACCCATTTCCTTCATGCCGTCATGGATGAACTTCGCGCCACCGGTGTTGGTGGTCATGGAGGAGTCCGAAAAGTCACACTTCGCACAGGCGAGTTTCGCCCCCACCGAGTTGTCCCGCAGTCGGAACAGGTTCTTCTTACCCTCCGTAGCTGTCGGGTTGCTCTGCTGCCCGTTACCGTCTATCTCGCCGTAGCTCATCCGTGCCGTGTAACCGCTGGCTGTCTTCTGGAAGTAGAAGCGCAGGTTCTTGCGGGCATAGTTCACCGAACTGGTACCCTGGATACGCAGATAAATGTCACGGGCTATCCAGTCCAGCGCCCGGTTCTCACCGTTGTAGAATCTAACTTCCCGGCACAGCTTGTTGGCCTTCTTGTTGTTCAGCTGGGCCAGCGCATCCATCACGTTCAGCGTGTCGCTCTCGCTTGGCACCTCACTGCCCACGCTGCCCGTGCCTATCAGTACCAGGATCGAGTTCCGCCGCTTCTTCATCAGTCCCATCAGCTTCTCCATGCTCACCGTGTCCCCCTCGTTCAGCACGCGGTTGTCCTCATCCAGCGAACGCACGCCCGGTTCCCCGTCGGCATCCTCCAGATGGTTGCGGTCCACGATGTAGTTGTTAAGCACCTCGTCCGAAGTCAGCGCCTTGTTATAGATGCGCACGCTCTTCACGTTCAGGTCAGCCCCCTCCGATTTAAACTCCAGCTGGCTCCGGATGTCGAAGTTCACCTTGTCCAGCCACTTCGAGGCGGCCGACTCCTCCCCGTTCACATAGAAGCCGATCAGCGTCCGCTGCTCGTTGGTCTCCACGTCCGGATAGAACACGTAAGTGATGCGGATATTCTTACCGGGTTCAAACTTCGTACCCACCGAGTCCTCATAGCGCAGGACCTGACCGGCATCCATCGCCTCCGTCACCACGCCGGTAAGGAACTTCGCCTCCTCCGGGGTCACCACCAGCCCGTAACGGTTGCCGTTTTGCAGGGTGCCCAGACAGGTGATCAGCTCCGCGTCGGTGTCAGTCACGTTGGCCGTGCTGTATTCTATCTCCAACGTCATGCCCACGTCGCGGATGGCAAAACCCTCGGGCTTGTCCGCCTCGTTGAACGGGCGATAACCGCCGTCTGCCGTCAGTGTCATGCCCGCACCGCCGGCCAGCAGCAGGCGGTCCTTGTGCCAGCCGCTTCCTGCGCCGTATTCGTTCACGCTCCACAGCACATCACGGAATTCCATCCGTTTGTCCCCGCTCACCCAGCTTTCCGGGTTGTTTTCCGTGTTGCTTCGCCCGAAGGCATCGAACGTGCACACGGCATCCGGTGCCAGCGTGGCTTCAATGTCGGGGTGCGATGTGGTGTTCACCTGCACCTCAAGCACGGCATCACCGCACGACACACGGTAATCCAGCGGTTCCACGTTCACGTTCGTACGCCCGTAGCTGCCGGTCTCACCGCGCTGCAGCAGGTCTTCCTTCACCACACTGCCCCGGCTGGTCACTTTCACACGGGCCGTGTACGCATCCCTGTCATAGCCGGCATACGTGAAGTTCCACGCCGTGAACTGCTCTGCCTCCAGTACGGGGTGCTTCCAGTCACGCTGGAACCCTGCCGCCCGGTGGTTGAACATCATGCCGGCATAGGCCGTCACACCTTCCCCGGCTTTCAGCAGGGTCAGGTAGTGTATCTCGCTCACCACGCCGGAGTTCTCGTGCAGCGCATAGGCTTCCACCACGTTCATGCCCTCCCGCATTTCACTCAGCGCAACGGTGACGTTCTTCTGCTGGACACCGGAACCGGCTGACAGGCCAAGCGTATAGGGCTGCCCGCCGTTGATACGGTAGTAGATGTTCTTCTCGCCACTCGTTCCCTTAGCTGTAAATGGGATGTTCACGTCGTTCCGGTATCCCCCGTCAGCAAGTCCGTTCCCAACCGAATAAGTGGTACTTAGTTCCATAGCCACCATCGTCACCCTGGCGGTAGCGGTTTTCATCAGCGTACCGCCATCATAACCGGCCTGCGCCTCCACCTGCACGGTGTAGGTCGTGGCATCCTTCAGGTAAGGCGACGCGTCAAAAGTATAGCTCTGACCGGCCGTAACGCCGACAAACTCCGCATCCTGGAATTCTGAAAGGACCGTGGAGCCACGTTTTACGACCACCTTGGCCTTCAGGTCGCTGTAGCCACTCACCTCGCCGCCACCGGCCGTGCCCACGCCAACGGCATATCTCACCACGAAACCGGTACCCAACGACAAATACTGGGAAGCGGGCAAGGAGGAACCCGAAGCATCGGTCAGGTCTATATTCACCACCACCTTGTCATCGTCGCTATACTTGGAAAAGCGTACCTCCCTGTCGCTTTCCCCGCCTTCGCCATCCTTCTGCGTGACTGTCATCACGTACTGAGTGCCGTCCTCGCTGTCCGTCACGTCGATATTCGTCACGGTGCCCACCAGCGAGGCGAACACCGCGCCGCTCGTGGGGGCTTTCGTCTCACCGGCGGCCAGCTCCTCCGTAGGGGTGGCCTTGTCATCAATACTTTTGATATAGTTCTCCACCAACCGGCCGCTCACCGGAAGATTACCCGTGGATTCGTCACCGGACCAATCGGTCTTCTGCATATCCAGACCGTCCTCGTCATACACTTTTTTCGCCATATCGTTATTCTTTAAAAGTTATTTCATCCGTTTCCAGCCATCCGTTCGGCTCCAGGGTTTGTCACCGCGCCAAAAGCCCGCGCCGAAACAGCTCCGGATGGCTTGCCAAACCAGCCTGGCCCCTATATAGACCGTCGCCACCACCCGTTCGCCTACACGGATGGCTGTCACCTCTTTGTTTCCAACACTTATCATACCTATTCCTCCTCGTAAATCAGGTAAATGGTCTTGCCGTCCTTTTCCGGGAGACTTTCAAACTCCTCCTCACTCATCTCCTTATGTTTGTAGCCTTGGGCTATCGCATCCTCGGCCTTCTTCGCGGCCGCCTCCGCCTTTGCCGCCGATTCACCCGCCGTCTGAATGGCCTTTTTTGTCTCCTGGGTGGCCGCTTCCATTTCGGGAGCCAATCCCTCCACCCTTTCAGCGGCCTTGATCGCCCGGGCCGCCGCGTCATCGGCTGGCTTGCTCAATAAGGTGATCGGGACGTTCACCAGTTTGTCACCTTTCTGTCCCGGCAGGGATTTGACCCCGCTCAGCGAGCCGACCGTCTCAAGGGATTCGACACTCTTCGATTCCGCCTTGACCGCCTCCAAAACCTGGGCGATATCCGATTCTGTCAGTGCCATATCAAACCCCTCCCTCTATCAGTTCATAAACTTGGCCGTAACCGCCGGCCGTCAGGCTCTCGCCACATACCTCCTTGATAAGCGTACCCTCCTCGGTGGTGATCTCCAGGATTCCACCGCCCTGGATGATACGCTGGCACAGGACGTAAGCCTTGAACTTCTCATCACGGCCTACCGGTTTGTCTTTTCCGTAATTGAACAGGGCCTCCGCTACGGCGGTGGCGATGTTGTCGCCGCCAAGCTCGTTCCCGTCAAAGCCCCTGAATCTCCTGTTTAAGTCAACTTTCATATCTCTTTGGTTTTAAATGTTTATTCCCCTGTATAGCCGACTATGATGCCGCCCCTCACGATAAGTCTTATTTTGTCAAGGTCGGGATTCTGGGCGGCACCATCCCCCCAGTTCACACCCTCGTTATACACGTATGTACCGTCGGAATTGCGGCTCTTGATGTACCGGAACCCTTTCGACGCACAAACATCACTTGTCAATCCGCTACCGGTATCCCTTACATCTACCGGACCCACAAAGAACCCGGCATAGGTCATACCGCTGGCCGGGTAGGTTAAGGAGCCTATCGATGCGTATATAGCGGCCCCACCGGATGTCGCCCCGACTGATTTTACGCCAAACCGCCCACTGGTAGCGCCATTGAAGGCCACGTCCACGATCCCCTCCGTCGAGGAACTCGAGACTCCCAGTTTCAAACTCCGGGAATCGTTTCCGAAATAATCGCGGCTCTTCCAATACAGACGGCCGGAATCGATGGTAAAGCCGCCAATCTTACCGCCGCTCGCCTTGACAGTACCGCTGATGTTCGCGTTCCGGGTCTCGATACTCCCGTCCGTGAGGACCTTGAAATAGCCGTTAGCCGTAACAAGCCCCTCCAGTTTGATTTGGTCGGCTTTAATGGTGACACCGGAAACAAGATTGCCGAACTCGTCACGCTTGACATAGACATTCAGTTCCGCCTTCTTTACAAGCCCGTTGCTTGTAACGCCCTCAGCGAACAGCTTGGAAAAATTGGCGGTAGTCACCAACCCGGATTTATTCCGCAATTCCCCGTTCTCATCGAAATGGACAGAAATCAGCCTGTTATATTTGGCCGTCGTGATAATGGAGGATGCCTCCAGCACATTGCCGTCCTTATCGAAATTCGCCGCCGCGATTCGGATCATCTTCTCCGACTGGTCGAAGAACGTGGCATACTTATACGCCAGGGCATCCGTCCGGTCTGTCGAGAACACCAACAAGGACACTTGGATAACACCCGTGAACGACAGCTTGAAGTCACCGGTCCCGTTCCACAGCCCGGAATGGTTGAATACCTTCTCCCCACCGACCGGCAAATCACCGTCGTAAGCGAACATGTTGAAATTCTCGTATCCGTTCTTGTTGGAATTGACAAACTCGATACGCAGGTGTCCGGCCTCGATCACCTTGTAATGGAAGGACAGGTAGACATAGCCCGGAATGCGAAGCCCGTCCCCGTTCAACTCCTTGAAATCGGGAATCGTGCGGAAATCCCCGTTCTTCTGCATGATATAACTGTTCGTTATCCTGACGTAAGGAACCTTGCCGGTCTTTACGACCTCCACGTTGCCGTTCTCGCTCGATACTAACAGTTTGTTACCGGCAAGAATCCACTTGCCGCCGAAAGTCAGGAACGCGGCCTTGTACCCGCTTATCCATTTACTCATCCCCTCGGTAAACGTGGTGTTATCGAAAAAGCTCTGCTCCTCCCTCACCTCGTCGCGCAGACCCTCCACGGCTGATTGTATCTTACCCTCCGTAATTTCAAATTTCGTCAGGATATCCTCGCCGGTCATGAGGACGAACGTACCTTTCAAATATACGTTGTCGCCATAGAGACCGTTCCCGTGTGGTTGGCTATTCGCCGGGAAAGCACTGTCCTTGATACCGTCAAGATTACCCACCCGGCAGCGCAAACAGCCGTTGAAGTTTTTCGCCATCACGCCATCCAGTATGTCAACACGTGGCTGGCCGTCCTCGGTAGCTGCTATGCTGATCAGGTTCTGCCGGAGCGGGTTTTCCGTGTTACCCATAAGTACACACTCATCGCCCGCCTTCGGTTCCGTCCCACCAAACTCCCTCTGGGGTACCGTTATCCCTTCCGCATCGCCTTCCGACACTTCCACCCAGTAACCCCGAATCTCCGCCCCCGTAAAAACGGCACAGCGCATCAGGTCGTGCGCCACGAACGTGTTCTCTTGCTCAAAGGAGATGCGGTAATTGTTGCCCTCCTTGGTCACGGTCTTGATCTTACCGTTGGCGGCGGAGACAACCAGCTGCCCCCTTACGCTGCGTACCGTTTCTATGAGCAGCTCCAGAGCCACCAACGTCTGCCGGATGGTCGCCTTGTCTATCGTGAGATTACTCAGCCCCGTTATTTTATCTATCCATATCTGCCAACCCTCGCCGAACATGCCGTCCACGAAACGGGTACTGCGGAGCAATTCCCGGATAACAGCCGTCAGAAACTCGGCGTTCCCGTCGCCGTCAACATTGCCTCCGGATTCACCGGCTTTGTAATCCCCAAAATAAGCCCCTTTCAGAAAACCGATCACCTCGGCAGCGGTATCCCGATGGCGTTTACTCAGGAATTCCCTTTGGCTTCTTTTTGCCGAGAAAAGGTTGTTGTCGGTCGGCAGCGTATTATCGAAGCTCCGGATAATATCGGGAAGCCCGGAACTTTCGGCCTTGGCTTTCGTATAGCTTTTCAATTCCCCTATACTGTCGTTTACCCTGTCAAATTTCGATACCTGCAGGGCGTCGCTGATCTCCAGGTCCATCTCCCCGGGAAGGTTTACCTTACGGGTGATCTTCGTAATGCGGCTCCTGCGGTAGCCGTCCTTTGGGAAATACTCGGCACTCTCCAAACGCACACGCCGGCCGACAAACAAATCGACTTCCTGCTGCTCGATCCACACATGATCGGTCGGAGCCTTGTAAGCGGCGATATCCAGCCAGTGGTCCTTGTTGTATTCGTCCACCGCAGTCGCAAATTCCTCCTCTGCCAGCCGGTAATACTTATCCGGCATCCGGATGTTCCAAAGGACATAGGTGTCCCCGGCCTTCGGGACGAGCTTGCCGCCCGGAAGCTGCGTATCATCACCGTAAGGCCAGATCGTGATGATCTCAAACTCACGGGTGGCGCTATCGAAATTCACCTCGAAATAATGGTCGTCCCCCTCTCCCAGCCCGGAAAGGTCACCGCTCTGGAAGGAGACGCGTTTCGTCTCACCGGCCAACTCATAATCGTTAGGATCGAAATCCATCCCGCCGTCCTTGAAGTAATAGACGGTAAAGGCCTTACCTTCCTCGTCCGTCACCTCCTCACTGCGGACACTGCTTACCGTTCCCACCCGCCGGGGATAGATATCGCTGAAGGCGGCCTGTTCGTAGTGGTCATAGATACCGTACTCGTCCACGCCCACCTCCACGTACTTCTTTTTTCCGGGGAGCATCAGACGGGGGCTGCCGTACTTCTCGGCGTCGATGTTCCGGCTGCTGCCGATCGGGAAAAGGCGTGTGTAGAACTTCGCCGTATTGCTCGTATCCCGCTCCAGGGAGGTCAGCCCCTTGCCGTATCCCAACGTGATCTCCTCACCGTGTTCGCAACGGCACACGTTTACCGTCTGCCCCTCGACCCACCACTCGGCCTTGCCTCCCACCTTGCCGGCGATCTCCTTCAAAGCCTGGTCGCAGTACATGCCCTCATAGTCGATCACGATAAGATCGGTACCGTCCACCTGCCCCACCTTCCAGTCGGTAATGTTACCCATGCCGTCGTTGATGGCCTTCACCACCATCGCCACATGGTCCCGCGGCGTGGCCGTCAATGTAAACAGGGGATTGGTGTCGCCGTCCGTTGTCTCCAGCACGAGAAAACGCCTGATCAGGCTCTCGATACCGTACAGCTTCAGGTTATACTCCCACTCGCTCCCGCTTTTCTCTTTCGGGGTGTACCGCTCCGTCAGCCAGTACCGCTCGCCCATGTAGTCCGTGAAGTCGCCTACATCAAGGGGGATATGGGCATAATGCGTGAAGGAGAGCGCCAGCACGTTGTCGCCCTGCACCTCCTTGCTCTGCGTCGAACTGTCACTTGCAGCCACGTCCGCACGCTTGGCCCCGGCTTTATCGTATATCGTTAGAAGCATATTCGAATCGTCTTTGAATGGTTATATAATCGGTACCGGCTCGCGGAACTTCACCTTGAATTTCCCGGCGTGGACCCCTTCCTTCCACAAATAGGTCAGCGGGGTGAACTTCGGACTGTCCGTGTATTTCACGTGCAGGGTCAGATCAAGCTGGGGAAACGCGATGTCGAGCCACCCGTCCTTCCCTTTTTTCAGAAAATTGATGAACGCGAAGTATTTCCGCAGCCATCCCTCCTTTGTCTTGTTATACAGGGCAAAGTGCAGCGTCACGTCACGCGCCTCGTTCCTCGGGGTAAGGACCGCACTGTATTTCTCCCCGTCCTCCTCCCGTATGTCCACGGCCGTCTCCTTCTTCGTCTTGCTCGGGGTCAGGATCGCCGAGAGGTTATCCATGCCACCGCGCCGGTCCTCCACCAGGAACACGCCGTATTCCGTCCAGATGTCCGTGCCGTTCACCAGCACCAGCCCGCCCAATATATCTGCCATGTCATTTCACTTTTAGTCCGTCACGTATCATTTTCTTTATCTCATCCTTTATCTCGCCCAGGTGGCCGGCACTCACACCGGTGTTCTCGGCTATCCGGGCCAGGTGGCCTTCGGCCGTGTCCATCTTCTCCGACACGCTTTCCAGCCGGTCGTCCATGCTCGACCAATGTTGCAAACCGCCGGTAAACATCCCCTCCAGCTTCGTGCCCTGGTCATACGTCATGGCCGTGTAGCCGCCCGCTTTCGCGCTTTGACTGGTGCCGCCGGCTTCGGTCTTGTCGTAGCCCGTGGCCGCCGCCAGGTTGTCACGCAGGGCAAGGGCTTCATCCATATACTGCATGTACTCTTCCATCAGCGCGTTCCGTTCCGCCTCGGTCAGTTCGTTGTCCTCCATGGCCTTGCCGAACTTCTCCCACCAGCCTTTCAATTTCTCGCTATACAGCTCGCCTATCTTGTTACTCAGCATGGCTTTCATAAAGTACTCGGATATATCCTCCGCCGCATCCTTGGCACCGTACTTCATGTTCATCAGGTTGTCGATGAAGCTGCTGTACATACCGTCGAACGAAATGCCCGTCAGCCCTTCATACAGCTGGTCGGTCAGTTCCTCCAGCTTGCCGGCCTGGTCTATGTAGTCATCCAGCTTCTCGGTCAGTCGCCCGCCATAGCCGCCCTTACCGGTATTCTGGATTTGCGTCCACATATCCACGTTGCTGCGCAGTGCCTTCATCTCCTCCGGGCTCAGGCTCCACAGGTTCCCGTCCCACCGGCGGCCGATCTGTCCGCTCAGTTTGTCTATCTGTGCTTGGTTGAAACCACCCCAGTAGTAGTTCCACGAGTGGTGGCTTTTGCTGTAGCGTGCCTGTTCCTGCGCTATCTGCAGATAGTTTGCATTCGTCTCTTTCTGGTATTTGTAAGCATCCCGGTAAGCTTCCACCGATTTAGTCCCCTTGCTTGCCTTGATGGTATCGGTCAGGTCCTCAATGGAGGTCTGCAGTTTCTCGTTCCGGTCTGTAAGGCGGTCTATAGCCGCCTGCACTTCCCTGGCGTTCCCACCGATGCCGAACAGTTTGTTGAAACCTCCGAAAGACACCGTGTTCAGCAATCCCCCGATACCTTTCACAAGGGAACCGCCTATCTGTTTGAACAGGTCTCCGCTGAGGATATTGTCGAGTATTCCGGTTATCGCATTGAAAATGGTGTCTATCAATGATGAGATAATCGGGCCAATACCGTCTTTCAGCAAATCCAGTATGGAGAGAATGGCCGATATGATCTGCCCGATGACTCCGGCACTTGACAGGGTTTCGGACATCCGGCTGATGGCATCGCCGACCTTGCCTCCGATATTCAGTTTTGAAAGACCGGTAAGCATGTTCTGGATTCCTTCAAATGATCCCTGCAAGGTTCCGCTCGCAAAGCCGTGCAACCCGTTGGATACCATGTTCAATCCGTCAACCGTGTCCCGGGAGGCACTTTTCACCTCCCCGGCAAGCGCCTTCATTTCAGAGGTGGCGTTCAGGTATTCTTCGTCAGCTGAAGCACTGGACGATTGGGCCGTTTGAAGAGCGATTTTGGTACGTTCTATTTCTGCCTGGTTACCGCTTTCAAGAGCCTTGTTGTAATCGGTCTGCGCCGCTTTTAACCGGGCGAATGCCGCTTCCTGCTGCAGTTCCGCATTTTGCACACGTGTTACGGCATCCCCCAAAGCGTGCATCTGCGTTTGTAACCGGGCAAAATCCAATGTGCCGTTACCACCGGGAAGCATGCTTTGAATACGTTCAATGGCATCGTAGACGACCTGCTGGTCTGCGGCTCCCGTTTTTTTGAACTCATCCGTCTTGACATACTGTTTAAGCTCGCCAAGCAGGTTCTTCATCTGGTCTGCAAGCAGGCCTGTCAAATCCCCGAATGCTGCTCCCCAGTCTATCTTTTGGGTCAGAGCTTCCATATCCACTTTATGCACAGCCGCATCACGCTGTTTCTCCAAAGTCAGCCTTTCACCCTGGGACTGTGCCTTGCGGATTTTCTCGGCATATTCTTCAGCGATGGCCAGTT
>ENA-UOJC01002457-UOJC01002457.1-human-gut-metagenome-genome-assembly--contig:-C104-NODE-2457-length-20101-cov-13.215604_pt1 | contig 20101 bp, 19 predicted proteins | sample MGYA00242339_ERZ723886 | MGnify/ENA metagenome assembly ERZ723886 | reverse complement strand
CTCGCGGGTGCGAATGGGCGCACTGCCCCCTTGTCACGAATCTACCTAAATCGTCCCTTTATGTCAAGTAGGTGCAAAAAAATTTTACAAACTATCCGAAAAGCCTTTAATATCAATGGCTCTGGGCTTTCCGGACGGTGCTACGATGCACCTACGAGGTTTCGATAGATTATGTTATTTTAGGAGCAAATTCGACAGTTTTGCCCCGAAATAAAACATCGGAGTCACTTTGCAACTCCGATGTTTTCATCGGTGTCGATTTTTGCTTCGTTGAACTTCCAGACAATTTCGATTGTCTCGGTGTCATAAACAAGTACACGCTCAACTGCATCATACAGATGCTCTCTGAGTTTGTCATCGGACAAGCCGGTCATCCGGCTTGCTGCTTCATGCTGTTCTTCTGCATTAAGACTTTGCTGATGAAAGACCTCAAGCTGAGTCTCACAGGTTTCAAGCTGCTCTTTCAGGGCGGCTTGTTTTTGTGCAAGGGCTTCTTTGCCGGACAGATACTCTTCCGGAGTCAGCTTCCCTTCACGATAGTTTTCATAGATCGTAAACTTCTCACGATCACAGGCATCATACTGAGCTTTCAGCAAGACGAGCTGTCTTTCCAGACTTTCACCTTTGCTTTTCGCTGTTTTTCTGACGGCTGCGGATTCAACACTGACGATCTCGATCTGTCTTTTCAGTGCTTCAAAGACGATTTCTTCAAGTGCGCTTTTCCGCCAGCGGACGTTTTCACACGGGCTGCCATCGTGATACCGATGGGACGGACAGGCAAATACGGTTCCATTGGCTTTCTCAAGTTTTCCGCCGCAATGAGCGCAGAAGTAAACTCGGTCTGACTGGTCATGGGAGCTTCGGACAAACTTTCTACGCCTCTGGATTGCCTCTTGTGCCTGTTCGTATTCATCCTTTGTCACAATCGCCTCATGCGCATTTTCGCGGATATACCATTCTTCTTTGGGTACGCGCCGCTGGTTTTTGTCACGGATGAATCTGCTTTCGCGGGTAGCAGCGTGATCTACAGCCTAATTGAAACGGCGAAGGAAAACGGCTTGAATCCGTACCGATATTTGCTGTGGGTCCTGCAAAATGCGCGGGGCTGAGCAAAACGGACGAAGCATGGGCCGAAAAGCTGCTTCCCGCAAATGCCCCGGAGGAATGCTATATGCCGCAAAATAATTGACCGCCATCTCGCTGAGCAGCTGCTCACCGAGATGGCGGCCTTTTATTCGCAGCTACGTTTTACGCTTACGTATCTGCTTTGACGCTTTTTCCGTATCGTCCAACGTAAGCGCGCTTCTGCGTTCAAAATCCGTCACAAATGCCGGACTTTTTCCGGCAGCATTCCGATATGCGGTGGCGTTGCCGGGCGGTGAAGTCCAGCAGCACTATTTGCATCATTTTATGTCTGCGGTGGCTTTTCTGTCATGTCGCGCGGTCAGCACCGCCCCCGCTATCGTCGCAACAGAGAGCGCCAGAAAGATACCGCGAAAGCCTCCTGCCGCTGTTTCAGTCTGCGCAGCCGCCTTGATGCCCGCAAAAAATACCGGTGCCGCAAACTGTCCCATAGCGGTTCCCAGATTCACCGTTGCCATGACCTGTCCGCTGAACGCCGCAGGCGCCGCATCGGCCGCCCCTGCCATCAACGCTGGGATGATCGTACCGTCTGCCAGACCCACAAGGAAAATCCCAAGATAGAGCGTCCATAGCTGCGGCGCACAGAACAACAGCAGAAAGCCGCATGTCATCACCGCCACTGCCACCTCCAAGAGCCACCGTCTAAACGTCTTTTTCAGCTGTACCAGCACCGTGCCAGTCAAAAAACAGCCTACATAAAGGCACGCGATACCCAAACTTGCAGAAAATGCTCCGGTATGTCCGTTCTCCTGTGCCCGCGCCGCAAAATTAGTTACGCAAGAATAAAACACCAACATCTGCGCCATAGACGCAAGACTGTAGAGATAGACGGCTTTCGGTAGAATCTGATATCTCTTTTTTGCCGTGTCCGCCTCATTTCTTCTGGACGGCAGGAATACGAAATCCAGCAGGAGCACAAACAGCGCCGCTATATTGACCAGGAACACATTCCGCCAGCTCGCCGCCGCGAGGAGACCCGCCACAACGGTCGCCACCGCACCGCCGAGATAATTTGCTGCCTGAGCGCGGCCAATGGTCGCCGTCCGTTCGCTGCCCTCGTAAAAATCTGTGATCAGGCTCATATTAACCGGAACAAATAAGCCCATTCCCACGCCGACAAGGATCCTGCATAGGAAAAGCTGCCAGAATTCTCCGACAAAATATGCACCAAGTCCGCCGAAAATAAACAGTATGAGCCCGCTCAAAATCAGCTTCCGTTTGTTCATAAAATTTGAGAGCCACCCTGAAAGCTGTCCCAGCAGCAGTGAACACACAGCCGGCAGTGTCACCATCATCTGGATCGCCACGCTGCCTGCATCTGTGAACTCCTTCGCCACCGCCGGGAGCACCGGCGACATCAGTACGAAGCCCGTAATCGGCAGCGCCTGCGTCGCCAGAATGACTGGTTTGTAGTTTTTCACTTTTTTCCTCCGATTTTCTTCGTATACTCGCTCGGCGTCATCCCGAAATACTTGCGGAAGGTCAGCGTGAAATAGCGCGAACTGTTGTAGCCGGTTTTTTCCGCGACCTCGTAGATCCGGCACGGCTCCTCTGTCAGAAGCCGCTTCGCATTCTGCATCCTCACACGAAGAAGATGATCCATAAAATTTTCATGCGTGATCTGCTTGAAGATGGTCGAAAGATAACCGTAGCTGATTCCGCATTTCTCCGCGACCACATTCAGAGAAAAACTGCTGTCGGCATAGTTCTCTTCGATCATCCGGCACGCCTGCTCGATCAGCTGCTTGTTGGGATCGTTCGTAAGCCGCTGCAGGAGCCGCAGGATTTCCTTGAGTTGCTCCTCATAAAACGATTGAAGCAGCCGCAGCAGATCCCCGCGTTCTGAGGTTTCATAGAAGAACTGAAAGTTGATTTTCCCTGCCTTCTCTTTTTCGATGTCAAAATACTCAATGATCGCGTAAATGGAGTTCAGGCACCAGTTGTAAATGAAATTTACGCTCTGACTCCCAAGCAGTTCAAAGATTTGTCCTGTCATCTCCTCCAGCCGTTTTTGGCAACCGTTCTCCATAACTTGAATCAGCTTGTTCTGGCAGACGAGCAGGCGGCTGTTGGGCGTAACCGCAACCGGTCGCCCACTGCAATAAAAGCTGATCTGCGCATCGACGCCATGCAGAATCTCAATTGTCTGGCAATAGGCCGCGGACAGTTCCCACAAGTTCTCGACGGATTCGCTGATACCGACGCGGCATGCGCCGCACATGCTGTCTAGAAGCGGCCGCAGCAGGTTTTCCAGTTTTCTCTGCCCGATCTCTGGAAGCACGAGCAGGCAGTTATTTCCAATCCTGCAGGAGATTAGCTCAAATTCAGTATCAAAGCCCGGCCGCAGTGCTTCATGCAAGCGCAGAAACAAGCGGCGGCTGTCCGACTGCATGCGCTCCGCCGTATATCTCTGGAAATCTGCAAAACAGAAATTTACCAGCAGCATGGGCGATGGGAAGACCACGCCGAGCGCGTTCTCGATGTCCATGATACGCTCGTTGGACACATAATCGTTCTGGACAAGATGATAGAGGAAATAACTGACTGCCATCTGCTCATTGACGCGGTGCGCATGCTCCAGACGCAGCTTCTGATACAACTTCCGGAACACATCCTCCACCCGCTCGCGCGAAAAGGGCTTGAGCAGATAATCCTCAACGCCGCAGCGTATTGCCGCCACTGCGTATTCAAAGGAATCATATCCGCTGATGATCAGAATCTTCGCAGCCGAATCCATACGGCGAATCCGCTCAATCAGCTCCAGCCCATTCTGGCCCGGCATCTGAATATCCGTCAACAGGACGTCGTAATGGTTGCTCGCCAGCAGTTCCAGCGCCTCGGCGCTGCTTCCCACATCGTTCGCAATGCGAAAACCGAAGCTTTTCCAATCGATGAAGTACTTCAGTCCGTGCCGGACGACCTCTTCGTCGTCCACAAGCAGGATCTTATAAAGTTCTTCCTCGATCCGCGGATATTTCTCTGTCGGCGCGTGCATGTCCATTCTGTTCGTCCCCTCGAAGATCTCTGCGATCATCCCTTCACGCCGCTGGATGCGACGCTTTCAACAAAATACTTCTGTGTGAACACAAACAGCACAAGAATGGGAATCAGTGATACAGCCGTACCTGCCATAATTGTGGAATAGCTTGAGCCGTTGCTGAGTTGGAATTTTTGCAGCCCAACCGGGATCGTGTACATCCAGTCGCGGCTCAGATAGGTTTTGGGATTGATGTAGTCATTCCAGCTGCTTGTGAACTGAAGCAGCGTGACCGTCAACATGGTCGGCTTGATCTGTGGCAGAATAATCTGCCAGAATACGCGGAACGGTCCTGCACCGTCAATGATCGCCGCCTCAGACAACGACCCCGGCACTGACATGAATGCCTGCCGCATCAGGAACACGCTGAACACCTCAAACATCGCCGGCAAGATCAGCGTCAGATGCGTGTTGGAAATGCCAAGCCACTGGAACAGCAGATATTTGGGTACAAGCAGCACCTGATTTGGCACCATCATCGTTGCCAGATATAACATGAACAGCAGCTCACGACCCTTGAACCGCAGGCGTGCAAAGGCATAGCCCGCAATCGCGGAGAAAAACACATTTCCCGCCACGGAGAAGAATGTGACAACGACAGAGTTCAGGAAATATTTAGGAAAAAGCTTGTCCGTAAAGACCGTTTTATATGTATTGAAGTTCCAACGCTTCGGAATCCAGTGGATCGGGTATTCAAAAACATCCAGCTCCGGCTTGAACGACGTGGAGATCATCCATGCGAGCGGGAGCAAGCACCCGATGCCAAAAAGGAACAGCAGTACAGTAAGGATCACCCGGCGTGTAGTATAGCGGGAATCTCGCTGACGAATCGTATCCATTTCATCCCCTCCTTACACGTCATAGTTGACCCATTTTTTCTGAAGCTTCCACTGCGCGATTGTAAAAATCAGAATGATCACAAACAGCACCCATGCAATGGCAGAAGCATATCCCATCTCAAAGCGGTTGAACGCATAGTCATAGATCGCATACACCAGCACATACGATGATGTGCCCGGTCCGCCCTGTGTCGCAACAGCGACCTGATCAAAGACCTTCAGGGAGTTGATCATCGACATGATTAGAATGAAGAACAGCGACGGAGAAAGCAGTGGCAGCGTGATCTTGAAAAACTGCTGACGCGGCGAAGCTCCGTCGATGGCTGCTGCCTCATACAACTCGGAATTGATATTTTGCAGTCCTGCAAGCAAAATGACCATATAATAACCGACCGTATGCCAGACCGTCAGAATGATGATTGAAGTCATCGACCAGTGGATATCCATAAACCATCCCGGTAGATTCGTAAAGCCGAGCATAGACAGGAAATTGTTGATTGGGCCGCCCTCAGGATTGAAGAGAGCCTTGAATACGATCGACACCGACACCCAAGATGTGATAAAGGGTACAAAGTAGACCGCACGAAGGGCTTTCTTGCAAAATGCGATTTTATTGAGCAGCACAGCAATCAGCAATGCAAGCACAGCCGTGACCGGGATCTGCACAAATGAAAAAAAGAGGTTGTTAATCAGCGACGTTTTGATCTTAGGATCAGACATCATCCGTTGGTAATGCTCAAACCCAACGAACGTCAGGCCGTTGATGCCCTTGTTGAAGTCCCATTCCGTGAAGCTCAGTACAACCGTCATGATCAGCGGCAGCACGACGAAAATCAACGTGCCAGTCAGATTAACGCCGACGAACAGGTAACCTGTCACGGCCTCACGAGTTTTCATTTTCAGATTGATGCGTGGTGGCAAAGTCCGCTTTGGCTTCTTCTCACCCACACTTTCTGAGGCAGGTACACACATTCTATCCATTTATTGCCTCCGTATTGTAGTTAGCTTATCCTGATAAAAACGATTTTAAAATTGCCGAGCCATGTATGCGCTACACGACCCGGCTGCGGAACCTGAATTGCCCGGATTACTTAGCAGACGCCTCAATTGCCAAGGAGCGCGCACGGATATTCGCGATTGTGGTGTCCAGATCCTGACCGCCGGTCAGATAGACTTCTGCCTCTTCGTTCATGAGCGCCTGATACTCCACACCGTTGGGATATGCGCCGAAGGGCTGCGAGTTGATGAACTGCATATCCGGATTAAAGAACTTCTTGCCGTCCTCCAGCGAAATGGGCGTGTCGGCAACGAAAGCCTCGATGATGCTGTCATCCGCCTCTGCCAGCGGCGGCACAGACATGTTGGTCATGTATTTCGCACCGTACTGCATGTAGTAGACCATGGCGAGGAAAGCCTCGTCCGCATGCTCGGACGCCGGGTTGATGGCAAGGAACTGCACGTCACCGCAGGAATAGCAGGTGTCCCCCTTCGCGTTGACGGGCGGAGTGACAACACCAACCTCAAAATCGAACGGGAACTGATCGGGCAGGCGCATGTCGCGCAGAATGTAGGGGAATCCTTCCGCCATGGCGCACTTGCCGGAGAGGAACTCGGTGCTGATGTATGCGTTGCGGGAACGCATACTGACAAACGACGGCTTAACGCCTTCATCATCCATGCGTTTGTACTGACGCAGAGAGTCAATGAGATATTCGTCCTCATACATCACGAACTTGCCGTTTTCGTCAAAGAACTGACCACCCTGAAGCAGGCCGTTGTAATACCACATGCCGGGATGGGCATTGGTCGCAGTGCCGTAGTAGTCGCTCATTTCCGTGATTTTGTCAGCCAATGCGTAGTACTCATCCCACGTCCAGCCGTCCTGCGGATAGTCGAGACCGAGCTCGTCAAAGATGGTCTTGTTGTAGAACCACATCTTCTCGTTTGCACGGACCGGGATGCCGTAATATACGCCGTCAAAGCGGATGAGACCTTCGCCGGCATATTTGCCAAAGAGGTCTTCCATATTGATGTCATACTTTGCGATCAGATCTGTCAGATCCAGTGCAAAGCCCTTCTGTACACGGGACGCGGCCTGTGTGCCGGTGATGATGCGGAAATCCATTTCACTGCCGCTCATCGCAACGATATCCAGTGCGCTTTCCTTGTCCGCGCCGCCCGTGTCAGGCAGGATGCAAACATCGACTTTAATGTTGTATTTTTCAAGGATCTCATCCCATACGGGGTTGGACTGTTCGGTGGTCTCCCATGTGTAATAGGTAATCGTAACTGGCTCCCCCGTTTTTGCTGTGTCATCAGCCTTCTCAGCCGGCGCCGCGTCATTGGCGCCTGAGGTGGGTTTCTTTGCCTCCGTTTCATTTTCGGTACCAGCGGTGCTGCATGCTGCCAATGTCAGCAGAATGCAGATTCCAAGGAGCAGTGCGCAGATTCTCTTTTTCATTTTTTCGTTCCTTTCAAAATCATTTGTGATTTGGATGGATATGCGAACCTGTGAGTATTGTATTTCCGGAGTGCCATTCCGTATTTTAAAGATATCACACATTTTTTCGCATCGACACCGATAATTTTTTTCAAAAAATGCAAAGATTTTTAAAAGTGCACGAATTCGTATCCGCTTATCGCTTCTTTTTTGTCAATCTATTCAATTCTTCTTCGTTTCCAACCGCAGGAAATTCAATCAATATCTGCGTTCCATCCATTGGCGCGCTTTGAATGTCAAAGAAGCACTGCTCCTTGAACACAAGCTCTAGCCGCCGCATGATATTCGGCAGGCCAATGCTGCGCTTGCCGCGCTGATCCAGAATGCGTTTAATGGTATCTTTATCCATGCCGATCCCGTTGTCCTTCACGGACAGCCGGATTCTTCCCTTGTTCAGTCCAATCTCCACGCAGATCACACCGCTTCTGCCTCCCCGCATCGTGCCGTGCAGGATCGCGTTTTCGATCAGCGGTTGGAGCAGCAGCCGCAGCGTAAGATACTTTCCCACTTCCGGCGCGACGTGGAACTCCACAGACAGCGCAGAGCCGAAGCGGCGTTTTTGCAGATAGACATAGTTTTCCGCAAACACCACCTCCCGCTCGATCGTGGTGAATGCAGAGTGCTCGCTGACCGTAAAGCGGAAGAAATTGCTGAGTGCAATGATCATATGCGAGACCTCCTCCGTCGCGCCCATAGATGCCATCCAATTGATGCTGTCGAGCGTATTGTACAGAAAATGCGGATTTATTTGCTGCTGAAGCATTTCAATCTCGGACTGCTGGGCGCACATGGTCAGCTCGGTCTCACGCAGCTTTGCATAGTAGACCTCCTCAATGGTATCATTCAGCCGCTCCGCCATCTCTTCAAACCGGAGCAGGAGCTCGTCGATCTCCAATATTCCCACAGCTGGGATTGCCGGAACGTTGAAGTCTCCGCGTTCAATCTGCCGCATGGACTGCTGCATCCGCTCAAACGGCGCTGTGATCGAGCGCGAAATCAGCAACAGCGCCACGCTGGAAATCAGCGTTACAACCCCGAACAGCAGTATCATCCATCCCAGCGAGTACCATGCCGCACGAAAAAGCATATACTGCGGCGTCAGTTCTACCAGAACCCAACCATTGCGCAGCACATCACTATGTGCCGCCAGCACCGGCCGATTCTCGACCTTTCGGTATCCACACGATGCAGGCGCATGCAGAACGGTGCTCATGTCTCTGTCACCGGACATACCGCCTCCATCATAGAGGACCGTGCCGTTGGCGTCTACTAAAAGGAGCTCCGACACATCAGTAAAGTGTGCCTCTTTCACCATTGCATAGATCGCCGGGATATTCAGTGTAATCATCAGATATCCGATATAGTCCAGTGACACAGAATTCATCCCGTAAATCGCGCGCATAAGGAATGCCTGTTCCTTTTCTCCATCCCTCAAGATGTACCACGTCACACGCCCGTTTTTCTTTTCCTCTGGAAGTTGGCGTACAAAGGCACACAACGCCTCCTTCTGCGTCTCTGGCAGGATAAACATGCTTGTAAAGTAGTTGAGATCGCCGTCCAGCAGGATTAGATTGTCAATAAACCGGATATACTGCGCGGTGCTCGAGAAAAGCGTATGCAGCCCCTTCACATCCTGCCCTCCTCCGTCCCTTTTGTGCGTGCTGAGGGCCTCCTGCGTGATCGAGCTGTAAGCAACCATACTGGAAATGTTATTCAGGCTGTCCGACAGCAGATCGAGATTGCTCCCGGCATACTCGATTGCAGCAGCGGCCTCGGTGTAATTACTCCGATAGGATGACACACACAAAAGCATTGTCATGATCCCGCTAAGAATGATCAGTGTCACGGCGCTGAGTGCAAGAATCCGGCGGAGCAGGATCTGTCTCAGGCTCCGACCTTTGACTGCCGTTGCTTTCTTCGTCATACTATATCTCCTCCCGCTCCTTTTATAGTCATGCAGGTTTCTGAACTTGCGTCATTAATGTCATTGCCTATAAAAATCATACCATAACTCTCGCTTTAATTCTACATACGCATTTCCCATGTGTGCGGCAAAAAATTTCAGATTCCGTGAATCTGAAATTATTGCTGCTGGTCACACCGTCGGTGCATTTTATAATAAAAGTAGGAACGGGGTGCCATCTGTTTTGTTAAAACTGTACTGAAAAGAGGAGTGAACCACATGAAAAATGGGAAGCTGCAAATCGGCATCGTTGGCTGCGGCAACATCGCCAACACCAAGCATCTGCCCAATCTAGCCAAATTTCCGGATCGCGTGGAGGTTGTCGCTTTCTGTGACCTGATCCCCGAAAAGGCTGAAAAGGCCCGTGCAAAATACGGCGTGCCCGGTGCGCAGATCTTTACCGACTACCGTGAACTCGTCAAGTTGGATCTTGACGCCGTACATGTCTGCACGCCCAACCGGTCCCACGCCGAGATTACCGTTGCGGCATTGGAGGCAGGCTGCAACGTCATGTGCGAAAAACCGATGGCGATCAATGCCGCCGAGGCCCGCCTGATGCTGGATGCGCAGAAAAAGAGCGGAAAAATGCTGACCATCGGCTATCAGAACCGCTATCGCAGAGACACGATGGCGCTGAAGAAGCTGGCGTTGGCCGGTGAGCTTGGTGAAATCTACATGGCCAAAGCCCATGCGCTGCGCCGCCGCGGTATTCCGAATTGGGGCGTTTTCACCAACAAGGAAGAGCAGGGCGGTGGGCCGCTGATCGACATCGGCACGCACTCGCTGGACATTACCCTGTGGATCATGAACAACTATAAGCCTGTGGCGGTCTTTGGCTCCACCTATCAGAAGCTTGGCCGCACGCTGCGCGGCGACGAACAGGGCACCGACGAGCACTGGGATCCTGATACCTATGATGTAGAGGATTCCGCATTCGGCTTCGTGAAATTTGAAAATGGCGCAACTGTTTTCCTTGAGGCGGCATGGGCGCTCAATACCACCAATCAGAAGCAGGCTATGACAACTGTATACGGTACAAAGGCTGGCGCTGAAATGGATTATCCTTTCTCTGGCGCGGGCACCGACCGGCGTTTGATCATCAATAAGGTTGTCGCGGGCCGTCAGGCGTTGGAAGAACTGAACGTGACAGAAAACGATGCTGTCTCCTCCGATCTGATTTTCTCCTACCCCGGTGCGGAGCAGGAATGCATCACCTGGCTCAATGCGTTGGAGGGCAAGGGTGAACTGGTCGTCTATCCGGAGCAGGCCTTTGTTGTCACGCAGATCCTTGAAGCAATTTATGAATCGGCTCACACCGGCAAACTGGTAGAGCTCTAAGCCCATTGTGGGCAGCCGGATATTGCCGCCGCACAGTGAGGCAATATCCGGCATCTTCGTCAGAACGTCCCATATGACCGGAAGGAGAAACACATGAACAGTAAACCACAGCTCGGCCTTGCCATCATCGGCTTTGGCGGCATGGGTAGTCAACATGCAAAAATGCTCGTCCCCGTGGAGGAATTCCATTTGACAGGTGTTTATGATCCCAAAGCCGACCGGCGTGCATACGCTATCGAACTCGGTCTGCACGCCTATAATGCATTCGAGGAGGTACTGGCCGATTCAGCGGTGGACACCGTCCTGATCGCAACACCCAACCACCTGCATCATGGCCTCGCCATCGCCGCGCTCCGTGCCCGCAAGCATGTCATCTGCGAAAAGCCTGCCATGCTGAACGCCGCAGAGTTGGAGGACGTACTCGCGACAGCCAGAACATATAATCGCATTTTTGTTGTACATCAAAACCGCCGTTGGGATGAAGATTTTCGTGCAGTGAAAAAGGTCTTTGACGGTGGATTGCTTGGGAACGTCTTTACGATCGAATCACGCGTCATGGGCTCCCAGGGAATTCCCGGCGACTGGAGGACGGAAAAAGCATTTGGCGGCGGCATGCTGCTGGACTGGGGTATCCATCTGACTGACCAGCTGCTCTGGATGGTTCCCGGAAAAATCCGCCGCATCTATTGCCGCCTTGGCTATGTGCTGGGCGGCGAGTGCGATGACAGTGTGAAGCTATATCTCACCTTTGACAGCGGTGTGGAGGCGTTGGTCGAGGTCGGCACATGGAATATGGAATCTCTGCCGCGTTGGTACATGGCTGGCATCGGTGGAGCCATGACAATCCGGGACTTTTGGTTCACGGAAAGCAGCATCACCCGTCTCAAGGCCAGCGTTCTGAACAACACGCGGCCCATTGATGCCGGAAAGGGCATCACAAAAACGATGGCGCCGCGCGACCCGGAGACACTTGAAAAGGGTCTGATTCCGCACGATCATTATGACGTTCGGGATTTCTACCGCAATGTTGCCGCGACCATTCACGGCGAGTCTGAGCTGATTGTCGACCCGCAGCAATCGCTGCGCGTTATGCGCGTCATGGACGCGGCGCGCCGTTCGGCCGAAACCGACAGCGTCATTTACTTTGAGAATTGAATCGGAAAGGAATAGGCATATGAAGCTTGGTTTTGTAAGCGCCATTCTGGATGGCTGGAGCTATGAAGAAATGATGGACACCGCCTCTCAGCTGGGCTTTGCCTGCGTTGAAGTCGCATGCTGGCCCGTCGGAAAGGCCGAGCGTCGCTATGCCGGTGTCAGTCATATCGATGTTCAACGTGTGCTGGACGATCCGTCATATTCGCAGTATCTGCTGCACTACGCAGAGCAAAGCGGCGTGGATATCTCCTCGCTCGCCTTTTATCCCAATACAATGGACGGCGATCTTGTTCGCCGCGCAGCGAATATCGCGCACCTGAAGACCGTCATTCAAGCTAGCGCTGCGCTTGGTGTCAATATGGTCACGACCTTCATCGGACGCGACCAGACAAAAACCGTGGACGAAAATCTGGAGCTCGTCAAAGAAATCTGGCCGCCGATCATCCATCTGGCCGAGGAGCTCGGTGTCCGAATTGCAATTGAAAACTGTCCGATGCTTTTTGGTCCCGATCAGTGGCCCGGCGGCCAAAATCTGATGACCACACCCGCTATCTGGCGCAAGGTCTTCTCACTCCTGCCCAATGAAAATCTTGGCATCAACTACGATCCCAGCCACTTCGTCTGGCAGATGGTTGACTATATCAAGCCGCTTTATGAATTCCGAAGCAAGATCTTCCATGTACACTACAAGGATATCAAGCTCTACCCGCAGAAGCTCGACGAGGTCGGCATCATGGCCTACCCGCTGGAGTTCATGAGTCCGAAGCTGCCCGGCCTCGGCGATGTTGACTGGGGCCGCTATGTGTCCGCGCTGACCGACATCGGCTATGACGGATGCACCTGCATTGAGGTTGAGGACCGTGCTTTTGAGGGAAGCCCGGAAAAGGTGCTAGACAGCCTTCGTCTTTCCAAGCGTTATATGGAGCAGTTCGTGATCTGAAATGCAGATCTCCGCCGCTGGTATTGACCAGCGGCGGAGTACGCTTATTGTTCTTCAGGCTACCTTCAGCCTCCGCATACGACTTCAAATCGTATACCCGCCGTCCACCGGAAGCAGAACGCCCGTGCAGAACGAGGATGCCTCAGAGGCAAGAAACAGTGCCGGTCCTGCGATCTCCTCAGCCTGAATAAAACGTGGAATTGGCGAATAAGCAGCAACATTCCGGATATATTCCTCATTTTCTGGATCGTCAAACATCCCCGGATCAAACGTCCCTGGGCACAGACAATTCACGCGTATACCAGCTTTCCCGTACTTTGCTGCCAGCCAGCGCGTGAGACCATTGATCCCCCATTTTTCCACAGTATAATTCGCAGGACTCATCCGTTTAGCCGTCATGACGGAAAACTTTGGCGCGCAAAGGCCACTTGTCGATGACATCAGAATAATACTCCCGCCGCCCGGCATATATGGCAGGACACTTTGTATCATCGTAATCTGTCCTGCGACATTCACGTTCATGGAATCGAGTATTTTTTCCCTTGTCAGTCCGTCCAGCTCTGCAAGGCTCTTCCGGCTCACAGCATTATTGACCAGAATATCGATCCGTCCGTACCGATGTGCTGTCTCAACCGCCAGTCTGCAAATCGACGCATCATCGGCTAGATTGACCTGCATTCCGACGGCAGAGTATCCCTCCTCCCGTAGCTCCGCAGCAAGCGTTTCACAGCTCTGTACATGGCGCGATGCAATCACAACATTTGCCCCTGCCTCTGCCAGTGCTCTCGCAATCGGCGCGCCGAAGCGGCTTGTTCCACCGGTCACAATCGCCGTTTTTCCATCTAGCCGAAACCGTTCCAGTACATTCATAGCTTCTCTCTCCTCTCTCAGAAACACATGCGCCCCGCTGCATGCACAGCGAGGCGCATCTGGAAAAAGATCACTCGCCCAGTAGCCGCTTCAGCATGACCTGATGGCGGCGCACGGCCTCGATCTCGTTATAGGGAGCTTCTCCGCTTCCCTCGTCGTGGTAGTTTCTCTGACCCTCATATTCCGAGGAAATGAAATTGGCGTATCCATGCGCCTTCAGCATCGGAAGTACGGTTTCATAATCCATGCTCGGCTCAACGCAATCCTCAGACATTTCGTAGACCTTGCCATGGATATGGACGATCTTGTCAACGTACTTCATCAGATTCTCTGGCTTTTCACGGCAGCTCGCATACGCAGCCTTCAGCGCAGCATTGTCCATCGGACCCGCTCCCATCAGCCGGATCTTCGCGTCCGCCTCATCAATCGACATGCCGCTCTCATAGCACTTGCAAACCGTGTCGACGATCTTTTGCTGTGCGCCGCTGCGAAGGAACTTGTTCATCTGCACACGTGGAACATGAACAGTAAAGATGGACATGTCCGGGACAATGCCAAGCATTTTGCTTCCGGACTTTTCTACATATTGCAGATACTCCTGGAAGTACGGAGAACTGAAGTTATACGGCGCATGCATTTCAATACCAAACTTCACGCCGTATTTTTCTGTCAGTGCCTGAATTTCCGGCATGTAGCGAACCGGCGTACCAATCATCGCGCGCACGGCAGGGAAGCCGAGCTTCTTTGCAAATCTGAAATTGCTTTCAAAATTGTCAATCTGTTCTTTCTTCGTAAGGTCTCTGTTGAAGAAAATTTTATAGTCGCCGAAAATATCCAGACACGACGGCGTTACATTATATTTGGCCATCCAGTCCTTCCACTGCGCAATGAAGTTGTCAGATGGATCTGCGTACTCATCGGGAACGTACTGCTCAGCAAGCAGTTCGATACCGCGCGCGCCTGTCTTGGCGACCTCCTCAATCATTCCCTCAAGACTTAGACGGCCGAAGAAAAATTCCTCCTGATAGCTGTAAAGAGAAACGCTGCGGATATTAGCCATGGTTCACAGTCCTCCTCAACATTTTTTCAGTTGTGACGTTAAAGTCGGCATATGCGATGCGCAGTCCGACACCGACCTCCACGCGGTTGCAGTCAGAAATGATCATACGCTCAAAATCCTTGGTGCAGTGAACCGAGATTGTGCCAATCTGGCCAAACTTCCAGTAGTAGTTCCACATGGTCAACATCTGGTCAAGCGTAAACGTGTCCTCGCCAAGCGTTACCGTAATGCTTTCTCTCGGATACAGCTTTCCGTCCACCCGGATTTTCAGGTCGTCGATAAGGGAAAGACGTACACTGCGGTAATACGGCAGGCGCAGCTTCAGCTGAAAGCCTGTACACTCGCCCTTCTCGTCATAAAGATTTCCGAAGCCTTCCTCGCAAATGATGTATTTTTCAAACAGCACGCTTCTGATCTCCTTTCCATTTCTTTTGTTTTATCGGATCGAATGGCGCCTTGTGTTTGGATCCTTGTCTATATTATCTATATTTCTTGGTCAAATTGCATCATCTGTTTGTGAAAGTGCTTTTATTTTACGTAATGGATTTCGTTTTCCGTAATTTTATTTCGTTTTTCCGCAATACAGTCGTTTTCACTTATTTATAAAGGAGTCTGTTTATGAACGCACTGACAAAGCTAATTGCTGTTTACAACAACAAATCAGAATCCGCCTATCATAAGCTTGTAGAGCAGATGCTGCTCCACGCGCAGCAGATTCCACAGATGTCTATCTATGAACTGGCAGAGATCTGCTACTCATCCACCACAGCCATCAGTCGCTTTGTGCGCCGTCTGGAGTACGGCAACTTCCACCTGTTCAAAAGCGCGCTTGCCAACACGCTCAATTATTATCCGCAGTATAACAGAAAAATGCCGCTCTCCGCGAGGAGCGCGGAGGGCGACTGCATTCTTCGGTATACGTCGCTTTTCAGCGATTGCCTGCATGCACTCGCAGCCGGTCTTGACCGACAGTCGATAGTGCTGTTCACGGAAGGAATCGCACAGGCCGGACAGCTCATTTTTGCCGCGCCATCGGCTTATGGCTTTTCTTCGTTCCAGTATGATCTCTTTTTACAGGGAAAAGTCACGCTTTTCTCTGATAATTACACCGATTCTGAGCGGGACATCGCGCAGGCAGATTCACGAGCCTTTGTTCTTTTCTTCGTCCCGCCAGAGCGCGAATCCGGCAGAACAGAGCGCTTGATTCGCATGGCTACGGAACGTGACGCACAGATTGGCATCGTCGCACGCGCAGACTTCGCGCTTCAGCAGCGTACGGCTCCGCTGTGTCTGACCTATGAGAGTACCGGCAGCGATATGGATGACCGACTTCTCTGTCACATCATGGACCTTCTCATTTTGACCTACCGCACACAGTATATCGACCGCCTTCAATAATGTCGCATGCCCACCTGTTCAGACAATATGTAATGACCTCCAATTTGTAGAGACGCGGATTTACCTGTATAATGTAGGTGTTCAACAAACTACAAAACAGGGCTTGACCTGTTGGTAACCAATCCACGTATATCAGAGTGGCCAATGCCGGTGACTGATGCCATAGCTCTTTCTGAATGCCTTTCGGCGCCAAATTTTTGTCCCTGTCGCAGGTATTTTGCCTCTTGACATCGGGCATTACATATCAGCCTTCTGATCACACGGCACTGATCTCCCGCCGTAGCGCTCATTGGCAGAATACTTCTCCTCAATCTGCGCCGCCATCCGGCATGCACCGTAAATTCCAGCATCGTTTCCAAGCGACGCAAGAATGATCTTCGTATCCGTCGAGGCATGAAAGCAGTACCTTTTATACGCCTGCTCCACACCATGTCTCAGGACCTCACCGGCATTGCTCACGCCGCCGCCGATCACGAACACCTCTGGGTCTATGACGCACGCCATATATGCCAATGCCTTTCCCAGCATGTCAAATGCCGACTCAAGCGTCTGCTGTGCCGCAGTATCACCCTCCTTTGCTGCTGCAAAGACCTGAATGCTGTCAATCAGGCCATTCTTTCCGAGAATGGTACTTTCACCTGCCTGCTCCGCATACCGTCTACCAAGGCGCGCGATGCCATTCGCTGAGACATATTGCTCCAGGCAGCCCTTCTTCCCACAGCCGCAGGTCTCCGTTTCTCCGTCCACCATGTGGAAATGGCCGATCTCTCCCGCCGCGCCGAATGCACCGGGAACGATCCTTCCATTCTGGATCACACCTGCGCCCACGCCGGTACCAAGTGTGATCATCACTGCGCTAGTATAGCCTGCCGCGCTGCCCTTGAAAAGTTCGCCGAGTGCCGCGACATTGGCATCATTGCCGATCCTGACCGGAGATCCCGTCAACTTCTCCAGCACAGCCCCTGCCTGAAATCTTCCCCAGTTGAGGTTGACACACTTGTTGACGGTCCCATCCGGCAGCACAGCGCCCGGAATGCCCATGCCGATGCCGCCGATCTCATCCTGCTTGAGTCCGCGCTCAGCCCTTTTCTCCTGCACAGCGTCGGCTATATCCTGAAGGATGCGGTTTTCATCGTCGCAGACTCTTGTCGGGATCTGCCATTTTTCCAGCAGCACACCGTCCGTATCAAAAAGGCCAAGTTTGACCGACGTGCCGCCAACATCGACTCCAAATACATATTTTTTCATAATTATCTCACTTTTTAAGTTTTTCTTTTATTCTAAATTGAACGGCCTGTCTTTGCAATTCCGTTTCTGCGAAAATGGTTGCAAAAAACGCGGCTCTTCTTCTGCCCTTCTTATCAGCCAAGGAGTTTCAGGTACTCGCGGCTTCTGCGTGCTGCCGCCAGCAATACTTTTCGGTCTGGCTTCCAAATTTTCTATCCATCTGGGGCGTTTTCACAGGCAAGGCTAGGAGTATCTGATACTATTTCTTAATTGATCGGTTTAATTAAGAAATAATGGTGGTTTTATTTTTGATCGCAAATTGCAAGTGCAAGTTGGACACCTGCACGGTATAACTTAGTGAATCAGAGCGTCGGTCAGGATGGAAGCCGCTGGCTTCCGTCCTGGGCGATGCTGCCGCAGCCTTCGGCTGCGTAAACAGAGTCGAGGAACTCGTCAAACAGTTCCTCCGGGGTGCGGTAGCCAAGCTTCTTGCGAGGCCGTCCGTTCAATTCATCAGCTGCAGCCAAGATATACCGTTTCGGGCAGACTGCAATGATATGCCTCGTACCCATCCGTATGCAAGTAACCCGAAAAGCCCTTCAGGAAACAGCTCGCGCAGACGCCGGCTCTGCTCGGCTGGTAATCATAAAGCACAACAGGCCGCAGTGCATCGCCGGAGGTTCGGTAGAGCCAAACATAGCTGCGCTGCCGTGCCTGACGCTCCGGCTCCCGCAGCACCATGAGCGTCGTCTCATCTGCATGCAGGATCTCGTTTGCAAGAAGCTCCTTGTGCAGCGCGTGATATACCGGCAGGAGCCAGCGCTCTCCGGCAGTAAGGACCCAGTTGGACATGGTCTGCCGGGAAACGGGCAGACCGAGCCTGCGCAGCTCCTGCTCCTGTCTGTAAAGCGGCAGCGCAAGCACATATTTGCTGTGCATGATCTGCGCCAGCAGACTGGCCGATACGATCCCGCTGCCCGGCAGAAGCACCGGCGGAACGGTGCTTTTCTTCATGGGAACACAGGCTTCCTCTTTTTCGCATTGACGCCAGCGCCCGGCTTCGCCGCTCTGCTGGATCGGTGTCCCGTATTCCGGGCATTCGTTGACCGGCGTGTCCGTGTAGTACCGCTTCGCGTTGTTGTACCGCACCCGGCATTCGCTGCTGGAGAATTTCTGCCGCGTGATGTGGCACGTTGGCGTAAAGCCCATCCCACAGTACGAGCATGCCAGCTCATTCGCCATGATGCCTTCCCCCTTGTGTGTTTCTTCCATTTTACCACACTGGGAAAGGTTCACGACTATTTGACGCTTACCGAACGCGCAGACTCATTCAGGAGGGCGCGACTTTGGAAAAGGTGCTGCCGGAGGTGCGGACGATGGAACCGTCTGCGTTGGAGGATTAGCAAATTCCCGGTACATCGTGTCGTAATCCACAGGTTTTCTGACGTTCATGGCTACTCCTTTCCGCGCTGGTGCGCATTGGATATTCTGTTGTTTCACCGAATAATACTGTTTTGCGTGCTTCAACTCGGTTTTTTCACAAGATTTGAACGGCGGGAATGAAGTGCGCTTCGTGGAAGCATGCTTCATTTCGACATAAAATCTCCATAGTTGATCTATTATAAACTATGGAGGTCTTCAGAATGAAACCATACCCGGCGCTGCTCGCAGAGCTTCTTTCCGAAGAATTGTCTTCTCTGCGGCAGCAGAAGGCATTGACTCAGGAGGCCATGGCGGAGCAGCTTCGTATTTCCAGCCGCGCATACAGTGACTTGGAGCGCGGGAGATATGCCGCCTCAGCCCCGACCTTGCTGTTTCTCTTTTCTATGCTGGAGGCGGATGCACAGAGCGCGCTGGTTCGGCGGTTTATGAACCGTGTGCAAGCGCTGGAGGGGACGGATGCAGCATGAACGCCGTAACAGACATTGTCGAAGTATATGATCTGTTGTACCGACTCGGTTTCTCTGCAACCAACACTGCATTTTTCCATCTTTCCTACTCGGTCTATCTCGCCTCACTCAATCCGCATTGGCTGGTGAAGCCATCGCAGCGGCTATATCCTGAAGTAGCAGACCAATACAACACCAATCCGCTTCAGGTCGTCCGAAACATTGACGGGTTTGCCTGCGTCTCTTGGCACAAAAACGCCGCGTTTCTGCGCAGTCTTACCTGCCACCCGCTGACGACAGCTCCGACCTCTGCGCAGTTTTTGCGGATACTTGTGCATGATATCCGGAGAAGATCTGTATAGCGTATAGCCGCGTTTTGGAGCATATGCATCAGAATGCGCTCACTTCCTCTGACCTTCAGCAGATCCGAAAGGGTGTGATTTTTCTTATGCCCGCTGTGTCAGTCTAATCGACAGACACAGCGGGAGCTTATGGGTATCAACACACGGACAACTGCGCTTCTGAATGGCTCACGCGAATCGTGAATAACACAAAAGGCACGACGCTTGGTCGTGCCTTCGCTGTATGTTTTTTCTGACCGCCTAATTCAGCAGGTGCGGCTTTCAGGTGTTCTTTTTTGCGCTGGACTTTGTGGTAAGGACCTTGCTTGCCCATGCAAAGAAATACGGCACAGAGTTGAACAGATAACTGGTGTGCATCAGTTCGTCCAGCAGCTCTTCCA
>ENA-UOJC01002456-UOJC01002456.1-human-gut-metagenome-genome-assembly--contig:-C104-NODE-2456-length-20103-cov-12.545840_pt1 | contig 20103 bp, 18 predicted proteins | sample MGYA00242339_ERZ723886 | MGnify/ENA metagenome assembly ERZ723886 | reverse complement strand
CATGCGAGTTACTCCGGCCTCTATCTGGGACTATCTATTTCCCGACAGCCCCTTTGTATGTATATGCGGCCAATGAATCGGTATCGGATGTGTTTTTTTGTGTCAAAACTGTGATAAATGCGGTTTTACATTGCTTTTTGAAAATTCATGTACTATAATAAGTGGGATATAATGGATAATTCTATAGAAATTTATACAGAGGTGAATTATGGGAAATACTAAAAACAGCCGGAAAAAAAGAAGAAAAAGAAACCGGCATACGGTCGGCAAGATTTTAGCAGTCATTCAGATCATTTTGTCGATTGTGTTCATAGCAGTATTATTAATGGTCAATGTATTGCCGATGAAATATCTGGTGATCATCTTTGGTATCCTCGTGTTTTTGGACGCCTTTGCGCTGGGGTCCCAGTTTACACGGAGCGCCCATATTATAGGTAAGATTGATTGTGTTCTGATGCTGATTCTGTTGATTTTGGGTAATGTTTATCTGATTCGGACCAATGCGACGCTGCTCAGCATTACAAGTAATGATTATAAAGTAGACCGAATCGCTATTGCGGTGCTGAACGATGATGCGGCCCAGACGCTGGAGGATGCGGTCGGTTATGATTTTGGAGCCCAGGTGATCAACGGAAGTGATAAAGTATCCCAGGCGATCACTGAGGCGGAGGACCAGGTCGGCCAGGAGTTGAGTTGTTACAATTATGAAGATCCATATGCTATGGTTCAGGATCTGTATGACGGTAACGTTCAGGCGATCATATATAATACGGCCTATGATTCGTCTCTGGCGGAACACTTTCCGACGTTTTCAACGGATATCCGTGAATTAAAGCATATCGAGATCAAAACAAAAGTAGAGACGGTTTCCGGTGATAAAACGGATGTTACAAAGACGCCATTTACCATTTTTATCAGCGGTATCGATACAGAGGGAAGTATTGCGACGACCAGCCGAAGCGATGTAAACATGCTTGTGACGGTGAATCCAAATACAAATCAGGTATTGATGACATCTATTCCTCGGGATTATTATGTACAGCTTCCGGGTATTTCCGGAGAATCCTGCGATAAGCTGACCCATGCCGGTCTGTACGGACCGCAGTGTTCCATGGATACATTATCCCAGTTATTTGGCGTCAGTGTGGATTATTATGCGAAGGTGAATTTCACAACATTAAGAGATATGGTCAATGCCCTTGGCGGCGTGGATCTGGATTCAGTTTATGAATTTACAACTATCAGCGGCGAGTACTTTGTACAGGGCATGAATTATGGCGTGGATGGTTCCTCGGCGCTGGCCTTTGCCAGAGAACGTTACAATCTGCCAAATGGTGACAATGACCGTGTTATGAATCAGCAGATCGTTTTGAAAGCGATTATTAATAAGTGCCTGTCACCGGCTATTTTGACCGGTTATATGGGCATCATGGACAGCTTGTCTGACAGTTTTGAGACAAGTCTCAGCCAGCAGCAGATTTCCAGTCTGGTGCGTATGCAGCTGAACGATGGCGCTGGATGGGATATCATGTCTTCCAGAGTCGTGGGTACAGGCAACGATACAGATTATACATGTTATTCTTCTGGTGATCAGATTCTTTATGTCATGATTCCGGATGAGAACAGCGTGGCAACAGCCGCAGACTTTATCAATCGTGTGAAGAATGGTGAGACGATCAGCCAGGAGGAAATTGCCGCAAGCATGATGAACTAAATCAGACTGCGGGGAAAGGGATTGGACGATGGATTCCTTAAAAAAAGAAAAACAATCGTTGATTAATAAAATCTTTTTGATCATCGTAGACGCATTGAGCGTGGTCCTCTGTTCTTTTTTGGGCCTGCTCATGCGTTTTGAAATGGATGTAAGTCATATACCAGGGCCCTATGTGATGGCCGTAGAACGGATGGTTCCGGCTTTTATCATAGTAACGCTCTTCATTTTCTGGGCGGCAAAGCTCTATCATACCCTATGGCGTTTTGCCAATTCCAGAGAACTTGTCGGAATTGTGACCGCTGTAGCGGCTTCCACTATTTTTACGATAATTTACAGTTATTTCACTTATAATGCCGTGCCGAGAAGCTTTTTTGCCATTTATTTTATCTGTCTTCTCGCCTGTGTCTGCATTACCAGGTATTCGTCGATCATCATACGAACGATGGTAGAGAGCCGGAATCATGGGCGGCATGCGCGCAATACGATGATCATTGGCGCCGGTGAGGCTGGAAATATGGTCATGAAAGAGCTGATCATGAGTAATTATCTGGACGCCCGGATTAAATGCTTCATCGATGATGACAAACATAAACAGAATAACTATATTCACGGAGTGAAAGTTGTCGGCGGCCGGGATAAGATTATCGAATCCGTGGAAAAATATGATATCAATGAAATTATCATTGCCATGCCAAGTATTGGCAAAAAGACGACAAAGGAAATTGTCGATATATGCAAGGACACGGATTGTGAACTGAAAATTCTCCCCGGAGTCTACCAGTTCGTGACGGGGGACCTGGATCTGTCCATGATTCGTAACGTCCAGATTGAAGACCTTCTTGGACGGGAAACGGTGGATGTGGACGTCCAGTCCATTATGAGTTATGTGTCCAGGAAATGTGTTCTGGTGACCGGCGGCGGCGGTTCTATCGGAAGCGAGTTGTGTCGTCAGATTGCGGCGAATCACCCGCGGCGTCTGATCATTTTAGATATTTATGAAAATAATGCCTATGATATCCAGCAGGAATTGAAACAGAAATATCCGTATCTGGATTTAATTGTATTGATCGGTTCGGTGCGTAATACGAACCGGGTGAATTCGATTTTTGAGCAGTATCGTCCGGAGATCGTCTATCATGCGGCGGCTCATAAGCATGTGCCGCTGATGGAGGACAGCCCGAATGAGGCGATTAAAAACAATGTGTTTGGTACTTATAAAGTCGCTACGGCAGCCGACAGGTACGGAGCGAAGCGTTTTGTGCTGATTTCCACCGATAAGGCGGTGAACCCGACCAATATTATGGGTGCCAGCAAGCGGATGTGCGAGATGATCGTACAGTCCTTTAACAACCGTTCCGATACGGATTTTGTTGCGGTACGCTTTGGGAATGTTCTGGGGAGCAACGGCAGTGTGATTCCGCTGTTTAAAAAGCAGATTCAGGCCGGTGGCCCGGTTACGGTGACCCACCCGGATGTGGTGAGATATTTCATGACGATTCCGGAGGCGGTGAGCCTTGTCCTTGAAGCAGGAGCCACAGCCAGGGGCGGTGAAATTTTTGTACTGGACATGGGTGAGCCGGTCCGAATTGACGATCTGGCGAGAAATCTGATCCGGCTTTCCGGTTATACGGTGGGCGAGGATATTGAGATTGAATATACTGGTCTTAGACCGGGAGAAAAGCTGTTTGAAGAGCTTTTGATGAATGAAGAAGGGCTCCAGCAGACGGCAAATAAAATGATCTATGTCGGAAAACCGATTGCATTTGATGAAGATGAATTTCTTCAGAGCCTGGAAAAGCTCTATACTTATGCTTATGATGAGACGAGCCAGATGAAGGCCATGGTATCTAAAATAGTGCCGACATATCATATACGTCCAGAGGATAAGAAACGGGACGCCTTAAAATCAAAACGAATGGTGCCGATGGGAGATTCGGAGGTCAGTCAGTACGAACCTTTCCGGCAGAGCAAAACATTGAAAAGAGATGAGACTTAATGAATATTCCTTTCTCACCGCCGGATATCGGCGAAGAAGAAATTAAAGAAGTCGTAGATACATTAAAGAGTGGATGGATTACCACAGGTCCTAAGACGAAACTGTTTGAGAATAAGATTGCGGATTTTTGCCGGACGAGCCGGGCTGTATGTTTGAATTCGGCAACGGCCTGCATGGAAACAACGCTTCGTATTCTTGGTGTGGGACCTGGGGATGAAGTGATCACCAGCGCTTACACTTACACAGCGACAGCCAGTGTGGTCTGTCATGTGGGAGCCAGACTGGTGCTGGTGGATACGGCCCCGGATTCTTTTCAGATGGATTATGATCAACTGGAAGCAGCAATCACAGAGCGGACGAAGGTAATCATCCCGGTAGAACTGGGCGGCGTAGTCTGTGATTACGACCGTCTTTTTCAAATCGTGGAAAATAAAAAGCATTTGTTCCTGCCTTCCAATGATATTCAAAGAAGTATTGGACGGGTGATATTGATGGCCGACGCAGCCCATGGATTCGGTGCAATGCTCCAAGGGAAAATGTGCGGCGAAATCGCAGATTTTACTTGTTTTTCTTTTCATGCGGTGAAAAATCTGACCACCGCGGAAGGCGGAGCGGTGACCTGGAGAGATATTTCGGGAATCGATGATGAAGAATTATATAAGCAATATATGTTGATGTCACTTCACGGTCAGTCCAAGGATGCTTTGGCGAAAACCAGGCTGGGAGCCTGGGAGTACGACATCATTGAGCCTTATTATAAGTGCAATATGACGGATATCATGGCCTCTATCGGGTTGGCCCAGCTGAAACGGTATCCGGATATTTTGAGACGCCGTAGAGAAATTATTGAAGTTTACGACAAGGCTCTCAGTGAATTTCCCGTGACCCGCCTGGTTCATTTTGATGAAAAAAGTGCATCCAGCGGTCATCTGTATCTTGTGCGTCTGACCGGAAAGGACCGGGAATTTACGAATCGGTTTATTTCGGCCATGGCGGAGGAAGGCGTGGCGACGAATGTACATTATAAGCCGCTGCCATTATTGTCTGCCTATAGGAATATGGGATTCGATATTAAAAATTATCCAAATGCCTTCCATGTGTTTGAAAATGAATTGACTCTGCCGCTGCACACCTGTCTTACGGATGAACAGGTGGCGTATGTGGTGGAAACTTTTAGGAAAGTATGGATGGATTTATGTTGAGAAAATGGGAAGATTTGCCGAAACGCATGCAGAATGATGCGGTCCGGCCTTATTATGAACGATTACAGAAAAAGAAGGCCAGCCTCTTTTTGAAGCGGTGTATGGATGTGGTTCTTTCCGCAACGCTTCTCGTGATGCTGATGCCGATCCTTTTGGCGCTGGCAATCGCGGTGCGTCTCGATTCGCCGGGGCCCGCATTGTTCCGTCAGGTTCGGGTGACTCAGTATGGGCGTCAGTTTCGGATTTTCAAATTCCGGACTATGGTAAATCATGCGGATAAAATGGGAACTCAAGTGACGGCCAGCGGCGATACCCGGATTACCCGCTTGGGCGCGGTCATGCGTCAGTATCGTCTGGATGAACTGCCCCAGTTGATCAATATTTTACTGGGAGATATGAGTTTTGTCGGTACACGACCAGAAGTGGTCAAATATGTCCGGGAATATACGGATGAAATGACGGCCACATTGCTTTTACCGGCGGGAGTAACATCTGAGGTTTCCATTCAATATAAAGATGAAGAAAAATTGCTGGCCGACGTGGATGATGTGGATGAGGCATATATTCATGTAGTTTTGCCGGAAAAGATGGAATATAACCTGAAAAGTCTTCGGGAATTCAGTTTGTTGCATGAGTTGAAAATTATGGTGGATACGGTCATTGCCGTATTTAGGTAAAAGGTGGGGTGAGCAGAAATGATTTTTGGAGTGATTGTCGCTGGAGGCGTGGGTTCCCGCCTGGGCGCGGATATGCCGAAACAATTTTTGAATCTGGCTGATCGGCCGATGATTATGCACACCCTGGATACTTTTCTGAAATGTCCGGCCTTGGAGCATATTTATCTTGGGGTTCACCCGGAATGGGTGGATTATATGGCGGAACTTGTCAGCGAATACATTTCCCCGGATGGGCGTGAGCGGGTGCATCTGGTAGCCGGCGGCGCTGAACGGAATGAAACGATCATGAATGTCATTGGACAGATTGAAAAAGATTTTGGGACGGAAGAAACACATTATATTATCACCCAGGATGGCGTGCGGCCTTTTGTGACCCGGCGTCTGATCGAGGATCATGTGGAGGCGGTTATCAAGTATGATGCGGTGGACACGGTCATTCCGGCGGTGGATACGATTATTTTTTCAAAGGATGGAAAATTCATCTCAGATATTCCTGAACGGAAGTATTTGTATCAGAGCCAGACGCCGCAGAGCTTCCGGATGGATCTGCTGAAGCGGCTTTATGAGGGACTGACACCGGAAGAGAAAAATATCCTGACGGATGCCTGTAAAATATGCACCGTACGTCAGATTCCGGTACATATGATCGCTGGTGAAGTTTCGAATATGAAGATTACGACGGCCGCAGATTATAAAATTGCACAGATTATGGCTGAAAATTGGGATTTAGACACAAAAAGTTCGTAATTTACGTTAGTTTTTACTATTGTCATGCCACTTGACGTCGTGTATAATGATTTGAAGAAATTGGAAGGAACAGGAAATATGCAGAGGAAAAGCACGTTTGAGGATTTTGAAAAGATAATGGGAAATACGGCTTCTAATCCGTCAGAAGAGCAAACAGAATCTGAATCGGAGCATGATTCCCCAAAATCCAAACACAGAAAATTGGAGTTTGATTCCGAATTTGTACGCAAGCAGCGCGGACCTCAGATTCCGGCCAATGGTTCGGAACTTTTTGAAGAGGCTGACAGTGATGAAAGTATAGAAGATCATGAGGAAGTCTATGATCCGCCAAAACGGGTATATTCTCAGCGGAATCGTAAAGATATTGATGATGAGGAAGCGGAAGAACGCTACAGGCAGCGGGAAGCGCGTCTTCGAAAGCAGGCTGAAAAACGTCGAAAAAACCGGCATTTGGGCGGAAAGATCCTGGCTGTCATTCAGTTGATCTTATCCTTTGTATTCATGGGATTGCTTCTTAAGCTGGATGTTCTTCCTGTGAAATATTTTATTGCGGCAAGTATTGTTTTGCTGGTGCTGGCATTAATTTGTTTTCTGCTGCAATTCCGTCGCCATGCTCATTGGGGTGGTAAGATTATATCTGTTATCATATCCATTGTCATGATTTTCGGAAGTATCTATGTAGGAAAAACTATGTATACGCTGGATAACGTGACAAATGTTAAGTCCTATCAGACGGATAAAATCGTTATCGCTGTTCTTAAAGAAGATCCGGCAGATTCACTGTCGGATGCGAAGGATTATAAGTTTGGTATTACGGCTACCCTGGATCGTTCAAAGATCGATCTGGCGATCACTCAGATGAATAATAATCTGGGTTCGGAAATAGACGTAACAGAATTCAATTCCTATTCGGAACAGGTTGAGGCGCTGTACAGCGGTAAGATCAATGCAATGATCTATAATCAGGCTTTGGATGAGCTGATAGAGGAAAATAATCCGGGATTCACAGAAAAAGTTCGGATTATTGACAATTTTAATGTGGAAACAGAAGTTTACATGGAAGATATTCCGGATCTGCCGATCACGAAAGAACCATTTATTGTGTTCCTGGGCGGTATGGATGTCTATGGAGATATGGATGAGACAAGCCGGAGTGATGTAAATATCATGGCTTGTGTAAACCCGACGACAAAACAGGTATTGTTGGTCAGTGTGCCGAGAGATGCTTATGTGGAAATCCCGGGAATTACTTACGGCGAGAAAGATAAATTAACACATGCAGGTATGTACGGAATCCAGTACTCCATTGCTTCCATGGAAAATATCTTTGATTTGGACATAAGCTATTATGTACGTATAAACTTTACCTCGCTCATTATGATGGTTGATGCGCTGGGCGGCATTAATGTGGATTCTGAGTACGCATTTTCAACCTATTATAAGCAATATAATGAAGAAACAGATACATGGAGCTATTATGAATATGCCAAAGGTATCAATCATCTGGATGGGGTCCACGCACTGGCCTTTGCCCGGGAACGTATGAATCTGGCTGGCGGAGACTATCAGCGTGCGAGAAACCAGCAGTTAGTTATCGAAGCCCTTTTGGAGAAAATTAAATCTCCGGCATTTTTGACCGGATATACGGGACTTCTTTCAAGTCTGGAAGGCAAGATGGACACAAATCTGACTTCCCAGCAGATTGCAAGTCTGGTTAAAATGCAGTTGAATGACGGCGCGGACTGGAATATTGTTTCTGCCAGTGTTTACGGCGTATCTTCCAGTGAATATTGTGCGTCCTATGCCGGCTCTCCGTTGGATGTGGAAATTTTGGATGATGATTCCATTTTGGCGGTTAAGGAAGTTATCGATAAGCTTATGAAGGGCGAAGTTATTTCCGAGCCCAGAGTTACAGAAATCCAGGAAGCTTATCAGGTTGATGAAAGTGACGCTGCTGATGATTATTACATCAATAATCATGCAGACGACTCAGAATATGACGACTTCTATTGGGAAAACAATGGTAATCTGGCAGAAGATTACTATGAAACCTTCAGTGATTCCGATGAGAATGACGCCTATTAAAAAATTTAATGACATTAAATAAAAAAGAGGGGAAGCGTGGGGAGCTTTCCCTCTTTGTATGTGAGAGCGCACACCTGGGCCCTTAATGAGACGGAGGCGAAGGCGCAGCAAGAACTTAGTATGGAGGCATGACATCAGAAATTTGTACAAATTCAGTGTCGAATTTTTGTAATAAACGACAAAATGTGTAAAAAAACAAAAAGATATGTCACAAAACAGTGTTGAAACCGGATATATAGATGAGAGTCAATCGAGGGACACCGGTGAATACACGAAGAAGGAGGGGAGATACGGATGGCAGGAAGATTCAAAACCGGTGACGGACTCTTAACGGTAAAAAAAGATAAAGAAAATGCTTCAAGTCCAAAAGAGTTGGATAATTGCGTCAGCAACTCATCAGAATCTCTATCTCCGACTGATAAAAAAGGGGTTTCAAAAGTCGTGGAAATCACATCTCATCGCGAAGCGTATCTATCTGAAAGGTACATACCACAGGATGGCCAAATGGATACAGTTTCAGATAGAGAGGATATTCCAGAGGACTTTGACCTGATGCGAGAAAGCTTAATTGAAAAAGCGGTAGATAGGTTTCTTGAGGAAGATGCCGACAAGATTTCCGATGGTGAGAAAATCCCTCGTTTGCTTTCACAGGATTATGAAGCGCGCAAACAAAAGATGCTGCAAACGGCTTTCGCGTGGGACGAAAGAGAATCCATGACCAAACCAAAACGCTGTTTCCGTATTCCGGCCGCCGCGGCTGCTGCCGTGGCCCTGCTGGTAATTACTGCCAGCCTCAGTGTTGCCCGGGCGGACGCAATGCCTGAGCCGATCCGTGTTCTTGTGATGCAGATGCAATCCCTCTTTAGCAGTGCATCCGTAGACGACCAGATTTTGTATGGTGATAATCAGACAACAGATTTTCCGACGGAAATCAAGACTGTTTATGAGCCGACAATAGTGCTGGATGGGTATGAGGAGAACGAAAGGATTGTTTATAATAAAGTAGTACAGATATATTATATCGGTGATAGCCAACAAGAGTATAGTTTCCAGCAAAGGACAATAGATTATTGGGCTGGTTACGATAGGGAAGAAGTAATTTATGAGGATATTGATGTTGGTGATAGCTATTATGGGATAACTTATGTTAAGAACGGTCAGAGATATATTGAATGGCAAAAGGATGGATATGCTTTCGAATTAAGTGGAGTGCAAGAAAAAGAAGTTTTGAGAATGTTGGCGGTGTCGGTAAAACCAGAGGAGGATTAGTAGATGTGGTATAAAAAATACTTAAAGAAAATGGTATTGATTCTAGTGCTGATGTTTGCATTTGGCTTTGCAACGAATGTTTACGCTGAAGAAACTGTAGATAATAATGATTATTCCAATGAGATTGTGCCTGGATATGAAAAAACCTCTCGTTGGAGCTATACAGGTAGTGTATATGCGGCATTGACTTTGGATAATAATGGGTATGCAACTGGTAACTGTGAAGTTAATGGATATCAAAGTGTGACCACTAAAATTATTGTGTATACCTATCTTCAAAAACTTTCTGGTAATGAGTGGGTAAATGTAGATTCGGCATCTCATACTACCTATAATTGGCATGCGGCACATCAAGATAGTTTTTCTCCTGCCGTTCCATGGGGCCATGATTATCGAACTCGTAACAGCGTCTATGTGTATTCCGGGGATTCCTATGAGAATATTGTGTTCTACAGCAATATACATCATTATCATTCCACAAGTGACCATTCGAACTGCGTTAATTAAAAAAATAAATTAAAAAACGCTGACAAATAGCAGTTTGGCTGTCTCGAAAAGAGTACGCATTATTTAAAAAATTGTGACGGAGCACTTAGAAACACGAAAAAAAGTAACCTTTGTATGTCGCTGTGTTTAAGTGAAATTAATGAAGTGGGTGCTGCCGGTTAAAAACCGGCAGCGCTCTAAAAAGAGGAAGGTGGACATGAAGCTGCTGGATTTTCTGTATCCGCCGCGCTGTCCTTTATGCGGCGGGATTTTGGCACTGAATGAGGGGCGGGTCCACAAGAAGTGTTATGAAAAACTGATTTGGATTCGGGAACCGAGATGTAAGCGGTGCGGCAAGCCGTTGACATCATTGGTCGGAGAAGTGCAGGAGCTGTGCATGGATTGCTTGCGCAGCAGGCATCGGCATGGAAAGAGTTTTGACCAGGGAAGGGCATTGTGGCTTTACACTGGAAACATTCAAAAATCGGTTTTGGATTATAAATATAAAGGAATGAAAAGTTACACAGACTTTTATGCGGAGGAAGCCGTGCGGGCATGTGGAGAATGGATTCGGAAGAAGAATCCGCAAATGCTGATTCCGGTGCCGCTGCATCCGAGGAAAAAACGGACTCGCGGTTTTAATCAGGCGGAGCTGTTGGCAAAGGCCATAGGATATCGGATGGATTTGCCGGTAAAATGTGACATTTTACTCCGCAAACGCTGGACCGAACCACAAAAGGCGGTTTCTGGCCAGGCGCGTCGACATAATTTGTCAAAATCCATGGAAATTCGACATTTGCCGCCAAACCTTCGGCGGGTAATGTTAATTGACGACATTTATACGACGGGAAGTACCATGGAGGCTTGTGCTGGTATTTTGAAGCAGAATGGTGTGGAAGAAGTCTGCTTTTTGACCCTTTGCATCGGCTATGGCAACGGATAAAGGCGTTTTTTCGGCGTAAAATCAGGAAAATTTTAAAATACAGTTGACGACCCTCGTAGATTTGTTATATAATGAATGAGCTATGGAAGCGGTCTTTTTTTTATGCCTAAAATTAAAGACCATTAAAAAAAATATAAGTGGAGGTGGAAGTTGTGCGCGTTAAGATCACATTGGCATGTACAGAATGTAAGCAGCGTAATTACAACCTGACGAAAGAGAAGAAAGCTCATCCGGACAGAATGGAAACTAAGAAATACTGCAGATTCTGTAAGAAACACACATTACACAAAGAAACCAAGTAATTAGCGATTGACAGGGAGAGAATACTATGGGAGACATGGAAAAAGCAAAAAAACCCGGAAAGCTCAGCCAGATCAAAGCCGAATTTAGAAAAGTCATTTGGCCGGACCAGGGGACAGTTCGTAAAGAAACAACTGCTGTTGTTGCTGTCTCTGTATTGTTGGGCTTAGTAATCGCATTACTTGATATCGTTCTCCGTTACGGAGTCGATTTTCTCATTTCGCTGTAGGAAAGGTGAAATTATGGCAGAAGTAAAATGGTATGTAGTACATACCTATTCAGGCTATGAAAACAAAGTGAAGGCAAACATCGAGAAATCCATCCAGAATTTACATCTGGAGGACCAGATTTTGGATGTTCAGGTGCCGATGCAGAACGTTGTGGAAGTAAAGAACGGTCAGAAAAAGAATGTTCAGAAAAAACTCTTTCCAGGTTATGTATTGCTCCATATGATCATGAACGATGAAACCTGGTATGTTGTACGTAACACTCGTGGTGTTACCGGATTTGTCGGACCGGAGTCGAAACCTGTTCCTCTGACGGAGGCTGAGATGGCTCCGTTGGGCATCAGCAGTGAAAAAGTTCAGATTGACTATGAAATCGGCGATGCCGTACGGGTAGTTTCTGGTGCATGGGAAGAGACTGTGGGTATTATCCGCGGTATCAACCAGGCGAAATCGACGGTGACCATCGGCGTAGAGATGTTCGGCCGTGAGACGTCTGTGGAAATCAGCGTCTTAGATATTCGAAAAATGTAAAACAAAAGAGCCTGCATGTGTAAGCGGGCTGTGGGAGGGACATTCCCGCAATTACCACAATATTCAGGAGGTATGCTATTATGGCAAAGAAAGTCACAGGATATATTAAATTACAGATTCCTGCTGGAAAGGCAACACCAGCACCACCAGTTGGTCCTGCATTAGGTCAGCACGGTGTTAATATCGTACAGTTTACAAAAGAATTCAATGCAAGAACTGCAGACAAAGGTGATTTGATCATCCCTGTTGTTATTACAGTTTACAATGACCGGAGCTTTAGCTTCATTACAAAGACTCCACCGGCCGCAGTTCTGTTAAAGAAAGCTTGTAAGATTCAGTCTGGTTCCGCAGTGCCGAACAAGACAAAAGTTGCTACAATTTCCAAAGAAGAAATTCAGAAAATTGCTGAAATGAAGATGCCGGACTTAAATGCCGGAAGCCTTGAAGCTGCTATGAGCATGATCGCTGGTACAGCACGAAGCATGGGCATTAAAGTAGAGGATTGATATTTTAGACAGTGGGAGGGTAGCTCCCGATAATACCACAAGGAGGATTTTTAATCATGAAAAAAGGTAAGAGATATGTAGAGTCTGCAAAATTAGTAGACCGTGCAAATCTTTATGATGTTGATGAAGCAGTAAGTATTTTAAAGAAAACAGCAAGTGCTAAATTCGATGAGACAATCGAAGCACACATCCGTCTGGGTGTTGATGGACGTCACGCTGACCAGCAGGTTCGTGGTGCCGTTGTATTGCCACACGGAACAGGTAAAACTGTTCGTGTACTTGTATTTGCTAAAGGCGACAAAGTTGCTGAAGCAGAAGCAGCTGGTGCAGATTACGTAGGCGGCGATGAACTCGTTCCAAGAATCCAGAAAGAAGGATGGTTGGATTTCGACGTTGTTGTTGCTACACCGGACATGATGGGTATCGTAGGTCGTTTGGGACGTATCCTCGGACCTAAAGGTTTAATGCCAAACCCAAAAGCTGGTACAGTTACTATGGATGTAACAAAAGCTATCAACGATATTAAAGCTGGTAAGATTGAATACAGACTGGATAAATCCAACATTATTCATGTGCCAATCGGAAAAGCTTCTTTCACAGAAGAACAGTTAGCGGACAACTTCCATACATTAATTGGAGCAATCAATAAGGCAAAACCAGCCGCTGCTAAAGGTCAGTACCTGAAGAGCGTTGTTGTTTCTTCCACTATGGGACCTGGTATCAAATTAAATACCGTTAAGTTAGCATAATTGCTGGTTTTTGATTGACAACCACTTTGAAACGTGATACAATACTAAAACGAATGCTGCCAGAGACAGCAGGTACCGTAATGGTGTAAGTTATGAACGCCTGCCGAGGGAGACTATTTTATCTGATTCGTCAGATAACACTGAAATAGTTTATAGAACCTCTCTGTCTGTGGATAGAGAGGTTTTTTCAATGGCGGTACACTTAAATTCTACAAGGAGGTGCACCAACGTGGCAAAAGTTGAATTAAAACAGCCGATCGTAGACGAGATTGCTGCATTACTTAAAGATGCAGAGGCATTAGTTGCTGTGGATTATCGTGGTCTTACAGTTGAGGAAGACACACAGCTTCGTAAAACTTTAAGAGAAGCAGGTGTGACTTACAAAGTTTATAAGAACACTTTAATCAAACGTGCCGTAGAAGGAACAGAATGGGAAAAAATCGCAGAAGTTCTTGAAGGCCCGACAGCTATCGCTGTAAGTTCTGAAGATGCAACAGCACCAGCCAGATTATTATTTGAAGCTGGCAAAAAGATGCCGAATCTTGAACTTAAAGCTGGTATCGTAGCTGGCGAATATTACGATCAGGATATGATCAAAGTTATTGCAACAATTCCATCCAGAGAAGTTCTTCTTGGAAGATTGCTTGGAAGTATTCAGGCTCCTATTGCAAACTTTGCTCGTGTTATTAAACAGATTGCAGAAAAGAACGAAGAAACTGCAGCTTAATTATATTAAATTGGAGGTAAATTATAATGGCAAAATTAACTACAGCTGAATTTATTGAAGCTATCAAAGAATTATCCGTTTTAGAGTTAAATGAATTAGTAAAAGCATGTGAAGAAGAATTTGGTGTATCCGCCGCAGCAGGTGTTGTTGTTGCAGCAGCAGGTGCTGGTGAAGCAGCAGCTGAAGAAAAGACAGAATTTGATGTTGAATTAACAGAGGTTGGTCCTAACAAAGTTAAAGTCATCAAAGTTGTTCGTGAAATCACAGGTCTTGGCTTAAAAGAAGCTAAAGAAGCTGTTGACAACGCTCCAAAGGTTGTTAAAGAAGGCGCTAGCAAAGAAGAAGCTGAAGATATCAAAGCTAAATTTGAAGCTGAAGGTGCTAAAGTTACTATTAAATAATTTGGTGCATCCATTAGAAAAGGCGTATCGCTTATGCGGTACGCCTTTTGTTGCGCTTTTACAAAAGAGTGATATAATAAGTGAAAAGGGAGTTGCGAGAAAGTAGACTAATCATCTATGGAAATAGCAGCTCTCTTTTTTCATATAAATTTTAAATAAGAAAAATAGTAAGGCCAAGTTCGAGGAAATTTAGTATGAAGTATAACAAATTCAGAAATACTAAGATATTATCAATGATGACTTACAGAAAGGAGATGCACTATGGAACATTTTTTAAATGAAACAATGATTGACAAATTTCGACTGCGACTGGAAGAGGATGAAAAATCAAAGGTGACAATTGAAAAATATATTCGAGATGTCCAGGCATTTTTTGTGTATGCAGGGGTGTCAGTGGAGATTAGTAAAACAACAATGATTGCTTATAAGGATTATCTGATCACAAAATATTCGGCAGCCAGTGTGAATTCTATGCTGACTTCGGTGAATATTTTTTTGAAGGAAATGAATTGGCATGACTGTGTTGTGAAGATATTGAAGATCCAAAAAGAGGCTTTTCGGGCAGCGGAACGGGACTTGTCGAAGGAAGAGTATTATCGTTTGTTGAGTGCAGCGGAGAAAAAGGGTAATATGAGATTGTCTTTGATTATGCAGACGATCTGTTCTACGGGAATACGTATCAGTGAACTGAGATTTATTACAATTGAAGCAATAAATATAGGCTGTGCCAGAGTGCATTCCAAAGGAAAGCAGCGGACAGTTCTTCTGCCGGAGCCTCTTCGCAGAAAATTAAAAGATTATGGATGTAGGAAGAAAATACAGAAAGGAAGTATTTTTGTTACGCGAACAGGAAAGCCGATAGATCGAAGCAATGTCTGCCGCGAGATGAAAGCTCTCTCTAAGGAAGCAAAAGTTATGAAAAAAAAGATATTTCCGCATAACCTTCGACATCTTTTTGCAGTGACCTATTATAAAGTGAAAAAAGATATATCTCATCTGGCGGATCTGCTTGGACATTCGAATATTAATACGACACGAATCTATACCTTAGTCAGTGGGGAAGAACAGGCAAAACAGATAGAATTTCTTGGCTTAGTTCCTTAGAGAAATATAGTTTGCCAGGTTTAATTAAAAAAGACCACATAATATTCGTTATGTGGTTATCACTGAGAAAAAAATAAAATACATGGAAAAAGAAATGTAATTTAGACATACTACTAAGACCGAAATGATATTTTTCTTAAATCGGTCTGTTTTTTGTGTGAAATTTTATTGAAATTTAAAATTTATCTTGATATAATGGTATATGCTATTAAAGACATATATGTAATAAAAGTCATTTTTACCACATAACGAATATTATGTGGTATTTAGCGACTCCACACATATTGTGCAAAAAAATAATTCAGTAGGGAAAGGATCGGGATAATGTTATTGAAAGATAATTTCCTGAAAAATTAAGAAAGGAAAATGCAAAATGCGGAGAAAAGTAAGAAAATTTCTGACACTGTTTATGGCTTTGGTCATGTTTGCGTCATTGGTTTGTAGCAGGGAAATGTCGGCATTTGCGGAGGATGTTGGAACAACGGAACAGAACGTGTTTGAGAGTGAAGAGTCAGTCGCAGAAGAGACAGACTTCCCGGAAGAAACCTGGGATGACCAGATGGATAGCGTTGCGGAAACAGATGAATTTATACCGCAGGAGACAGAGTCGTTTGTGGAAACGGAAATATTGGAGCAGACGATAAGAGCTGGTGTGTATGGGAACGATGCGTCCATTACATTGAGCGGTAAAATGCCGGAAGGTGCTGTGGCTGAAGCTTATCCGGTACAGGTTGAAATTGAAGGACAGAATGTTCTGGCGGCCTATGACATTACAATCTACGATGCAGAGAGTAATGTTTTTCAACCGGAAGCCGGTGCAATCCGGGTAGAAATTGCTGACGCTGCAGTAACAGAGGCATTGGATGGAGAAGAGGATATTTCTGTCTATCATATGGAAAATGCGGATGCCCAGCCACAGCAGATTGAAGAAGTCAATACGCAAAATCAGGTGGTGGCTTTTGATGCGGAAAGCTTTTCGATTTACGTGGTGACTATGCCGGAAACCCATTATACGTGTACGTATGATTTTTATGATGGAGATACTCTGGTAAATACACAAATCTTGTCAGCAGGTGAAACCCTGATTGAGCCGAAAACACCAAATAATGGAGAACATCAGATTTTTGATGGATGGTATACAGAAGACGGTGTGAAATTTACGGGATTTGGAGAATTTCAAGAGACATTAGCTTCAAGTCGGATCATTAAATTGTATGCCCGGTATAAAGAGACGTATTATGTTTTCTATAAAGCTAGTACTGCAGAGAATAGTAAAGTTCTTTATACGCAGACCTATGCCAACGGGGCAGCAATATTAACGTCAGATGTTCCATTTAATACCGGTGATGTGAATAAAGCATTAATCGGATGGTCAACCAATCCGGAAGCTACTTTGCCAGAGCAGAATTTAACAATTAAGGGTGGAGATGTCACATTATATCCAGTGATCAAAGAGGCACATTGGATTACCTATGATTCACAAGGCGGATCTGTGGTGGAACCGACGTATGTGCTGACCGGAGCAAGCACTGTGGCACCTTCGAGTCCGGCACGCATGGGTTATAGTTTTGACGGCTGGTATACGGATTCAGGATGCACAGAGGCTTTTCAATTTGGAAGTACTCTGGACGGAAATATAACTTTATATGCGAAATGGAATCCGGCCCGGACGAGCTATACGGTTATTTTCTGGAAACAGCAGGTGACCGATAATAAAAATGCGTCGGATGACGCTAAAAAGTACGATTATGAAGCCAGTGAAATACGACAGGCTGATACCGGTTCAGTTGTTTCAGTGACCAGCGCAGATACAAAAAAGGAGTATACTGGCTTTGCCTATAATTTGGCCAAACAGACAACGGCTGTCGTGGCGGCAGATGGAAGTACGATATTAAATGTTTATTATGATCGCCAGTTAATGACCTATGAATTTTATACAGGATGGAATCATTCGACGAAATCTTATACCTTTACCGGGCTTTATGGTTCAACGTTGGCTGCCAATGGATATACATGGCCATCGGAAACCTATAGCTGGTACTATGGAAACAACCGGACGACAATGACCTTTCTGGATGCCTTTTTATTTCAGAAGGACACCGGAACTTCCACGACAATAAAATTTTATAGTCAGGAAAAGAAAGAGTATGAAGTGTGTCATTACAAAGAAGCTCTGGATGGAACTTGGGTATTGGCAAATACTTCCTATAGCAGTGGCGGAACCTTTAGTTTTACAAATAAGTACATCGGTTTTACGGTCAGTTCATATCGAAAATATTCTTCAAAGTTGTGGGATGAAGGTTCCTGGGGAAGCTGGCAGAATTGTGAAGAAGGCAGTGCTGTAAGCAATTATCAAAAATTGGAAGTGCGTCATAGCAGAAATAGTTACACTTTGGATTATTCCAATAGTACGGCTGGTGTTGTGAAGTCGGAAAGTGTTAAGTATGAACAGAATCTCAGCGGATATTCCGGTTATGTACCGGGACGTCCAAATGGATTGGAAGACTATTATGAGTTCTCAGGGTGGTATAAGGACCGAGAATGTACGGAAGCTTTCGACTTTAATCAGATTATGCCGGCAAACAATTTGGTCGTTTATGCAAAATGGGCACCAAAACAGGTAGCAGTAACATTTGATTTAAATGCGGGAGAATCATCAGTAGCTCCGATTGAGCCACAAAGATTTGACGCAGGTAAAACAGCAGATAAACCGGAAAATCCAGAGCGTGATGGGTATGCTTTTGCTGGATGGACAAGAAATGGCGAGCCATTTAACTTCAATACACCGATTACAGAGAACACAACTTTAGTTGCTCAGTGGATTAGTAATAATGAATATACCATTACATATGATTCAAATAATGGTATGAACATGACTATGAAAGATTCTGCTTCTTATATCGATGGAGCTGAAGCAAAAATTCTGGGAGTTCCTGCCGATTGGAATGCACCAACGGAATATGAAGGATTTATTTGTTGGAACACTGCAGAAGATGGTACCGGCACAGATTATTATCCGGGTGACGTATATACAATGCCGGCCAATAATGTGACCTTATATGCAAAATGGGCCGAAGTTCGTAAGACAACATTGACCTATAATTTTAATGGCGGTATTGATGCAGGTAACCAGAATGCTGTAACTATAAATATTGATGTACCAAATAGCGAATATACGATTGCCGGGCCTGAGGTATCAAAGGTTGGCTATGAGTTTATCGGATGGACAATAAATGAAGCGGGAACTGGTACATTGCTCAAGAATGGCGATAAAATTCAGGTGGATACTTTGAATCCGGATAATAATGTTCTGTATGCTCAGTGGAAAAAAGTTATTACAGTTACGGTGCAGAAGAACGTTGATGGTAACATGGGTGACACAAGCAAGGACTTCAGTTTTACTTATACGGTGACAAAACAGAATGAAACACCAGAAACTGGATCATTTGCTCTGAAAGCTGGAGAAAGCTATTTTATTACTGATTTGCCGGAAGGCTCTTCTGTCACGGTGACGGAAACCAGTCCGACGACGGATGGCTATAAGACAACGGTGACCGTTAAAGGAAACACAATGAATTCGAGTGAATACACAGGAGAAAATCTGACAGAGGATGTCACTGTAGTATTCACGAATACAAAGTCAGTGACAGTGCCGACGGGTATTGTTCGAAATGTATTTCCGTTTGTCGTGATGATTGTTATTGCAATTGAAGCTATTGTTTGCTTCTTTGTATTATATCTGAAAAAGCGGATTCGATAATACAAAAATGAATTTAGATAACAGAAAGGAATCTTATGGCAGCAAAAAGTATGGAAGATATTGCATCTATAATGAAGGAGATACGTTTCCGAAAAAAGATCTTTGGCGGCGTAGATGAGGCGGATGTCTGGAGTCAGCTTGAAAAACTTCAAAGTGAATACCGGTCAGCCTTTGAGGCTCAGCAGGAGCGGAGCCGCGCATTGATTCAGGAAAGGGAGGCTATTATTTCTCAATTGAAACAAAAGCTGGCGGTCGTGCAGTCTTTGCGGGGTGGCATCAATGGCTAAGAAAAAGAGACTGCCGAATGCGGATACGCCGGAAGAAGTCATAATGGCTCGACGGCGACGCCTGTCCGACCGGCAGGAAATAAATTCCTTTTTTTGCCGATTGATTTTGCTGGTTCTGTTATTCTGGATCCTGTTTGGAGTTGTTTTTGGAATTAAGTCCATGCCGAATGCGGACATGGCACCAAGAATCAGTGCGGGAGATTTGATGCTGTTTTACCGTCTGGACAAAAAACTGAGCAACAGTGATGTTGTGGTTTTACAAAAAGATAGCCGATGGTATACAGGGCGTATTGTCGCCCGCGGTGGGGACTCTGTTGAGGTTACGGAGGACTCGGAACTTAAAGTTAATGGTAGTATCGTCATAGAGAACGATATTTACTATAAAACGCCGA
>ENA-UOJC01002455-UOJC01002455.1-human-gut-metagenome-genome-assembly--contig:-C104-NODE-2455-length-20115-cov-72.116500_pt1 | contig 20115 bp, 15 predicted proteins | sample MGYA00242339_ERZ723886 | MGnify/ENA metagenome assembly ERZ723886 | reverse complement strand
TTTTCAAGTTCTTTTACTATATTTGCGATATAATTGGGCATCTCTTATAAAGAGATAAGAACAACCCAAAGAAAAGTTTTCAGTCTTAATTATTCTCTTTTCAATTAATATTATACCAGATTTCTAAGACTGCAAACCTACAAATAATATCACGCTTCAAAAACAAAAAAAATGTCCGAACCTAAAAGATTCAGACATTTCTTATATACCCTAATAGAAACTATATACCTCCCGTCCCTCAGGCTTTCACCTTCAGTACCACCGCGCGGCGGGCGGGTACGGAGAGCATGGTGTAGGCGTCGGGCTTGAGCTCTACGGTCTGCGTCTCGCCGGAGAGGAGGTCGAGGCCGGCGTAGAGGCCGGCACGCATTTCCAGGAAGTCGAAGGCGTGGGCCGGCAGGCGCAGGCCGAAGCTGGCGGGGGCGTCGGCAAAGTTCGTCACAATCAGGAGCGTTTCATTGCCGGACTTCCGGATGAAGGCAAACTGGCGGTCGGGGTCGAAGCCGCAAGTGCGGTCGTAGTTGGCGTACATGAGGTCGTAGAACTGTCCCTCGCGCACGGCTTCCGACTCGTTGGCCAGACGCACCACGCGGCGGTACATTGCATAGAGGCTGCGCTCGCGTTCGGTGAGCAGTGCGGGGTCGGCCTTCGCAAGACGGCGCAGCGTGTCGACGCACCAGTAGTCGAAAATCGTGGTGCGTCCGTCGCGGCCGCTGAAGCCCTCCTCGTCCATACCGGACTCACCGATTTCCTGTCCGGCATACACCATGAAGGGACTGGTGCCCATGAGCGCGCTCACCACAAGGGCGGGCACGGCGCGCTCGGCCTCGCCGGCGAAGAAGGGCGAGGCGATGCGTTGCTCGTCGTGGTTTTCCAGAAAGTTGAGCATGTGCCCGCGTATGTCGTCCACGCTCTGCCAGCATCCGGTGATGGCGGCGGCCGAAACCTCGCCGCGCACCACTGCGCGCAACGTGTCGTAGAGGCCGACCTTGTCGTAGAGGTAGTCGAAGCCGCCGCGGTGGATGTAGTCGCGGTAAAGTCCGGGATTGTACACCTCGGCGATAAAGCGCACGGCGGGGTAGTCCTTCTTGACGCGGGCTATGGCATAGGCCCAGAACTCGCAGGGCACCATCTCGGCCATGTCGCAGCGGAAGGCATCAACGCCCTTGCCGGCCCAGAAGAGCAGTATGCCGGTCATCTTGAGCCACGTGTCGGGCACGGGGTCGAAGTGCGCGGCGCGTCCGCCCACGTAGTCGACACCGTAGTTGAGCTTGACGGTCTCGTACCAGTCGCACACGGAAGGCCAGGCGTCGAAGCGGTCGTTGCCGGTGGCTTTGGCGGGATATTCGCGATACGGCCCTTCGGGCGTGCGCACCTCGGAGAAACCGGTGCGGAGCGTCTCGCCCTGAATGTAGTAGAAGTTGTTGGCGGGCGAGAAGTTCATGGCCGTATCGTCGTCCTCACCCAGATCGCGCACGCCGGCGGGCCGTGCGTCGGAGGCATACTGGCGGGCCACGTGGTTGGGCACGAAGTCGATAATCATCTTGAGGCCGGCCTTGTGGGTGCGGCGCACGAGGGCCTCGAACTCCTTCATGCGCTCGGCGGGCTTGCGGGCGAGGTCGGGGTCGATGTCGTAATAGTCCTTGACGGCGTAGGGCGACCCGGCGCGCCCTTTCACCACGGCCGGATGGTCGCGGCGTATGCCGTAGGCGGAGTAGTCGGTCTGCGTGGCGTGCTCGAGCAGTCCGGTGTACCAAATGTGTGTGAAACCGGAATCGCGGACGGCGGCGAGCACCTTTCCGGTGAAGTCGGCCATCTTGCCGCAGCCGTTCTGCTCTATGCTGCCGCCACGGGCGTTCTCGCCGCCTTTGTTGCCGAAGAGGCGGGGCAGCACCTGATAGATGGTTATTCTTTCCTGCATCTGATATTATTTCTTTTATGAATAGAAACGACGGAAAAGCCGGGCCGTCGTCCTCTTTGCGGACGCCACGGCTCCAGCCTTTCCCTTAATATGTTTCGCGACGGAGCGGCTTATTCGCCCACGCCGTGTACGGTCACATCGGCGTTGCCCTTGCATATTTTGGCAATCATGCCCTGCAGCGCCTTGCCGGGGCCGCATTCGGTGAAGTCGGTCGCACCGGCGGCCACCATGTTCTGCACCTCCTGCGTCCAGAGCACACTGGCCGTGAGCTGCTTGATGAGGTTTACCTTGATCTCCTCGGGATCGGTGTGGGCCAGGCCGTCCACGTTCTGATAGACGGGGCAGACGGGCGCGCTGAACTTAGTGGCGGCGATGGCGGCCTCGAGTTCTTCCTTGGCGGGCTGCATGAGGGGACTGTGGAAGGCACCGCCTACGGGCAGCACGAGGGCGCGCTTGGCACCGGCCTCCTTGAGGCGGGCGCAGGCCACTTCGAGAGCTTCCTTCTTGCCGCTGATGACAAGCTGGCCGGGGCAGTTGTAGTTGGCCGGTACCACCACGAGACCTGTCTCCTCGCTCACTTCGCGGCAGACGGCCTCCACCTTCTCGTCGGGCAGGGCGATGATGGCGGCCATCGAACCGGGTGCGGCCTCGCAGGCCTTCTGCATGGCCACGGCGCGGGCGGCCACGAGGCGCAGGCCGTCCTCAAAGCTCAGACAGCCGGTGGCGGTGAGGGCCGAGAGTTCGCCGAGCGAATGGCCGGCGGCCATGGCGGGAGCGAAGTCCTGTCCGAGACAGAGGGCGCTTATCACGCTGTGCAGGAACACGGCGGGCTGCGTCACCTTGGTCTGCTTGAGCTGTTCGTCGGTACCGCCGAACATGATTTCCGTTATGCTGAAGCCGAGAATCTGGTCGGCCTGATCAAAATGCTGCTTGGCGATGGGGTGCTGCTCGTAGAGGTCCTTGCCCATGCCTACGAACTGTGAGCCCTGTCCGGGAAATACAAATGCTTTCATTATTACAGTCTGTTTTTATTGAATATAGTTTCAAAGGTATAGCCGCTCGGGGCGGACACCGCAAAAGTACTCAAAAATCCTCTATTATCAGCGCCTCGGGCGCAAAAAAGTGGTTCATGCCGCCGCGTCCCTGCCCCACCTCCACACCGGCGCCGGCCTCGAGCGCGGCCTCCACGTAGGCCTTGGCACGGGCCACGGCGTCGGGCAGGGCGAGCCCGCGGGCCAGCAGGGCGGCCACGGCCGACGAGAGCGTGCAGCCTGTGCCGTGGTCGTTGCGCGTGAGCACGCGGCGCCCCGTCAGTTCGCGCCGCAGGCCGTCGGCATGGAGCACATCGCAGGGAAGGCCGTCGGCATCGCCGCCGGTCACGAGCACGGCCGGCCCGGCACCGCCCTCGGCACAGGTCGCGGCACGGCCGGCCAGCACGGCGGCCTCGGCGCGGTTGGGGGTGAGCAGCGAGCAGAGCGGCAGCAGGTCGTCGCAGAGCGCCTCCACGGCATCGGCGTCCATAAGCCGCCGGCCCGACGACGACACCATGACGGGGTCGAGCACCACCCACTGCGGCGGACAGGCGCGCAGGGAACGGGCCACGGCGCGCACGACGGCGGCCGTCGGCAGCTGCCCTATCTTGACGGCGGCGGGGTGCAGGTCGGCGAGCACGGCGTCGACCTGCGCGCCCACAAGGGCGGCGTCGACGGGCACCACCTGCGCCACGCCGAGGGTGCTCTGCACGGTGAGGGCCGTCACCGCGGCGGCGCCGTAACAGCCGAGGGCCGAAAAGGTCTTCAGGTCGGCCTGAATGCCGGCGCCGCCCGAAGGGTCGCTGCCGGCTATGGAGAGGCATACGCGATAGTGTTTCATGGGGACAAAGGTAGGTAAAAAACGGCATACGCGACGCCCCGTCCGCCGCACGACGGGCCGACGACGGGCGCGACGGCGGACAACGGGCGCAGCGTTTTAATGATTTTTATTTTTAATTAATGAAAATCAAACGGCGATACGGGCCGGAAAACTCGCGATACGGGCCGCGCAAAGTGCCGGTAAGGGATGAAGGGAATGCACTACTTGCATTTTCAAAACCATTACTTGCTTTTTTGCAAACATTAGGAGCAAAAAATTATAAGATACTGGCAAACAGACATCTGTATACCACAAAAACGAGCGGATGCAGGCACAAAAAAAACGCCGGTACGCCCACAAGGCGTCCGGCTACTGCCTGAACAGAACGGACCGTCGCGCAATGGTGGCGCGGCGGCACTGCGGCCCTGTAACGCGGCCTCCGGAGTCCTTCTCCGGCCGTTTGCCCGTCTCTTCCGCCGGGCCCCGCCGCCAGTTGCCGTGGCGCGGGCGAATGTTGCAGCACACGGAGCGGTCGCACTCCGGCCTTCCGCCGACGAGAAGGCATTGCAAAGATAACACGCAAGCGAGGCAAATGCAAATGCGCCTGCTAAAAAAAGCTAAACAGCGGCCGACGAAAAAGCGCGTCCCCGTTTGGCCGCCTCGGAGGCGTTGCCTACCTTTGCAACCACCACGGCCGGAGCCCGCCGCCCCGGCCGCCTTCCGACGAACACTGCCATGAATCTCTCCATCACTACCCTGCGCCCCCTGCTCACCGGCCGCCTCAGCGGCGCGGGCGTAAAGCTGCTGGCCGCACAACTGCGCCGCGACGACGCGGGCAAGGCCGCACTCTTCGCGTTGCTCGACGACGCGGACAAACGCGTAGCCGACAACGCCGCCTGGCTGCTGAGCCACATCGCCGGACGCGGCGACGCTTTCTTCGACACACCGCGACGCCACATCCTGCGCACCGCAGCCATGCACACCGCCGACGACACGCTGCGCCGCCTGCTGCTGACCGTCCTGCATGCCGTAGGGCCTGACCCGGCAGAGACGGAACCGGCGGTGGACTTCCTCGATTTCTGCCTGGCGGGAGTGGCCTCCACCCTGCCGGCAGCCACGCGGGCGCTCTGCCTCAAACTGGCGCTGCGGATCTGCCTGCCCTATCCGGAACTGCGCACGGAGCTGCAAATGGTCATGGCGCAGGCCGAAGACGGCGAGGTGCCGCCCGCACTGGCGGCCACGCTGCGGGCGGCACGGCGGCAACTTGCCCGTGAAGAGAATCACGGCCGGAACCGGCGGCGCCGCCCTGTACGGCCCTCGACAGACTGAAGAGTGCGGCGAACAGGAGTCGAAAATTCTACAAGTGAAAAGCGAGTTTCTGCACCTTCTGAATTTATTGATTATAGAGTCCTGACGATTGACAATCCAACAAAAAATGATTAACTTTGCTGTTGGAATGACTAAAGATGAACTTGTAGCACGGCTACGCGACATAGAATGGGAAGATTTCGAGGTCAAGGCTGCGAAATCAGAATTGCCGAAAAATATCTGGGAAACAGTCAGTGCTTTCTCGAATACCTCCGGCGGATGGATTGTGCTCGGTGTGAAGCAATCCGGCAAGTCTTTTGAGATTCAGGGTGTGGACAATATAGAGAAACTCGAACAGGATTTCCACGGCACGCTCCGTTCCGGCAAATTCAATCAAACCATATTCGCCCGATCCGCGAGATTCGATATTGACGGTTGCAGGCTGCTTGCATTTCACATTCCTGAGATTGGCATGAAACCCGTGTATTTCGGTAATCCTACCAATACATTCATCAGAATGGGAAGCGGCGACCAACGTGCGACCGAGGGCGAAATACGCGCAATGTTCCGGGATCAGTCATTCGGCAGGAAGACTGAAGAGACCATACCGGAGTCCGGACTCGGAATGCTTAACCTCGACTCGTTGCACAACTATCGCTTTGCACTTGGCGAGACGAGCAACCTTCCGGATTTGCGCAATGTTGACGACGCCAGTTTCTGCGAAAGCGTCAATATCACCAACAACGGATTGCTTACCTATGCCGGACTACTGATGTTCGGCAGATCGCCATACGTTCTGCGTTATGTACCTACATTCTGCGTCGACTATATCGAGATTCCGGCACCGACAATCCAACAGGCCGAGGTACGATACACTTACCGCATACCGGAACAGCAGAATATATGGGATGCCGTACAGATTATTCTTCGCCGGTTCCGCACACTCGTCGACGCCCCGATACATATCAAGGATAACGGTTTCGCCACCACCGACGAGAGTCAATATAAAGTGCTTCGTGAGGCTTTGGCAAATATGGTCATGCACTGCGACCACTTCGACTCTCTCCGTTCCTGCATCCGCGTCTACACCGACCACATTGAGTTCATGAACGGCGGCGCCTTCCCTCTCCCCGTCAATGAAATCATCGGCAAAATATATTCCAAGCTCCGCAATCCGACCATAGCCAAACTTTTCCGCTATGTTGGCATAGCGGAAAATGCCGGTTACGGCATGAAGAAACTCGCAAGCTGGGAAAAACTGACCGGTACCCGTCCCACAATCGAAAGTGACCGCACCATCGCCACCGTCACATTCCCGCTCAAATCCGCCATCCAGCGTATCAACGTGCCTGACGATACAGAAACAAAGAATAATGCCCCTGTAAATGGTGCTAAAAGCGGTGCTGAAAATGGTGCTGAAAATGTCTCTGTAAATGTCCCTGTAAATGTCCCTGTAAATGTCCCTGTAAAACTAACTGATACACAACGGAAGGTCTTAGAGCTCATTAGCAATAATCCATCAATCACCCATCGTGAAATGTCTCAACAGCTATCTGTAAATGAAAAGACTGCCCAAAGAGCAACCCAAGCCCTTCGCGAATCAGGCCTCATAAGACGAGAAGGAAGCGACAAGACGGGTCTATGGGTTTTGCTTTACAAAAGCGAAGAATAACTTCTTATTGAATAAAGTTACCATAGCGACTTTTATAGGAAAGGATAAGTCAAAAACCGCCGCCAACACTTCGGCCTATCGGCTATTTTATCTAAATTTGCAGAAATTTTATTGAAGAATGGACAAGGTAACTGTTAAGGACAAGAACTTCAAGGTCTTCATCAGCGAAGAAGACATCAGAAAACGCGTAAAGGAAGTGGCCGCCGAAATAAGCCGCGACATGTCCGGCAAACGCCCCCTGCTGGTAGCCGTTCTCAACGGCTCGTTCGTCTTCGCCGCCGACCTGATGCGCGAACTCGACTTCCCTTGCGAAATATCGTTCGTGCGCATGGCCTCCTACGCCGGCACGAGCTCGACGGGCAAGGTGAGAGAGCTCATCGGCCTCAGCGAGAGCATAGAGGGACGCAGCGTGGTGGTGGTGGAAGACATCGTCGACTCGGGCCTCACCATGAAGGAAATGCTCGCCCTGCTTGCCAAGCAACGCCCCGCCGAGGTAAGCATAGCCTCACTCCTCGTGAAGCCCAGCAACCTCAAGGTGGATCTCGACATCCGCTACCGTTGCTTCGACATCCCCAACGATTTCATCGTGGGCTACGGTCTCGACTACGACGGAGAGGGACGCAACCTGCGCGACATATACGTAGTGGAGAACTGAATCGCCGCACACGGCATACAACACATCGGCAAAACATCAGACTATCATAAAAAACAACTGCACCATGAAGAATATCGTCATATTCGGCGCCCCGGGTTCGGGCAAAGGCACGCAAAGCGACCTCCTCGTAGAGAAATACGGTTTCAAGCACATATCGACCGGCGATGTGCTCCGCGCCGAAATCAAGAACGGCACGGAACTCGGAAAGACGGCCAAGGAATACATAGACAACGGACAGCTCATACCCGACTCGCTGATGATAGACATCCTGGCAAGCACGTACGATGCGCTCTGCCCGTGCGAGGGCGTCATATTCGACGGCTTCCCGCGCACCATTCCGCAGGCCGAGGCTCTCAAGGCCATGCTGGAGGAACGCGGAACGGAGGTGGCCGGCATGCTCGAACTGGTGGTGCCCGAAGAGATGCTCACGGAGCGCCTCATCAACCGCGGCAAGACCTCGGGACGCGCCGACGACAACGCCGAAACCATCAAGAAGCGCCTCGGCGTATACACCTCGCAGACGGCACCGCTCATCGAGTGGTACGAGAAGGAGGGCAAGCGCCACGCCGTGAAGGGACACGGCGCGCTGGAGGAAATCAACGCCGCGCTCTGTGCCGTCATCGACAGCCTGTAAATACCTGCGCCTCAAAACGAATGAAGAGACATGCCTGAAAGCAACTTCGTAGACTACGTGAAGATATACTGCCGCTCCGGCAAGGGCGGCCGAGGCTCCATGCACCTGCACCGCGCGAAATATCAGCCTAACGGCGGACCCGACGGCGGCGACGGCGGAAGAGGAGGACACATATACCTGCGCGGAAGCCACAACTACTGGACGCTGCTGCACCTGCGCTACGACCGTCATGTCTTTGCCGGGCACGGCGGCAACGGCTCGAAATGCCTCTCGCACGGCAAGGACGGCGAAGACCGCTACATCGACGTGCCGCTCGGGACGGTGGCCTACGACGCGGAAACGGGCAAGTATCTCTGCGACGTGACGGAGGACGGACAGCTCGTAATGCTGCTCAAAGGCGGCAGGGGCGGACTGGGCAACTGGCAGTTCCGGACGGCCACGAACCAGACGCCGCGCTACGCGCAACCGGGAGAACCCATGCAGGAGATGATGGTCATTCTCGAACTGAAACTCCTGGCCGATGTGGGACTCGTGGGATTTCCCAACGCGGGCAAATCGACGCTGCTCTCGTCGCTCTCGTCGGCACGGCCGAAGATAGCCAACTATCCCTTCACCACGCTCGAGCCCTCGCTCGGCATAGTGCCCTACCGCGAGGGACGCTCCTTCGTCATGGCCGACATACCGGGTATCATCGAGGGGGCCAGCGAGGGCAAAGGACTCGGACTGCGCTTTCTGCGCCACATAGAGCGCAACTCGCTGCTGCTCTTCATGGTGCCGGGCGACACCGAGCACATAGGCCGCGAATACGCCGTGCTGCTGGAGGAGCTAAGGAAGTTCAACCCGCAAATGCTCGACAAGCACCGGCTGCTGGCCGTGACGAAATGCGACCTGCTTGATGACGAACTCATAGCCATGCTGCGCGAGGAATTGCCGCACGACTTGCCGGTCATCTTCATATCGGCCGTCACCGGCAAAGGCCTCGACGAACTGAAAGACCGCCTCTGGGAGGAACTCAACAGCGAGAGCAACAAACTGCAGGCCATCAGCGAAGGAGGCACCATCGTCCACCGCGACCGCGACACCGAACTGCTGCAAAGCGACTTTGCCGACTGGCAGGACAACGCGCCGGAAACGGACGAGAAAGAGGAGGACGAGGACTGGGACGACTTCGACATAGAATTCCTCGACAACAACTGACAAGCCGCCGTATCATACTTTCTGCATGAATAAGGACAACAACAACTGCACTACGATAGAATACGCCCTGGGCCCAAGGCTCAGGGCGTTCAGTACGACACGGGCCGGCGGAACAAGCCGCGGCTCCTACTCCACCTTCAACATCAACCCCTTCTGCGGCGACAAGCCTGAAGCGGTGGCAGCCAACCGTTCACTCCTCTGCCGCGAATTAGGCGTAGACGAGCGGCACCTCCTCCTCCCGCGGCAGGTGCACGGCACGCACACGCTCCGCGTAGACCGGCAGTTACTGGAGGCCGGCGACGAGGAGCGCGCCGCAAGGCTCGACGGCGTCGACGCCCTCATCACCGACCTCGCGGGCGTCTGCATCGGCGTCTCGACAGCCGACTGCGTACCCGTATTGCTCTACGACGAGGAGCATCATGCCGCCGCGGCAGTGCACGCCGGCTGGCGCGGCACGGCGAAACGAATAGTCGCCACGGCCGCCGAAGCCATGAAGGCCGCCTACGGCACGCGGCCGGCGGCGCTGCGTGCGGCCATAGGCCCGTCTATCTCGCAAGCGGCCTTCGAAGTTGGCGACGAGGTGTACGACGCCTTCATCGCCGCCGGCTTTCGGGAGCAGGAGGTGGCACGGCGCTATCCGGCGGCCGGCGGAGGCAGCAAGTGGCACATCGATCTCTGGGCAGCCAATGCGCTCACACTGACGGAACTCGGAGTGGATCTTTGTCGTATTCACGTGGCGGGCGTATGCACATACACTCACTCCGACACCTTCTTCTCGGCACGAAAGGAAGGCATCCGCTCCGGCCGGATGTATAGTGCTATCATCCTGCAATAAATCCGGTCGCGAGTGCAGGCAGTCCGGCTTACAAAAACCGGCTTCATAAAAATCGGCGCAGGCAACCATTCTGGTTGTCCGCGCCGATTTTCAGTATACAGGCTTATTAGCCAATGTTTTCCTGCTATCGGCCGGTTACGGACGATACGGGTTCTACCTTATAGGTATGGCCCGCGCGGGTGACGAAGGAGCAGATGCCGTCCTCGTACTCTACTGATACGGAACGCCCCTTATCGGTAACGCGCATCTCCCTGCCCGGCCACGGATTCTGCATACGGCACCGGCCGCCATGCTCGCTCCCGATCTGCAAGGTCTGCACCTCGCGGCCGTCGTAAGAGGCTGAAACGATAAAGGCACCCTTAGCACGCAGCCGCGTAAAGGAGGCCGGCGACGGCAGCCAGCAGGGAAAAAGATAGAGAACGCCTTCGACCGACTGCAGCATCATAGAGTTGATGGTTTCCACTACGGCGGTTTTCTCCATACAATGGTGTCCGTCGCGAATCAGGAAGTTTCTGCCGGCCCGGCGGATAAGCGTTTTCATGTTTTCCACCAGTACCTCGGGCGAAAGTCCTACACGAGCGCCCATGACGAAGGCGCTCAGGCCCAACTCGTTCATAGTCTCGGTCATGCCGCGCTGCGACACGCCGTAATAATAAATAGTGTTGCGGGCAATCTGCCGGGCCGTGCTGTCGGAGCGAAGGTTGAGCAATTCGCAAGGATAGACCGGATGCATCTGAATAACATGGTTCGGCCAGTCCCAGCCGGCCTCGTTCTTCGCAAAGACGGGCTTTCCCTCATTAGGCTCTTTGGCAGGCATTATTACCTTATAGGCCGGCAGATGATCCACTATGTCGCGCCAAAGCGCGCGGCGGTCGGCATCGACGCCCAGCAGTTCGCTGTAGCGCAGCAACAGGCGGAAAGTCAGCTCCACAAAGGCAAGATCGGACGAGGGGTTAAGGTCCCACGAATTTTCATGCGCTCCCGTAGTAATGCAGTAGCGGTAAGTATCGCCGCAGGTCTCTTTCTGCAAATAATCTTCGTAGAAGTCGCCGCATTCGCGTATATAAGGATAAGCCTCCTCGCGGAGAAAACGTTTGTCGCCGGTGTACTCGTAGTACCAGTTGTAGATGGGAATGCTGAAAGGCGCGTCCACCGTCTGCTTCCAGTACTCGCCGTACATATAGCCGTTACCCAAGGCTGAAACGGAAAAGAGGATGCCACGGCAGGACTTATCTTTGAGCGAAGGATGTACCCGCCCCAGTTCCTCGCGGGCACGGCGGCGGCCATCGGGAACCAGCCGGTCGATGGATTTGTAGTAGGGCAATGCCAATTCGGGGCGATTGGCGGAGAAAACACTGTAGAACCCTGCCTGGCTGTTATAGTTGAGATGGATGTCGCCGTGATAGTTCATGCTGTCATTCATGTTCCATACGCCGTACATGCCGCCGCAGGAGGGCGAATGCCGGTTGGCGGCCGAGGCGAGCAGATAGATGGACGACAGATACTGCCGGTCGAGCAGCGAGTCGTTGGTTTCTACGTACGACCGCGTCCACATATCCTTCCACCACGCCGCCTTCGAGGCCCTCAACGCCGCGATGCGCCGATCCGAGGCACCTTTTATCTTCTTGGCACCGAGTGTCAGACGGGCATTGTCGTCGTTGCCGCCGCCCGACACATAACCCACGACATAGACGGGCCGGCCGGCTGTCAGTGTGAAAGTACTGCGCACCCGCGAAGCGGAGACGCGTTCCACCGTCGCCTTACTGCCCACGATGCGGGAGGATATACCTACCTGCGACACCCAGCGCATGGTGCTGCCGGAGTTCGTACGCCGCGTGACCTGGGCCATATCGCCGCGAACACCGGCCGTTGTGGCGTAGACGGAAGTCGTGCCTCCCGCATAGGTCTCCACCGTTACGGGGACAGGCGAGGAAGAGGCGGTGGTCAGCTCTGTCACCACATAATTGTCGTCGGCACTTAGCCATGTCACCATACGGACAGGGCTTACGGTACCGGTCGTCATGCGCAGTTCGGCCTCCAGCTGGTCCATTTCATAGCGGAAGCCGGCGGCGGAATCGGCGGCTACGACAATATTTATTCCGCCGGCGGGCAAGGCGCCCGGCCCGTCGCCCGACCAGTCTTTCCAGCCATCGGTGATGAAATCGACTTTAGAAAGCAGCAAAGTCTGGCTGTTGGCGGTGGTGTAGCAAGTAAGGCCCACATCGCCATTACCAAGGAAGGGGCCTCCGGGAGCATGGCGGCTGTCCACTTCCTTATGGCTGAAAGGTGAAGTCCATACCGCCGTCAGCGCCGGATGCTTCTTTCTGAAATAAGCATCGTCGGCAAGTTGTTGCGCCATTGCTCCGCAATTCGCCGCCAATAGCGACAGCAGACAGCCGGCCATTTGTTTCATGAGATTCATTACTTCTGTGTTTTGAAGGTTGTTATACCTTTTTTATCATTCTCAAGTACCTTATAGTCTCGGGATAATAAAAAACGGAGCACGCGCCCCATGGAAAGACGCGTGCTCCGGATGGTACAATGCGGTTACTTATTCGTGAAGCGGAACCAGTTGAAGTCGGCGTATCCGTCCACGCCCTGCGCGGTTGTGCTGTAATTGAACAAAGCAAAGCGGTTGGCCGTCCAGGGCAGTCCGAGGCCCATTTGCAGTTCGTCGCCTATACGGTGATAATTGACGCCGTCGAGACTGTAATAGAAGATGGCCTTGAAGTCCTTGTCGGACACGCGCGAACGAATCCACAGTTTATCGCCGGTGAAGTCGTCGATGCTCTCCACGGTTTTCCCGTCGTTGCACATCACGATTTTCCGCTTGCCGCCCTCCTGACTGACTGCCACGTAGGCGTAAGGGAACTCGAAGACACCGAAGCCGGCGATATTGCCGTCCTTCAGACCGGTAACATCCATCTCCACCGAGCCTTCGGAAGACGGGCCCTGCACACGCTGCGTGAGCGTGTTGCGGGCTTCCTTCAGATTGCCGGCCTGCGAGGCCTTCAGGCGCATATAGCCCTTGCGTTCCGTCAGGCTCCACCGCGTGTTGTCGGGATTATGGTTCCACTGCCACTGCAGGCCCAGGCGCGAGGCGTTGAACTCGTCGGTAGTCGCCGGGCTCTTTATCTTCGAACTGCGGCCCACTGCGGGTTTCGGATAGGTGATAAGGTCTTTGCCCATGTCACCCAGCATAGGCCATCCGTCCACCCACTTCACGGGCACGAGGCAAGGCACACGGCCGATGGGGCCACGGTCCTGCATGATGATGAACCACCAGTCGCCGTTCTTCAGCTGCACCATGCCGCCCTGATGCAGGCCGTTGGAAGGATAGGAACTGCTGTCGTGCATAATGAGCTTATGCTCGTAGGGGCCGTAAATGCTGTCGGAGCGCAGGCATATCTGCCAGCCTTCCGTGCCGCCGGCGGGGCAGGTGATGTAATACTTGCCGTTGATGCGGTACATGTGCGAGCCTTCCATGCCGAAGCCGCCGCCCAGCTCGTGGGCGTTCTTGAAACCGCCCGACCATATCTTGACGGGCTTGCCCTTTACCGACCGTGCGTCGGCGGCCAGTTCGGTCAGATAGATCGTGCCCTGTCCGTGCGCCACATAGACCTTGCCGTCCTCGTCGAAGAAGAGGCCGGGATCGTACATATACTCGGGGAAGATGACGCGCTCCCACGGCCCTTTGGGATTGTCGGCGATGCACATGGAGTAATTGCCCTTCTCGCGTCCCCAGCCGCCGGGAGTGCAGAATCCCACGTAGAACTTGCCGTTGTGGTGGCGGATGGTGGCGGCCCACGAGCCGTTCAGATAGAGGCTGCCGCCCTGCATGTCATAGCGGGGGTCTTCGTCGTAACGGTCCAAGGCGTAGCCGGCCATTTCCCAGTTGACGAGGTCTTTCGAGGTTATGATGGGACAACCCGGCACGTAGTGCATGCTCGTCGACACCATATAGAAGTCGTCGCCCACGCGGATGACATCGGGATCGGGCCAGTCGCCCCAAAGAAGAGGGTTGGTGAAAGTTCCGTTCCCGTTGTCGGGATTCCACACATTGGTCTGCGCCTGGGCGCTTGCCGCACTCAGTCCGCCCAGCAACAGGGCTGCCGCAAAAAGTCTTTTTAGTTTCATTTTTGTATATAAGATTGTTTCTATTGGTTAGCCACACTGCATGGTTCATCTTAGGCCGCGGACCGACGCTTTCCTCCGCCGCAAGACAGAAGGCGCCGCGGTACGGCCGGCAAACGGTCTGAAAAAAGTTTTCATGGTTTTGTTACAAAATTAACAAGAACCGCCCGATTAGTCCCGCATACGGCCTCTAATAATCCTTAGGGGTTGTTAAAGTTCTCTATAGGATTATCGGCGCGACCGCGGCAGCAGTCGGCGTAAGCCGCCAAAAGTATTTTTACAAATATTTGATTTACAACAAATTGAAAATCCATCAAACGAGCGATAAAAAGCATTACTTGGTTTTCATAAAAGTACTTACTCGTGTAAAAATTCCAAGTAGTGCTTTTTTGAAAACCAAGTAATGCTTTTTCAAGGGCAATTCCCCTGAAAAAATATTTCACTTATTATAACACTCGGCGGAAGTACCGGAGGTTCTGTAGCAAGGGCGCGTCATCGCCTCACGAAGTCGCGGCGGTTGCGCCAACGGCGCAGACGAACCATGCCGCGCACAAAGGGGCCGCGCAAGGCGTAGTGCATCATGTAGGGCAGCGAGAAGCGGCGCTCGCCAAGCCGGCGGACGGCCACACGCAACGAACAGAAGGGCAGCAGTACGGCGCCCAGGGCCATCAGTGCTACGGGCACATCGCACCACAGGCGCTGCGCGGCATAGATGCCGGCAACGCGGATTTCCTCCGCCGAGAGCGCGGCATAGGCGACCGCACTGCCCGCGAAGACGAACAGCGCCAGCGTGGCCAGTCCTTCGCGCAGACGGAAGCGGAGGGTGCGGCGGCCGGCATGGCGCAGAACGGCCGCGCGCCGCAGACGGCGGGCGGAAAGCTCGCGGGCGTCGGGCAGTTCCTGCAATACGGACGCGTCGGGCAGGAAGGCCACCTCGGTGCATCCGGGCCGTGCCAGGGCCGCAACGAGGTGAATGTCTTCGCCCAAAGGCAGGGTCAGACTGCCGGCATAGCCCTGCCCGTCCATAAAGGCCTGCTTGCGCAGGGCCATGTTGCAGGCGTCGGCCCAGGCAGCCTTGCCGCGAGGCGCACACCGCGAGGTGAAGGCGCCCAACCCCATGGCCATGCGGGCGGCCACACACTGGCTGCGGAGGCGTTCGCACACGGCTCGACGCGCCACTGCCGAACCGTCGTCGGCATAATTGGCGTAGCCGAGCACGAAGTCGGTACGGTCATTGAAAAAGGCGTAAAGGGTGGCAAGCCAACGGTCGGAAGAAGGGGTGCAATCGGCACGTGTCACAACGACCCAAGGCGCCCGTGCGGCGCGCACGCCGAGGGTCACGGCCAGTTTGGAGCGCGACACATAACGCGCCGAAGGCGAGATGAACGTATGCCGCAAATGGGGATGGCGCGCGGCGTAGTACTTCAGCACATCGGCGGTGTCGTCGGTCGAGGCGGCGTCGACCACTATCACTTCATAGTCCTCGAACTGCTGTTCCAGCATGGCGGGCAAGTTGCGGCGCAAGGCCTCGCCCTGGTCGCAGCAGGTGACCACAAGACTCAGACGGGGCGTGAAACCCTGCACGCGCTCGGCCCAGGTCTTCTCCACGGGCGCGCCGGCTTCACGCGACGCGACGCGGGCCGTGCGGCGGCACGCGGCGGCACAAAAGGCATAGTCGCGCCAGCGCAGCCACCACAGCAAAATGAAAGCCGCGCTGAGGGGCGGCAGCAACAGAATACTGGTTATTGTCATCGCGAAATCGCTTTATACATATTATATATAGGTGTTCCGATCCGCGGCCTACCGGCGCCGGAACTCGGCCGCCACGATGGCCGTGGCCATGGCCACGTTGAGGCTCTCGCTCGTAGGGCGGCCGGCAGGATAGCTGGGTATGTGGAGCCGGCAGCTGACGCAGTCCTCCACGGCAGGGCGTATGCCGTTGCCCTCATTACCCATCACGACGACACCGCCTCGCGAAAGTTGCGTTTCGTAGAGGTTGCGGCCGTCCATGAAGGTGCCGTAGACCGGCATCGCGACGGGCAGGGCCGAGAGGACGGCGGGCAGGTCGGCATAGTGCAGGCTGACGCGGGCAAGAGCACCCATCGTGGCCTGCACCACCTTGGGGGCGAAAGCGTCGGCAGTGTCGGGCGAACAGAGGATGTGCTCCACGCCGAACCAGTCGGCCAGGCGTATGATGGTGCCGAGGTTGCCGGGATCCTGCACGCCGTCGAGCGCCAGCACGAGGTCGCCGGCAGCGGCTTCGGCCGGACGCCAGGCGTCATCGGAGTGCGGCAGGTCGAACACGGCGAGCACCTCGCGCGGCGCCCGCAGGGAAGAGGCCTGCTCGAGTTCGGTCTGGCTAACTTCCACTACCTCGCGGGCCTCGAGGCCGGCATGGGCGTTCAGAAAGTCGCGGGTGGCGGCCAGCAGCCGGCAACTGAAGCGCTGCGAAAGATCGGTCACGACTTTCGGACCCTCGGCCACAAAGGCTCCCTCGGCCTCACGGAATTTCTTGTGCGACAACGACCGCACCAGTTTCAGTTTATTCTTGCTCCACATGATACTTGCAGTTATTCCTGCAAAGGTAAGAAGATTTTAAGAAATGTGCCCCGCGGCTCCGAGAGGTATTCATATTTTATGCGTAACTTTGCTTCCCTTATGAAGAAACCCTCTTTCACGCTGCTGCTATCCCGCCTCGCGGACCACTGGAACGCCGGCCTTTGCCTGCTCCCGCTACTGGCGGGCCTGCTGGCCGGCTGCTCGGCCGAACGCTTCCTGCAGGACGACGAAAAGATACTGGCCGGCGTGAAAATGGAAAGCGACCGGCGCTATCCTTCACCCTCGGCCTACCGCAACTATGTCAGGCAGGAGGCCAACTCCCGGTGGTTCAATCTGGCAAAAGTACCGCTCGGCATATATTGTCTGCAAGGGCGCGACACCACGACGCGCTGGAGCCGGTTCATCAGGCGTATGGGCGAGGCGCCGGCGGTGTACGACCCCGCCATCACCGAATACTCGCGCCAGTCGCTGGCCGACGCCCTGCGCGGACGCGGCTACCGGCGCTCGTCGGTAAGCGCCGACACGACGGTACGCGGCCGCCACGTGTATCTGCGCTACCGGCTCAGTCCGGGACTGCCCGACTACGTGGCCGACATACACTACAGCTCCGACAACCCCGAACTGCTGCAGATGATCCGGGAGGACTCCGCACAGTCGCGCCTCTACCGCGGCATGCCGCTCGACGAGGAGGTGCTCTCCGCCGAGCGCTCGCGCATCATAGCGTCGCTGCGCGAAAAGGGCTACTACTACCTCAACAAGGAATTCATCACCTTCAGCGCCGACACGGCGGCCAACGACTACGGCGTGGACCTGACCCTGCACCTGCGGATACCGGCCGGCGCAGACAGCGCACAGGCTTACGCGCTCTGCCGTCTGGGGGAGGTGAATATCTATGAGGATATCACGGACGAGGAACTTTCGGACTCTACCGTAACGGCCGCCGGCGCAAACCTGCACTACGCCCGCAAACGGCAATTATCTGCCCGTGTATACGACACGCACGTGTATCTGCGGCCGGGCAATACTTACAGCGAGAAAAGTCTGAGCAACTCCTACGGCGCGCTCAACGGCCTGCCCATCGTGAGCTACTCCACCGTGCGCTTCAGGCCCGATGAGCGAAACGACTCCCTGCTCAACGCCGAAATACTCGTAAAGACGGCCAAGCCGCACAGCATCAGCACCGAACTCGAAGGCACGAACACATCGGGCGACTTAGGCGTGGCGGTCGTGATGGGCTACACCAACCGAAACATATTCCGCGGCGCGGAAAGCCTCTCGCTCAAGCTGCGAGGCGCCTACGAGGCCATAACAGGCCTGGAGGGCTACAGCAACCAGCACTACGTGGAGACGAGCGTGGAGGCGGGTCTGCGCTTCCCCACCCTGCTCGCGCCGCTGGTGGGCATACACACGAAGCAACGCCTCAAGTCGGCCTCGGAGGTGACGCTCATGTACAACTCGCAGAACCGGCCGGAGTTTCACCGCCGCCTGCTCACCGGCACATGGGCCTACCGCTGGACGCCCAACAGCGACCCGCGCCGGCAGCACCGCCTCGACCTTCTCAGCCTCAACTATATATTCATGCCGTGGATATCGGACACTTTCCGCAAAGAGTACCTTGAGGGAGACGATCCGCACTACGCCGTGCTGCGCCACAGTTACGAGAATCTTTTCATCGCACGCACGGGCTATCAGTTTACGTACAACTCCATAAAATCGAACACGGCCGACGGGCTCTACCAGACCAACGGCTACCAGATCAGGGCCGGCGTGGAACTGGCCGGCAACCTGCTCTACGGCCTCTCGAGCCTGCTGCACGCGCGACAGGACAAGGACGGCAACTATACGCTCTTCAACATAGCCTATTCGCAATACGCCAAGTTCGACATCGACTACGCCAAGAGTTTCATCGTCAACGACCGCAACTCCGTCGCGCTGCATCTGGCCGCGGGCATCGCCATCCCTTACGGCAACTCCACCATCATTCCCTATGAAAAGCGCTACTTCGCCGGCGGCGCCAACAGCGTGCGCGGCTGGGGCGTGCGTCAGCTGGGCCCGGGCAGCTACAAGGGCAAGGACGGCAAGATAGACTTCATCAACCAGACGGGCAACCTCAAGCTGGACATGAGCGTGGAATATCGCACGCACCTCTTCTGGAAGCTCCACGGGGCGGCCTTCATCGACGCCGGCAACGTGTGGAACACGCGCAACTACGCCGACCAGCCCGGCGGACAGTTCCGCCTCAACAGCTTCTACAAGCAGATAGCCGTGGCCTACGGACTGGGCCTGCGCCTCAACTTCGACTATTTTATCCTGCGCTTCGACGGCGGCATGAAGGCCGTCGATCCGGGCCACCCCGGCGGCAGGGAGCACTACCCCGTGACGCATCCGCGTTTCGGGCGCGACTTCACGTTCCACTTCGCCGTGGGCCTGCCCTTCTGAACCGACGCCGCCGGCGCCGGACTACAGGCACGAAAAAAAGGAAGAGGATGCCATGCTGCACGCACGGGCATCCTCTTCCGTCTTAATGCCGTCTCCTTGAAAGAGAGTTTACTTCAGAGAGACGAGAATATCCTTCTCTGCTTCCTTGACTGCGACTTTGTCTTCGCGAAGCAACCAGCCGAGACCAAGATAGAGGTCCTTGTCGCTACGGGTCTTGATAGCTTTCTTGATGTCTTTACCGGCAAGCTCGCCATTCTCGTTCAGTGCCTGCCAAATCTTTCCGGCCAATTCGCCGGCCAATTCTTGTAACATAAAAAATAAATTAGGTTTTAGTATTCAAAGCCCTGCGGCGCGCTTCGCCGCAGCACTTAAAAACGGTGCAAAGTTAGCACTTTTTCTGCAAACCGCATAATTTTCACCGTTTTAAAGGGGAAAACAGGCCAAAAACGGCGTAAAAACAGGGAGCGGACGCCGTCTCGAGGCATCGGATACGCTCCGCGACAGCCCGCGCAGGCGTTACAAAACGGAGCTGGCAGGAGCAACGGTGCCGCGCCATACCGCCGGAGACGCGGCGTGGAGGCGGAAGCGTGACGCGGATTGTCGCCGGATGCGGACGCTTTAACATTTCTTGCTTTCGGGCCGCAGATTTCGTAACTTTGCCTTAGCAGAGGGCAGGCCGCGGGGCTTGCCCTTTTTCGTAGGCCTGCAGCAGGCGCAAAAAGGCGGTTTCGGAGAAAAAATGCAAGTAGTGGAATGAAGAAATGCAAGTAATGCTTTTTAAAATGCACTACTTGCATTTTAGAATACGTTACTTCGCGGCGAAAATGCACGTATTGCATTTCAAAAAAGGCCTGTTCCAAATGTGAGTTCAAGATAGAAGTGCAAATTTTTCCAGCGCTTCATCGGGTTC
>ENA-UOJC01002452-UOJC01002452.1-human-gut-metagenome-genome-assembly--contig:-C104-NODE-2452-length-20158-cov-7.654330_pt1 | contig 20158 bp, 18 predicted proteins | sample MGYA00242339_ERZ723886 | MGnify/ENA metagenome assembly ERZ723886 | reverse complement strand
TTGCCCAGAAGACAAAGTTGCGTCCTTATTTTGCACAGATTGAAGAAAATATCGCGACAGCATTAAAGATCGGAAATGATCAGATTAATGTAAAGGCGACGACCGAGGAGGGGCTTGGATTTACCGGAACCGAGAAGGGCATTTCCGCACAGGCGATCTGTGCATTGACAACCATCTATGAGAGCAGTGTGACAGTGGCAGATTCGGCGGAAAGAGGATGCGCCGGATGCAGTGGATGCAGAGCACAGTGAAAAATGATTGACAAATCAAAGAAAACTGCATAAACTATAGAAAGTAAATGAGTGCCGCACAGGATATGGCGGCGGTCATCAAAAAGGCTTAGATTGGAAAGAGTAGGAAGTCAGACATCCAACAGAGAGAAACTGTCATCGGCTGCAAGCAGTTTTGGGAAAGAGATTTTTGAAGTGCCTCCAGGAGCTGATCGGGTGAAAAGAGTAACCGGATACGTCTGGCATTCGTTACATGCCAAAAGGGAAAGCCAAAAGGCTTTTAGTAGAGTGGAACCGCGGATTACTTCGTCTCTAAAGAGGAGAAGTAATCCTTTTTTTATTGTGAAAGGGGTCTTTAAAAATGGGTATGATACGTCGTATCAAAGAAGAGTTTCAAGTGATAAAGGAGCGGGATCCTGCAATCAAATCTCCCATGGAAGTTTTGCTTTATCCCAGCTTTCGTGTTATGCTAAGTTACAGACGTGCACATAAACAGTATTTAAAAGGACACTATTTCAGAGCGCGCTATATCTCACAGCGTGCAGCGAGAAAGACCGGGATCGAGATCCATCCGGGTGCGACTATCGGGAAAGGATTTTTTATTGACCATGGAAGCGGCGTTATCATTGGAGAGACCGCAACCGTGGGAGACAACGTTACCATGTATCAGGGTGTGACCCTGGGTGGAACGGGAAAAGAGACCGGAAAACGTCATCCAACGATCGGAGACAATGTCATGATCAGCGCGGGAGCCAAGATCATCGGTTCCTTTACCGTGGGAGAAAATTCCAAGATCGGAGCCGGAAGTGTTGTGATCGAGGAAGTTCCACCAAACTGTACGGTAGTCGGCGTTCCGGGCAGGATCGTAAAACGGGATAACATGAAGATCCCGCGCAGCGACATGGATCAGTGCCATTTGCCAGACCCGGTCAAAGAGGACATCAGTGTGTTGCAGAGAGAAAATACAGAGCTCACCAACCGTGTACTGGATCTGGAAAAGGCATTGCGTGTACTGACTTCGGGTAAAGGGGAAGAAGAACAATAAAAAGCTGTTAGAGCGGCAGAATGAGAGGATAACTATGGAAAACAATTTTAAATTTTACAATACGCTGACAAGAACGGTGGAGACGGTCATTCCACATGAAGATGGAAAGATCGCAATGTATACCTGCGGACCTACGGTATATCATTTCGCACACATCGGAAACCTCAGAAGTTATATCATGGAGGATGTGCTGGAAAAATCCCTGCGCTATGTCGGCTATGACGTGAAACGTGTTATGAATATCACGGATGTCGGACATTTATCTTCCGATGCGGATACCGGTGAAGATAAGATGTTAAAAGGTGCGAAACGTGAGCACAAGACCGTAATGGAGATTGCAAAATTTTATACGGATGCTTTTTTTGCAGATTGTGCAAAACTAAACATCAAGACACCGGATGTTGTTGAGCCTGCAACAAACTGTATTCCGGAGTTTATCCATATGATCGAGGTACTGCTGGAAAAAGGTTATGCGTATGTAGCTGGTGGTAACGTATATTTCGATACATCCAAATTAGATGATTACTATGTATTTTCATCCCAGAATGAAAAGGAACTGCTCGTCGGCGTGCGTGATGATGTGGAAGAGGACGAAAACAAGAAAAACAAAAACGATTTCGTACTCTGGTTTACCAAATCCAAATTCGAAGATCAGGCATTAAAATGGGATAGCCCATGGGGCGTTGGATATCCGGGATGGCATATCGAGTGCTCCTGCATCAGTATGAAGCACTTAGGAGAATATATGGACATTCATTGTGGCGGTGTGGATAATATCTTTCCACACCACACCAATGAGATTGCACAGTCCGAGAGTTACCTGGGACATACCTGGTGCAAATACTGGTTTCATGTGCAGCACTTAAATGATAAATCTGGCAAGATGAGTAAATCCAAAGGAGATTTCCTGACCGTTTCCTTATTGCAGGAAAAAGGATACGACCCGATCGTATACCGCATGTTCTGCTTACAGTCTCATTACCGCAAACCGCTCGAGTTTTCTTATGAAGTACTTGACAATATGAGTGCGGCATACAAAAAACTGGTAAAAAGAATTGCAGATCTAAAAGACGAAGGAAGCGTTGAAAAAGATTCCTTTGACACATACAAAGCACGTTTTGTGGAGGCGATCAGCAACGATCTGAACACTTCCATGGCACTCACGATCGTTTATGATCTGTTAAAAGCAGAGATGAACGACAAGACAAAAATGGAACTGATCAAAGATTTTGACCGTGTCTTATCATTGAACCTTATAACTGCAAAGACGGAAGAACCAAAAGAAGAGGTAGATTCTGAATTAGAGCAGTATGTATTAGAAAAGATCGAAGAGCGTAAGGCAGCCAAGAAAGCAAAAGATTTTGCAAAAGCAGATGCCATCCGTGATGAACTCTTAGCAAAAGGAATTGTGTTAAAAGACACCAGAGAAGGCGTGATCTGGCATAAAGCGTGAAGAAAGGAAGAGACGTGATGCAGGGTGGAATTGATTCTTATATCAAGGGACAGTTTGGAATACCGGATGTGGACATCCGGACGTATTCACCGCTTACACTGGCTTATATCGGAGACGGGATCTATGATCTTGTGATCCGGAGCATTGTGGTAGGAAAAGGAAATACCAGAGCGGGAGAACTGCATAAACGGACAAGCCAGATCGTAAAGGCACACACACAGGCAGAAATGATGGAGGTGCTGCTTTCCTTGCTTTCAGAGGAGGAGGCAGATATCTACCGCCGTGGGAGAAATGCGAAATCGCCTACCATGGCAAAAAATGCAACGATGTCAGATTACAGAAAAGCGACCGGATTTGAGGCTTTGATGGGATATCTTTATCTGACAGATCAGTTTGAACGTCTGGTAGAACTGGTAAAAGCAGGCGTAGATGGATTAAAACTCAGACTATAGGAGGAATTATGGGTTACGAGGAGTTAAAGATCGAGGGACGAAATGCGGTATTGGAGGCATTTCGTTCCGGAAAGACCATTGATAAATTATATGTACTGGATGGCTGCCAGGACGGACCTGTGCGCACCATTGTAAGAGAAGCAAGAAAACATGATACGATCCTAAATTTTGTAGAAAAAGAGCGGTTAGATCAGTTATCCGAGACGAAAAAACATCAGGGCGTGATCGCAGTTGCAGCTGCCTATGAGTATGCCGAAGTGGATGACATCTTAAAGATCGCAGAGGAAAAAGGGGAACCGCCTTTTATTTTCCTGTTAGATAACATTGAAGATCCGCACAACTTAGGCGCAATCATCCGTACTGCAAACCTCGCAGGTGCACACGGAGTCATCATTCCAAAGCGCAGGGCAGTCGGACTGACCGCAACGGTCGCAAAGACTTCTGCCGGTGCCATCAATTATACTCCGGTGGCAAAGGTAACAAACCTTTCCGCAACGATCAAGGAGCTAAAGGGAAAAGGCATGTGGTTTGTCTGTGCCGATATGGGTGGAACTACCATGTATGATCTGGACTTAAAAGGACCGATCGGTCTTGTCATCGGAAGCGAGGGCGAAGGCGTAGGAAAGCTTGTAAAAGAAAACTGTGATTTCATCGCATCGATCCCGATGAAAGGTGATATCGATTCGTTAAACGCATCGGTGGCAGCAGGCGTTCTTGCATACGAGATTGTAAGACAGCGCATGAATGGATAAGTGAGAAAACAGGAGGGGCATGTGGCAGATTATCAGGAGATGTCAGATGAACAACTGATCGGGCAGTTACGTTCTGGGGATTCTGGAGTAATGGATTATATACTGGATAAGTACAAACCGTTGGTGCGTAAAAAGGCAAATGCGGTCTTTTTGATCGGAGGAGAGACGGACGACCTGATCCAGGAGGGGATGATCGGGCTGTTTAAGGCAGTCCGGGATTATGACGGGGGAAAGGAAGCATCTTTTTTCTCATTTGCAGAGCTGTGCATTACAAGGCAGCTGTATAAGGCGGTGGAGGCATCCAACCGGAAAAAGCATGCACCGCTAAACACCTATATCTCATTCTACTCGGAGACAGGGGAAGAGGGACATTCCCTGGCGGAGACCCTCACGACCGGTGGGATGGGAGATCCGGAGCAGATGATCATCGACCAGGAGAACTTAAAACAGTTCTGGGACGGCTTAAGAGAGCATTTAAGTCCCATGGAACAGCAGGTGCTGGATGAATACCTGCAGGGGAACAACTATCAGCAGATCGCGGAACATATGAATAAACCGCCCAAGACCATTGATAATGCCTTACAGCGGATCAAAACAAAGGTGCGTCAGGAAGTAATTCAATAAGAATTGTGCAAAATATACAAAAATCGAATTGATATTTTGTGAACTTTGTGAACACTTCTCGGGTGGGACGTGCTATTATAATATCTGTAAAAACCCCCCAATACATTATATATATTTTTTGCTATACCCCATAGTAAAAATACCTTCTCCTAAAGAGCAACCGGTTGATCGGTTGTTCTTTTTTTGCATAAAAAATTCACAAGGTGTATTTTACATGCCATGGCAGGAAAATAAACATATGTTCGGAAAATGTGGATAAAATGACAGAAATGTGTTATGCTAGAAAAAGCAGAACGATAAGAGCGAGGACAGAAGATGGAGAAAAGGGAACCAATTTATATTGCAATCGATCTGAAGTCATTTTACGCATCCGTGGAGTGCAGGGAGAGGGATTTAGACCCGCTGACGACCAATCTGGTCGTTGCAGATGAAAGCCGCACGGAAAAGACAATCTGTCTGGCGGTATCTCCGTCGTTAAAAGCATACGGGATACCGGGCAGGGCACGCCTGTTCGAAGTTGTAGAGCGGGTCAGACAGGTCAATGCAGAACGGGAGAGACGGACACCGGGAGGACGTTTGAACGGTTCTTCAACGGATGCGACGGTATTGGAGAGGGAACCGCAGCTGGCGGTCGGATATATTGCGGCACCGCCCAGGATGGCTTTGTATATGGATTACAGTACGCGGATCTATCAGATTTATTTAAAATATATTGCACCCGAAGATATCCATGTTTATTCCATTGATGAGGTATTTATAGACGTGTCACCTTATCTGGAGACCTATCATCTGACACCAAAGCAGTTTGCTTCTAAACTGGTGCAGGAGATCATGACGTTGACCGGGATCACGGCGACGGCAGGGATCGGAACCAATCTCTATCTCTGCAAGGTCGCACTGGATATCGAGGCAAAGCATGCAAAACCGGATGAATACGGCGTCAGGATCGCCGAACTGGATGAGATGTCTTACCGGAGAAATCTCTGGGAGCACCGTCCGATCACGGATTTCTGGCGTGTCGGAAGAGGATATGAGAAAAAATTGAACAAAGTCGGCATTTATACGATGGGAGATGTTGCGCGTTGTTCGATCGGAGGGAGCAGCGAATATTATAATGAAGAACTGCTTTACCGCCTGTTCGGGGTCAATGCAGAGCTTCTGATCGATCACGCATGGGGGTATGAGCCGTGTACAATCGCACAGATCAAGGCATACAAACCGGAGTCAAACAGCATCGGTTCCGGTCAGGTGCTGCACTGTCCGTATGATTTTACCAAGACCAGACTGGTGGTGCGCGAGATGGTCGACTTACTGGTGCTCGATCTGGTGGATAAGGGACTCGTGACCGATCAGATGGTACTGACCGTCGGCTATGACATCGACAATTTAAAAATACCGGAGATCCGTAAGAAATACAAAGGTGAGGTCACAACGGACCGCTACGGCAGACAGGTCCCAAAACACGCGCACGGTACGGCAAATTTAGCGAAGCGGACTTCCTCTACCAGACTGATCACGGAGGCAGTGTTAGAGCTCTACGATAAGATCGTAAATCCAAATCTTCTGGTGCGCAGGCTGAACCTGACCGCAAACCGGGTTGTGTCAGAAAAAGAAGCTGCAAGTGAGGAGACTTTTGAGCAGATGAGTCTTTTTGCAGAGCAGAGCGAAAAGGCGGAGAAACATCAGGAAGAAGAGCTTGCACGGGAGAAAAAGATGCAGCAGGCGATGCTTGACATTAAGAAAAAATATGGAAAAAATGCCATCTTAAAAGGAATGAATCTGGAAGAAGGTGCAACCGCCATGTCCAGAAACAGTCAGATCGGTGGGCATAAAGCATAAGAAAACAGCCGAGGTTGGTGGATAAAAAGTATAAAAGATGGGAGTGAGATAAAGTGGGAAGATATGATGATATCATAACATTAGAGCATCCGGTATCAAAGGTACATCCGCGGATGTCCGTGATGGACCGCGCGGCGCAGTTTTCAGCATTTGCGGCACTAAGCGGGTATGAAGATGCCATCGATGAGACAGAGCGGCTCACAGAGACTGATACGGAGCTTGACGAAGGGGAGAAAGAGATCTTAAATGAACAGCTTCTTAAGATAAAAGAAAACCTTGAAAGCCATCCGATGACGACCTGCATCTATTTTGAGCCGGATACGAAAAAGGAGGGCGGCGCGTACCGCACATACAGCGGCAAAGTGCGCAGGATCGATGAGTATGAGAAAAAGCTGGTGTTTGAAGATGGAACCGAGATCTGGATCGATTCTCTGCGGGATATCACGGTCGGTCCTGCTTTACTGTAATGATACAAATCTGAAAATTATTTCTTGTCGGAACGGCGGTCGATGACTAAGACAAGATCATAGATCATATTTCGTTGTTCCGGCGTCATCTGGCGCAGCTTGTCTATCAGCATAAATTCTTTGGAAGTAGGGGCATCTGGGGAGGTGTAGCCTAACAGGCAGTCTGTGGATACATGCAGGGCACCAGCCATGGCTTTTACAGTTTCAAAATCCGGTTCATGATTACTTTTGATGTAACCGTTTAAAGTTGTCCTTGCAATGTTTAGCATGGAAGCAAAATCTTTCTGGGTAATGTCACGTTCTTCGAGTAAAAATTGTAGATTTTCTCCAAATGTCATTCTTATAAATCCCCTTGCCTTTATGAAATGATACAATAATTGATTATATTATATAGATTGATGGATTTATTTCGTTGCTGATACCAAATTCTAGTATTAATATTATTTACAATACGAAAAAATAGTATTATAATTCGTATATAGAAAAATACTACGTAAGAAGAGAAAATAGGAGGATCGGGTTATGAAGCGGATAATGAAAAGACTGGGTACAGCGATGCTGGCGATCATACTGTTAATTGGTATTGTTTTCGAGCCGGAAAGCTCCATGAAGGTGGAAGCGGCAAAAAAAGACAGGACAAAGCCATATGTCGTTCTGTACCTGAACAAGACAGGATATACAAGGGGAAGTGTATTGATCCAGGTGCAGGCAAAGGATTCGTCTGGTATAAAAAGTATTTTGATCAAAAAAGGTAAAATTTCAAAAAGCAATGACCGTTATTGGAAAAAAGCGACGAATATAACAAAGTCGAAAAAGAAAAAAGTAACCGCAAATGCTACCTATTCTGTGAAAGTCACCGATAAAGCGGGAAATGTGACGATCAAACGTATTATGGTGACCAACATTGATAAGACACAACCGACTGTGAGCCTGAGCCAGGCAGTTGTGAGTGATGGAGTACGGATCTCTGTGTCCGCATCGGATGCAAGCGGGATCAGGAGTGTGAAATGGATCAAAGGAGCAATCGGTGATGCATCCAGTGCAAAGTTCAGGCAGGCAAATAATATTACAAACAATCGTGAATTTACAGTGACACAGAATGGTTACTATACGGTGCAGGTGGTGGACAGGGCTGGCAATAAATCAGTGGCACAGATTTATGTAGTGGTAAGACAGGCACTGTATGATTTGGATGAGTTTTATGGAAACGGTAACGGTAAGAAATACGAAATGGTAACAGATAGTTTAAACAGAACCTATACGAATGCGTTAGTAACAACATCATATTATACACACGGATTAACATATTTCCTGGATGGAAAATATCAGTGGCTGGAGGGTGACATTGCATGTAAAGATTCTGATACTCATGATGCAGTGCTACAGATTTATGCAGATGATGTACTGGTATATACCACACAAACGATCACACCGAAAGAAGAGGCGAAGCATTTTAAAGTAGATATTGGCAATGCAAGATTTATAGTATTAAAAATAGTAGATGCTAATCCTTCCTATGCGAAACCTTATTATATTTTAGGCAACTGTTACCTCTATAATTAACTACCAGAACTTCCTGTATCAATCGGTATCAGGCACAACGCGATCGGGGGAAATTTTATGTATTGTATCAAATGCGGAAAAGAAATTGATGACACAGCAAAATATTGTAATGAATGTGGACACAAAGTAGGCAACCAGCTGGAGCAGACAGAAATACATCTGTCTGGGGAACAGATCGGAAGGACCATAGAAAACGGAAAAAACATGGGTCTGGGTATCTTAGGAGAAATATACAAAAACGAAACGTCCGGTTACTTATGTGGCAGGAATTACATTAAACAAAAGCTCCCTGTCATTAAAGACAGGTCAGACAGCGACACTGACGGCATCTGTTTCTCCGGGAAATGCGACCAATAAAAATGTCACATGGACCTCTTCTAATACAGGAGTTGCGTCAGTATCGAATGGAACGGTAAAGGCTGTTTCGGCGGGAAGTGCGACCATAACGGCAAAAGCAGCAGACGGAAGCGGAAAGATGGCAACCTGTAGTGTGACGGTTACCAAAACACATACACATCAGTATACGGCAAAAGTGACGAGGGCTGCTACCTGTGCGAAGGAGGGAGTAAAAACATATACCTGTTCCTGTGGCAGTACTTATACAGAAAAAATTGCAAAGACAGCACATAAGGTAGTAAAAGATGCAGCAGTCAAAGCGACCTGTACCACAGCAGGGCGGACAGAGGGAAGCCATTGCTCCGTATGTGGAACAGTGATCACCCCGGTGGAAGAAGTGCCTGCAACAGGTCATTGGATTAACCGGACAGTAACCGTGAAAGCAACATCACAAAAAGACGGAAGCATCACAAAAACCTGCGGTGCTTGTGGCGCGGTGGAAACGGCTGTGATTTACCACCCGGCACAGATCGTACTGGAACAGCAGTCTTATACATACAATGGACAGGAGCAGAAACCGTCTGTTGTCTTACGGGACAGCAGTGGAAAACAGATTAAAACAACAGATTATACCGTATCGTATGGTAATAACAAAAATGCCGGAAACGCAAAGATTACGGTTACATTATCCGGAAATTACGTTGGCACAATGAGCACAACATTTAAGATCTGTCCTCCGGGAACACAGATTGTGAAACTGACACGGAAATCAAAAGGATTTCAGGTAAAATGGAAAAAACAGACTGGCCAGACAAGCGGCTATCAGATCCAGTACTCGGACAGCAGCAAATTTCAGAAAAAGAGAACCAAAACAGTTGATATCTCTAAGAAAACATCGGTATCCAAAGGTGTGAAAAAGCTGAAATCAAAGAAAAAATATTATGTTCGTATCCGTACCTATAAAAATGTAAACGGAAATACGGCAAAGATATACTCCGGCTGGTCAGATGTAAAAACGGTTGTGACAAAATAAGAACCTGGTAGAACTGACCTTTAAAATCTCTTGACAGCCTCACATGCCTATTGTATTATTACAATAGGACAGATGGAGGAGGAAGAAAATGTTAGAGATTAAAAATTATACAAAGACCTATGGAGATAAAAAGGCGGTAGACCAGTTATCCCTTCATATCGCACCGGGGGAGATCTATGGCTTTATCGGACACAACGGAGCCGGAAAGACAACGACATTAAAAGCAGTGGCAGGGATCTTGCCATTTGAAGAAGGAGAGATCCGTATCAATGGGGTATCGGTAAAAGAAGACCCGATCGCCTGCAAAAAACAGACCGCATATATCCCGGATAATCCTGACCTGTACGAATTTATGACGGGGATCAAATATCTTAATTTTATCGCAGATATCTTTGAAGTGCCTGCGCAGGAGCGTAAGGAGCGGATCCATAAATATGCAGAATTGTTTGAACTGACATCCGATCTGGCACAACCGATTTTGACCTATTCCCATGGTATGAAACAGAAGCTTGCGATCATATCTGCCTGGGTACATGAGCCGAAACTCATTATCATGGATGAACCGTTTGTGGGACTGGACCCGAAAGCGGCGCACCTGCTCAAAGAGATGATGCGGGAGTTCTGCGACAGAGGCGGTGCGATCTTTTTTTCAACGCATGTGCTTGAGGTGGCAGAAAAACTCTGCGATAAGATCGCAATCATTAAAAAGGGCGAATTGATAAAAGCCGGAACGATGGAAGAAGTAAAAGGTGACACTTCTCTGGAAGAAGTATTCTTGGAACTGGAGGAGAAGACATGTTAAAAGCATTATTTGAAAAACAGATGCTGGAACTGAACCAGAACTTTTTCCGGGACCGCAAAACGGGAAAAGCAAAATCAAAGGCGGGAGTCAGGATGTCGATCCTGTTTTATGTGTTTGTGATCGTTGTTTTACTCGGCGGATTTTTTTCTGCGATCGCAGTTCAGCTCAGCCCTCTGATCCAGATGGGGTATGGTTGGTTATACCTGATCTATATATCATTTGTGTCGCTGACATTTGGAATATTTGGCAGTGTATTTAATACCTTTGCCAGTCTGTATCAGGCGAAGGATAATGATCTTTTGCTATCCTTACCAATACCGGTGAAATATATCCTGGCGGTGCGGCTGATGGGCGTTTATCTGATGGGTGCAATGTACAGCATGGTGGTTTATGTGCCGGCACTGATCATCTATTATGTGATGGGAAAAGGCAGCATCCTATCCATACCGGGAACGATCCTTTTTGCACTGCTTTTAACTGTGGTCGTGCTGTTATTATCCTGTATTTTAGGTTGGCTTGTCGCAAAGATCAATGCCAGATTAAGACATAAGAGTCTGATCACAGTGGTCGTATCGCTGGCATTTTTTGCAGTATATTACATGTTCTGTATGCAGGCAAATCAGGTGATAAGCAAACTGATCCAGAATGCGGATGCAACAAGCGGTCAGATCCAGAGAAAAGCGTATTGCATTTATCTGATCGGGCGGGCAGCAGCAGGAGCCGGAGTGCCATTACTTGGTGTGTCTGTGATCGTTGCGGTGCTCTTTGTGGGAACCATTTTACTGTTGTCACGCAGCTTTTTGACACTTGCGATGGCAGGCAGAAGTGGAAAGAAGGCGGTTTATAAAGAGAAGACCGTAAGAAAACTGAGCCCGGACCAGGCACTGCTTGCAAAAGAGGCAGGACATTTGCTGAGCAGCCCGACCTATCTGTTGAACTGTGCATTGGGAACCGTGTTTTTAGTGGTGGCAGGAGTGGCGCTGCTGATAAAAATGACGTGGCTTAAGGAAAATCTGGTAACCGTTATGGATGGAGATGCACTTGTGGTTATTGCAGCGGGAGTAATCTGTGCGATGGTTTCGATGAATGACATTACGGCACCTTCCATTTCACTGGAAGGAAAAAATTTATGGCTGATGCAGTCACTGCCGGTTACTCCATGGCAGGTGCTCCGTGGCAAGTTAAACCTTCATCTGCTGCTGACGGAGATTCCGGTACTGTTTTGCGGCATCTGTGTCTGGATCGTGTTGAGACCGCATCCGCTGGCAGGGATTGCGATGGTGCTGCTTCCTATGGCATATGGTGCTTTGTGTGCGACGTTTGGGCTTAGCATGAATTTATGCAAACCGAATCTGAACTGGACAAGTGAGACGGTTGTGGTCAAACAGAGTGGAGTGATCTTTGCGGTGATCTTCGGTGGATGGGCACTGCTGGCACTGATCGGAGTTTTGTATTTCCTCTCTTATGAGATGATCCCGGCAGCCGGGTTCCTTTTCATCTGTGTGGCGGTATTTGCAATTTTATCGATCCTTTTGTTGCGTTGGTTAAAAGGAAACGGAGCAAAAAAACTGACAGAATTATAGAAAAATAGCAGGGAGAAATCCCTGCTATTTCTTAATGGAAACAAATGACGGTAACCTGTGATTACCGTATCTTTACATGCAATGCTATTATAGCATCATGAAAGAAATTAAGACATGGCAAAAAGGGAAAACATAGAGATGATATTCCAAGAAACAAGATATTAAAAAATTCTGAAAATCCGATATTGCAGTTGACGCGTTTTGTAATATCTCCTATAATGAATGTGGCTTAGAAGCTGGCTGCCACTGCATTGCAAATGGCAGCTATTATAATACGCAAGTAACAGAGCGTATTTTTTGAGTGGAGGAATATTATGAAAAAGAAGATAATGGCAGGTATGACCATACTGTGTATCTGTCTTATGATGTTGGGATTGCCGGTTCATTTACAGGCAGCACAGGGAAAAACAAGTCTGGCAGTATCTGCCGGTTCCGTTGGAAAAGGGGAAACTGTTAAGATCACGGCGCAGGCATATGGACCGTCGGGAGAGAAGATGACAGCGGCAATGACCGTTTCCTATGATACATCTGTCTTTTCTTTTGTAGACTGCTCGACCAGCTATTCCGGTGGAAATGGCAGTATTACAGCTACAGCCGGTACTTACAGCATAACGTTAAAAGCAGTTGGCGAGGGAAATTCGAAGGTATCTCTGGCAGCAACAGACGGAGTTTTAACTGATGCAGGAACAAAGCTGGATTCCGTAGAAGGAAGCAGTACCAGGATACAGGTAGGAAGTGCAACGACGACACAGAGTGACACAAGCACAACAACTGATACAAAAACGGATCAGACCGAAAATAAAAACCTTTCGGCAGATAACTCCCTGCAGTCATTATCTCTTTCGGCAGGAACCTTATCTCCAACTTTTACCGGAAAGACCGTACAGTATACAGCCTCTGTTGGCAATGATGTGACAAAGGTAACCGTAAATGCGGTTCCGGCAAATGAAAAAGCTACGATCGAGAGCATTACGGGAAATGAAAATCTTTCCGTAGGAGCAAACACGGTAAAAGTGGTTGTAAAAGCAGAAAACGGAGCAACCGCTACTTATACGATCACAGTCACAAGAGGGCAGACCGGTGATACCTCTACAAAGAGTGATGAGCCGGCTGTGATCACAGAGGATTCGGCCGAAAGTACATCGACCACGGTTGAGAGCACGGACGAGACCATTACGGTTGGAGATGCAAATTACCAGATCGTTTCCGAATTTGGAGCTGAACTGCTTCCGGCAGGATGTACCGAGAGTACAGTAAGCTATAAAGGGACAGACTATAAGGGAGCAACGTTTGCTGCAGGAAATCTTTCCATGCTCTGCATGGTTCCGCAGGGAACAACAGATCCCTCATCCGCATGTTTTTTTATCTACGATGAGAGCGGGGACAGTTTTTATCCACTTATACAGTTAAAACAGGGCGACAACTTTGTCATCTGGCTGCCGACACCGGCGGATTATACCGCAGCGGATGGAGAACAGCAGGTAGATATCACGGTAAATGGTGATGAGAGCATGAGTGTGCATCAGACCGCATCGGAAGAGGGAACGGATTTCTCATTTTTCTATGGAGTAAATCAGGATGGTACAACGGGCTGGTATGAATATGATGCTTTAGAGCAGACATATCAGAGACAGCATGGCAGTGCATCTGCATCGGATGATACCGAACAGAGCGATGACTCAAACCTGTCATATCTGCAGGAAGAATACAGTACACTGGAAAGTGAAATGAAAAAGGAAAAATCATTTTCACGTACCACGATCGGAGTGCTGATCTTTATTGTAGCAGTACTCATTATTATCATTATCAATCTCATTCTTCGGAACAGAGGGGAAGAGTACGAGTTCGAAGAAGAGGAAGAAGAACCGGAGATCAAAGAACCGAAAACACCGGTAAAGAAAACGAGAAAAAGAGCAGAACGAGACTATTTCTCGGATGATTTAGAGGAAGAGCCTGTCATAAAACACGAGAAAGTACGGGAAAAGAAAAAAGAAAAGAAACAGGAAGATGTGGCAGAGCGGGAGCATTTCAGCGATGAACTGGAAGAGCCGGAAACACCAGTACGAAAAGAAGAAAAGAATATCCGGAAAGACAGTGCAAAAGAGGAAGATGATATCGAGATCATCGACTTGAACGATTTATAAAAACGGAAGTGCTTCGCTTTCGGGGAAAAGAGGGAACAAAAATGCAGACACCATATACAGCGAAAGCAAAAAAAGCAGTTGATTTTGCAACTAAGATGTCAAAGTCAATGAAGCATAATTATATTGGAACTGAACATCTGCTGCTTGGACTTCTGAAAGAAGAAACAGGGGTAGCTGCACAGGTTTTACAGGAAAACGGAGTTGGACTCGAAAAGGTAATGGAACTGATCGAGGAGCTGATCGCACCGGAACAGCCGATCCTTACGATGGAGGCAAAAGAATATTCGCCGCGTGCAGAGCGTGTGCTTGCTGCATCTGCAAGGGAGGCAGCGCGTTTTCATTCCGAAAAGATTGGAACCGAGCATATTCTGATTGCAATGATAAAAGAGACAGACTGTGTGGCATCCAGATTGTTAAATACACTTGCAGTCAATACACAGAAAATGTATGTGGATACTCTGATCGCAATGGGAGAGGACGCATCTTTATATAAAGAAGATTTCCAGAATGGAAAACCGATCCGCAAAAGAGAGGGAGAAGATACCCCTGTTTTGGATCAGTATTCCAGAGATCTGACACGCCTTGCAAAAGACGGAGAATTAGATCCAGTAGTAGGAAGAACAGAGGAAGTCGACCGGGTGATTCAGATCTTAAGCAGAAGAACGAAGAACAACCCATGCCTGATCGGAGAACCAGGTGTAGGAAAAACAGCGATCGTAGAAGGTATCGCACAGCGTATCGTTACAGATATGGTGCCGGATACCGTGTTACACAAACGCCTTGTATCATTGGATCTTTCTGGAATCGTTGCAGGTTCCAAGTATCGTGGCGAATTTGAAGAACGCATTAAAAAGGTGATCCAGGAAGTCAAAAGAGCCGGAAACATTCTGCTCTTTATCGATGAACTGCATACGATCATCGGAGCTGGTGGAGCAGAGGGTGCACTGGATGCTTCCAATATCTTAAAACCGGCACTGGCAAGAGGTGAGATCCAGATCATCGGTGCGACCACAATCGAGGAATACCGCAAACATGTGGAGAAAGATGCGGCACTGGAACGTCGTTTCCAGCCAGTTACGGTGGAGGAACCGGGTGAAGAGGCAGCAGTAGAGATCTTAAAGGGATTGCGCCATCAGTATGAAAAGCATCATCAGGTTACGATTACCGATGAGGCGGTAGAGGCAGCAGTCCGTTTGTCAGCAAGATATATCAATGACCGTTTCCTTCCGGATAAGGCGATCGACCTGATGGATGAGGCGGCAGCAAAAGTCAGACTGAAGATAGGAACCCGCCCGGAGGAAGTCGTTGCACTGCGCCGTCAGATCGAAGAAAAAGAAGAGCAGATGTTAGATGCCTTACAGGAAGGCGAACTGGAGGCTGCAAGAGGCTATAAAGAAGAAAAACAGGCGGTAGAAGAGCAGTTAGAAAAGCTCTATGTCAAAGCAAAGAGAGAGGCAAAACGCAAAAAGCTGGTAGTCGGGGAAGAAGAGATTGCAGACGTTGTGTCTGGATGGACGAAGATACCGGTAAAACGTCTGGCAGAGGGAGAGGCAGCAAGACTGCGCAAACTCGAAGCCACACTTCACAAGCGCGTGATCGGACAGGAGGATGCGGTAACTGCCGTAGCAAAGGCAGTGCGGAGAGGCCGTGTGGGATTAAAAGATCCAAAACGACCGATCGGATCATTCCTGTTTTTAGGACCGACTGGTGTCGGAAAAACAGAGATCTCCAAAGCACTGGCAGAGGCTGTATTTGGAGACGAACAGTCCATGATACGTGTCGATATGTCGGAGTACATGGAAAAGCACAGTGTTTCCAAGATGATCGGTTCACCGCCAGGATATGTCGGACATGAGGATGGCGGACAGCTCAGTGAAAAAGTGCGCAGACATCCATATTCCGTCATCCTGTTTGATGAGATTGAAAAGGCACACCCGGATGTATTTAATATACTGCTTCAGGTATTGGATGATGGGCATATTACAGATGCGCAGGGACGAAAAGTGGATTTCAAAAATACGATCATCATAATGACATCCAATGCGGGAGCGCAGACCATCGTAGAGCCGAAAAAACTCGGATTTGCAACCACAGAAGATGAAAAGCAGAACTATGAGCAGATGAAGGGCAAGGTCATGGAAGAAGTCCGCCGGATCTTCAAACCGGAGTTCTTAAACCGTATCGATGAGACGATCGTATTCCGTTCTCTGAACAAAGAAGATATGAAGCAGATCGTATCTCTGATGACAAAAGAACTTGCAAAACGCTGCAAAGAGCAGATGGGCATTACCCTGACGGTAAGGGACAGTGCAAAAAATTATATCATAGAGAAAGCATACGAACCAAAATACGGAGCAAGACCGCTGCGTAGAAAGATCCAGAATGAGATCGAAGACAAACTGGCAGAAGAGATTTTGGATGGCAGGATCAGACAAAACAGCGAAGTGATCGTCACGACGAAAAAGAATAAAATTGTTTTCGAAACCTGAGAAAAGAACTGGAAAAGAAAACGCAGATAGTATATAATAAACACAACAAAAAATATCTTCCGGTATGGACAGCGGATGATAAATATTTACGGGGTGATGATCCCCACGGGAGGAAGACATGGCAGCGATTAGTGAATTAATTCGTTCAGAAGCAGACGGAACCATCAGCTTTGGTGATTATACGCTCAAGACAAAGGCAAAACTTGACAACTTTGAGCATCAGGGAGACAAGTACAAAGTAAAGACTTATGACGAGATCACAAAGCTGGAGCGCAATGGTATGTTCGTATACGAGTCCGTTCCGGGAACAGCGGTATTAAATCTGAACGCAACCGATTCAGGTATGACTTTTTCAGTAGATGGTGCAGAGGATGCACAGCTTACCGTAGAGTTAGAGAGCGAAGCAGAGTACGATATTGAGATTGACGGAGCAGATGCCGGAAAGATGAACACAAACCTGGGTGGCAAGTTAAGCCTCAGTGTAGAACTTGGAGATCATCCGGTAGCAGTTAAGATTTCAAAATGCTAATAAACATCATAAGTGATAAAAGGAAATCAGACCAGATATGGTTTGGTTTCTTTTTTTGTGCAAAACCACGTACCTTTTTCCTGAATTTAATTGACCGCAGTGGTAGATTGGCAGTACAATGAATAAATGCATGGTTTTTTGTGCAAATCAAGGACGAGGAGAATGTGACATGAAAAGGAAAAAGCTTTTGAATTGGAAGCGCATGGCGGCGTTTGCAATGGCAGTTACCCTGATGTGTACCGAAGGTGCATCGGTTGGTGTAACAGCAGCACAGGTGACCGTAAATGCGTCACTGGCAGAAGCGACAGAAGCAGCTGAAGCGGGAAAAACAGGTGAGACCACGGAAGCAACGGAAGCTGTGGATGTGGAAAGTACCGAGAGTACAGAAACAGAGGCAACCGAGGTGACCGAAGCAACCGAAACGGAAAGTACCGAAGAAACCGAAAGTACCGAGGAGACAGAGGAAACGGAAAGTACCGAAGAAACCGAAGCAACGGAGGAAGAGGAAGATTTAGAATCAGTTGATGGTGTTTCCAAGGTGATCGGACTCGAGGGTAGTTCAAAAGCGGATGAAACGGATACAGATAAAAGTAGTAATACAGCCGTAACTTTTTCTGTGAATTATCCGGCAGATCATGAAAAAGAAGCAGTGTTTGTAAGTGATGTAACAAAATATTACTATAAAGTAAAAGCAGTCGGAAAAAATGCCCTGAAAGCAGATTTTGAAACCGGTTTATCGTCAGCGGTAAAAGTAAAAGCAAAATAAAAAAGTAAAAAGTAACAAGAACAGGACTTTGCATTTGTAAAAAGTGCACAGTCCTGTTTGCTTTTTGTACGGGAAACACGTATACTAATAGAACACAGGTTTTAAAAAGCAGAGAAGAAATGGAGCGAAAGAGATGCCAAAAGGAAAGAAGACTGTATTTTTTTGCCAGGAATGTGGCTATGAATCTTCAAAATGGATGGGGCAGTGCCCGGCATGCAAAGAGTGGAATAGCTTTGCAGAGGAACTCATCGAAAAAAAGAATGCTACCAAAGGCGGTAAGATAAGTCAGGCAACAGAGGCAAAGGCAGTGCCACTGTCTCAGATCGAGATGACAAGTGAAAAGAGAATGTCAACGCAGCTTGGGGAATTAGACCGTGTGCTTGGCGGGGGGATCGTTTCCGGTTCCATGGTGCTCGTGGGAGGCGACCCGGGGATCGGAAAATCGACCCTGCTTCTTCAGGTATGCCGAAATCTTTCGGAGCAGGGGGTAAATGTACTCTATATTTCCGGGGAGGAATCATTGCAGCAGATCAAGATCCGTGCGGAGCGTATCGGAACCTTTGGCGATTCGCTCACTTTGCTTTGCGAGACTAATCTGGATACGATCCGTACAGTGATCGACCGGGAAAAGCCACAGATCGTCGTGATCGATTCCATCCAGACCATGTATAATGAGGAAGTGACATCGGCACCGGGCAGTGTTTCACAGGTAAGGGAGACGACAGGTGTCCTGATGCAGATCGCCAAAGGACAGGGGATCTCTATTTTCATTGTAGGACATGTGACAAAAGAGGGCGTGGTCGCAGGACCGAGAGTACTCGAACATATGGTAGATACCGTCTTATACTTTGAGGGAGACAGACATGCTGCATACCGGATCTTGCGCGGTGTGAAGAACCGTTTTGGCTCGACCAATGAGATCGGTGTCTTTGAGATGCGTCAGAACGGGCTTGCTGAAGTGGAAAATCCATCTGAGTATATGCTGAGTGGAAAGCCGGAAGGAGCATCCGGTTCGGTTGTGGCATGTTCCATGGAAGGAACCCGTCCGATCCTGATCGAAGTACAGGCACTGGTGTGCCACAGTAATTTTGGGATCCCGAGAAGAACAGCAGCAGGCACGGACTTTAACAGGGTAAATCTGCTGATGGCGGTATTAGAAAAAAGGCTCGGCTTAAAGCTGGGAGACTGCGACGCGTATGTAAATATTGCAGGTGGAGTCCGTATGAATGAGCCAGCCATAGATCTTGGGATCGTGCTAGCGATCATATCCAGTTACAGGGAGTGTCCGATCGATGAGACGACGATCTGTTTCGGTGAGGTTGGATTAAGCGGTGAAGTGCGAGCAGTGAGCATGACAGAGCAGAGGGTAGCCGAGGCAAAGAAACTGGGCTTTACGAGATGTATCCTGCCGCAGGTATCGCTGACATCGATCAGAGAGAGCGAGGGCTTACTTTCCGGCATGCAGGTGATTGGAGTAAGCTCGGTAAAAGATGCAATGGATGCTATTTTGAAATAAAATGTCATAAATTGTAAAAAAGCTGTTGACATTCTTAAAATGGGATGGTAATATAGACAAGCTGACTGCGAGAGAGAAACACTTTCACAGAGCCAAAGGAAATAAACCTTTGAAAGTTGAAGAAGTTATTGACAAACAAAACTGCTTGTGTTAATATAGCTAAGCTGTCGCGTTGAAAACGACAAAAGATGACAAACCGGAATTGAGTTTCCTTGGCAATCATCTAAAAAACTTTTTCAAAAAAGTTGTTGACAAATGAGTTTGAAAGTGATATAGTAAATAAGCTGTCGCTTGAACGAAACAACAGCAAACAAAAAGAACTTTGATAATTAAATAGTGAAATAACCTTGAAAGATTCAATGAATTTCAGGGTGCTGTAACAACAGCACACGAACGTTTCTTTAAAAGAAACAACCTTAAAACAGTAGATACGCTCAATTACATTGAGCGGGATAAATCGGAGATTTATCCGATTTATTTGCCAGTTTAAAAACTGGACAGGACATCGAAAGATGACAAACTTTAACATGAGAGT
>ENA-UOJC01002451-UOJC01002451.1-human-gut-metagenome-genome-assembly--contig:-C104-NODE-2451-length-20159-cov-5.285018_pt1 | contig 20159 bp, 22 predicted proteins | sample MGYA00242339_ERZ723886 | MGnify/ENA metagenome assembly ERZ723886 | reverse complement strand
GTCGTCCCGGCGGACGTCCCGGCAGACAGAACAGGGATCCTGTGAGTCCAGATTGCCGCAGACAGAGCACGTCTTCACCGTCGCCAGCACGTCGTCAATCGCGGCCGCCAGCGGCACCAGATGCGTTTCGCGCTTTTTAATCAGATACAGAACCGCGCGCCGCGCCGAACGAGCCCCAAACCCCGGCAGCCGTGACAGCAGACGGATCAGCGTTTCGATTTCGCCGCCAATCAAAAATTTCCCCCTTTAAAAAGGCAGGTTGAAAGGAAGGCCAAGCCCGCCCTGCATTTCTTTGGAAAGAGCCTCTTCAACCTTTTTCTGCGCGTCGTTGAACGCTGCGACCAGCAGGTCTTCCAGAACCGTGACGTCTTCGGTCACAGACGGATCAATCGTCACTTTGCGAGCAATGCCCTTGCCGCTTAAAACGACCCGCACCAGACCGCCGCCGGAAATGCCCGTGATTTCGGCCTGTGCCATCTTTTCCTGCATCTCGGCCATTTTTCCCTGCATTTCCTGCGCTTTTTTTAAAATATCGCCAAAATTCTTCATGTCATTCCTCATCCTGCAAAGAAGACAATTCCATTTCGCCGTCCTCTTCGGGCAGATCGACTTCAACGCCTTTCTGCAGGCGGATCGTATCAATCCGAGCCGTCGGGAAGGTTTTTAAAACGGCGGAAATCAACGGGTGAACCGAAAGATTTTTTTTCAGGTTCTCCGTATCCCTTCTGGCTTTTTCGACCAGCGTTTCGCCGCCGGGTTTATTGACAACGGAAACGCCCCACATGACGCCCGTCCATTCCTTCAGCTTTTCCGCCATTTCATTGGCCAGTGTTTTCGGCGCTTTTTCAAGGGGATAAAATTCAATGCGGCCGAATTCAAAATGGACAAGGCTGATGTTGTTTTCCAGATGGTAGGCAAACATCATGTCGTTCTGTTTATAAGCATAGGCAACGATATCGGCCAGGCTGTTCAGGCGCGCCCGGCTTTGCGCCTGCGGAGCCGGAGACGGCCGGAGCACCGGGTCTCCGCCGGAAACAGCCCGGATGCCGCTCCATGAATCCTGTGCTTTCGGGGCCGGCGCAGAACCGGAAGAGGAAACCGGCGCCGGCAGGCCTGAGGCTCCTTTTCCCGACCGCAAATCCCGGATAACATCCGCCGGAGACGGAAGGTCGGCGGCATAGGCCAGACGGATCAGCACCATTTCGGCCGCCTGTTTTTCGGACGGTGCGCTGACCGCTTCGCCGATGCCTTTCAAAAGCATCTGCCACGTCCGGGTCAAAACAGGCATGGACAGTGTTCGAGCCATTTCGGCGCCGCGGGTGCGTTCCGCCTGAGCCATTCCCGGGTCATCGGCCAGTTCGGGCGCGATTTTCACCCGCGTCAGCCAGTGCGTCAAATCCAGAAGATCCTGTAAAACGACAACGGGCTCTGCTCCCAGGTCGTATTGAGTGTTGAAAAGTTCAAGAGCGCTTTTGATGTCGCCTTTCATGACCTGTTCAAACAAATCAAAAACCGCCGCACGGTCGGCCAGCCCGATCATGGCGCGGACAAAATCCGCTGTCACATTCCCGCCGCCGTGCGCAATGGCCTGATCCAAAAGGGACAGCCCGTCACGCACCGAACCGTCCGCCGCACGGGCAATCAGACGCAAAGCTTCGTCTTCGGCGGAAAGACCTTCTTTTTCAAGGATATTCCGGAAATGAGCCGACAAAGGCTCGACATCGACACGGCGCAGGTCAAAACGCTGGCACCGTGACAGAACTGTGGTCGGAACCTTGCGGATTTCCGTTGTTGCGAAAATAAACTTAACGCGTTCGGGCGGTTCTTCCAGCGTTTTCAGAAGCGCGTTGAACGCCTGCTTTGTCAGCATGTGAACTTCGTCGACGATATAAATCTTGAAACGGGCAGAGGTCGGGCTGTAGCGGGTTGTTTCAATCAGCTCGCGCACATTGTCCACACCGTTGTTTGAAGCGGCGTCGATTTCAACGACATCGACATGGCGGTCTTCGGCAATGGCGCGGCAGTGTTCGCATACGCCGCACGGTTCGGTCGTCATGCCGCCCTTTCCGTCCGGCCCGACGCAGTTCAGCGCCCGGGCGATAATACGGGCGGAAGTCGTTTTTCCGATGCCGCGGATGCCCGTCAGAATGTAGGCCTGTGCCAGACGCCCGGTTTCGATGGCGTTTTTCAGTGTGCGGACCAGGGCTTCCTGCCCCACCAGGTCGGCAAATGTCGTCGGACGGTACTTACGCGCCAGCACGCGGTATTTCTTATCGGTATCGCTCATGTCACCAAGGGGGCTTTTGAAAAGGGGTTTTAAAGGAAACCGGACAGCGACCCGCTCCGAAACCGTTACGGCTGCTTTCTTCCGAACCTGACCGGGTTGGCGGCAGGAACGCCCGCGCCGGTTTCCCGCTTTCTATTTACATTTATTTTACGCTTTAAGGCAAGAAGAACTTTGTTCTGTTCAAAAAAATGCTCGAAAAAATACCTTTTTCAGCCGTTTTTTTATCAATGCTTGACAAGAGGCGGCGCATCTGTCTTTGCTGTCATACGATTTCATCTTCTAGGAGATACGAATATATGGCTCAAGCTATCGTTTTCCCCGGACAGGGGTCTCAGATCGTCGGTATGGGCAAAGAACTGGCAGATGCCTTTACGATCGCCCGCGAGGTTTTTCTTGAAGTTGACGACGCTCTTTCCCAGAACTTAAGCAAAATGATGTTCGACGGCCCGGCCGAAGACCTGCAGCTGACCGAAAATGCGCAGCCCGCCCTGATGGCGGTCAGCATGGCGGTCGTCCGCATCCTGCAGCATGAAGGCAAGATCGTCCTGGCCGACCGTTTCGCTTTCGGCGCGGGGCATTCCCTGGGTGAATATTCCGCTTTGTGCGCTGCCGGCGCTTTTGATATCGCAACGGCGGCTCGCCTTCTGAAAACGCGCGGACAGGCCATGCAGAAAGCCGTTCCCGTCGGACAGGGCGGCATGGCCGCGCTGATCGGCGCCGATCTGGAGCTGGCTCGGGAAATTGCCGCCGAAGCCGCACAGGGCGAAGTCTGTGTCGCCGCGAACGACAACGCTCCGGGACAGATCGTTATCAGCGGCGCGGCCGCCGCCATTGACCGTGCGTTGGAAATCGCCGCGGCAAAAGGCGTCAAGCGCGCGGTCAAACTGCCTGTCAGCGCACCGTTCCACAGCCCTCTGATGCAACCGGCTGCCGATGTCATGGCCGAGGCTCTGGCCAACGCAGAAATTCACACGCCCCGCTTCCCCGTTGTCGCCAACGTCACGGCGGCTCCGGTGTCGGATCCCGAAGAAATCCGCCGCCTGCTTGTCGAACAGGTGACCGGTTCGGTTCGGTGGCGTGAAAGCATGCTGTATCTGCAGTCGCAGGGCGTTGATACACTGGTCGAAGCCGGATCCGGCAAGGTCCTGACCGGCATGGCGAAACGCATCCACCCCGAACTGAAGGGAATTGCGCTGAACACGCCCGCCGATATTGAAGAATTTTTAAAAGCGGAATAATTCCGCGCCTCCCCATAACTTGTAAGGAAACGAACATGTTGGATTTTACAGGAAAATGCGCCCTGGTCACCGGAGCCACCGGCGGCATCGGCCGTGTTGTCGTTAAAAAGCTGCACGACGCGGGCGCCACCGTGATTTTGACCGATATGAACCAGGAAGTGCTCGACGGTTTTGCCGCCGAACTCAAAGAACGTGTTTTTGCTTTTTCATGCAATTTAGGCGACCCGGCGGACATTGACGCCCTGATCGCCAAAGCGGAAAAGGCCGCCGGCGCCGTTGACATTTTGGTCAATAACGCCGGTCTGACCAAAGACAATCTGTTCATGCGCATGAAGGATGAAGATTGGGATTTGGTCTTAAAAGTGAACCTGACCGCCGGCTTCCGTCTGGCCCGCGCCGCCGTCCGCGGCATGATGAAGCGCCGTTACGGCCGCATCGTCAGCATGGCCTCGATCGTCGGCGTCACCGGAAACCCGGGTCAGGCGAACTATTCCGCTTCCAAAGCGGGCCTGATCGCCATGACGAAATGTCTGGCGGCGGAAGTCGCTTCCCGCGGAATCACGGCGAACTGCGTCGCACCGGGCTTCATCAAAACCGCCATGACCGACGCTTTGCCCGAAGAAGCGAAAGAAAAACTGACCCGCAATATTCCGATGGCCCGTCTGGGTTTGCCGGAAGACGTGGCTAACGCCGTTGCCTTCCTGGCCAGCGACGAAGCCTCTTACATTACGGGCCAAACCATTCATGTGAATGGCGGTATGGCCATGATTTAACCGGAAAAACGCCGGGTAAAAACGGCGTTTTCTCCTTAAATCGTCCGGTTTTGTGAAAGTTTTTCACTTCCGGGCTGGTCAAAGCCGAAAATTTGTGCTACAGAAATGGCTTTCTTAGATGTGTTTTCTTCCGCAAAGGGAAAAGTCTTTTTTAACAGATGTATACAAACTGTGAGAAATTGCCGAACGCGTCATGAAAATTGTCATCGAACACCTGGGCGTTGAAGCCTCCAAGGTTACGGACAGCTCCAGCTTCATTGACGATTTGGGCGCAGACAGTCTGGATACGGTTGAACTGGTTATGGCTTTCGAAGAAGAATTCTCTGTCGAAATTCCTGATGACGCCGCGTAAAAAATCCTGACGGTTCAGGACGCCATCGACTACAACACCAAACATTCCTCATAGGAATCGTAATTACGTGCCGATTTCCCCAAAAGGCGGGAAATCGGCACTTTTTCCATCTTAACGTGAAAAAATCCCCGTTTTTAAAATCGAGGTCATACATGAGAAGAGTCGTAGTTACCGGTATCGGAATGCTTTCGCCAATGGGGCGCGGCGTAGACGTAACATGGCAGGGAATCGTCAACGGGAAATCCGCCATTCGCAAGATCGAACGTTACGATATGTCGGAATCAACCGCGAAAATCGCCGGTGAAGTTCCCTTTGGCAAAGGCACTCCGGGACTTTTCGATCCTGACGAAGTTCTGTCCCCCAAAGAACAGCGCCGGGTTGATCCGTTTATTTTATACGGTTTGTCCGCCGGCATTGACGCGGTTGAGGATTCGGGATGGAAGCCCGAAGCCGAAGAAGACCTGTTCCGTACGGGTGTCATGATCGGATCGGGCATCGGCGGTCTGTCGGCCATTTCGGAAAACGCCCTGACCCTGAAGGAAGGCGGTCCGCGCAAAATCAGTCCGTTCTTTATTCCGTCCTGCCTGATCAACCTGATTTCGGGACAGCTGTCCATCAAATACGGCTTCCGCGGCCCGAACCACGCTGTTGTGACGGCCTGTGCGACCGGTTCGCATGCCATCGGCGACGCCGCCCGCCTGATCATGTGGGGCGACGCGGATGTCATGGTGGCCGGCGGTGCGGAATCGGCGGTTCATCCTCTGGCGATTGCCGGATTTGCCCAGGCCAAGGCGTTGTCGACACATTACAACGATACGCCGGAAAAGGCCTCCCGTCCCTGGGATAAGGGTCATGACGGTTTTGTCATGGGTGAAGGCGCGGGCGTCGTCGTTCTGGAAGAATACGAACACGCCAAAGCGCGCGGTGCGAAAATCTACGGCGAAATCATCGGCTACGGCCTGTCCGGCGACGGTTATCACGTTACGGCTCCCGCACCCGACGGCCGCGGTTCCAAACACGCCATGAAAATGGCCCTCAAAAACGGCCATATCAATCCCGAAGAAGTTGACTACATCAACGCCCACGGGACTTCGACCCCGGTCGGTGATATTCTGGAAGTCAACGCCGTCAAGGACGTTTTCGGCGGTCATGCCGACAAGCTGGCCATGTCTTCGACAAAATCCAGCATCGGCCACCTCTTGGGTGCGGCCGGCGCCGTTGAAGCGATTTTGTGCTTGAAAGCGCTACAGGACGGCATCATGCCGCCGACGCTGAATCTCGAAGATCCTGTCGAAGGAGCGGACATTGATCTGGTTCCTCTCAAGGCGAAAGAACGCAAACTGACGACGGTCATGTCAAACTCCTTCGGTTTCGGCGGAACGAACGCTTCCCTGATCTTCAAAGCCGTTTAAGGTCTGCGGATGGCTTCCCGCCGTTTTGTCATCAAGCTCCTTCTGCTGCTGGCAATCTGCCTCAGCGGAGGGAGCGTTTTCAGTTTTTACAGCCTGCTGTATGAACAAAATGATCAGACGGAAGCCACAACCATTCTGGGGGAATAAGGGGACTCTCTGGGAGGAATTGCTTCTCAGCTGAAAAAGGACGGGCTTATCCGGAACGTTTCCGTTTTTAAAATGGCGGCGCGGCTGGCCGGGAACTCAACACGCCTGAAAGCAGGAGAATATCGCATCCCGCCCCATGCCAGCACCAAAATGATTCTGGACATTCTTGTCACCGGCCAGACCGTCGTCCGGCGCGTGACAATTCCCGAAGGCAAAACCAGTCGCCAGATTTTCGACCTTCTGATCCAGACGCCCGGTCTGACGGGCGAACTGCCGCCGGTACCGCCGAACGGCGCTTTGTTGCCCGAAACATACACATTCGCCTACGGTGTGCCCCGCAACATCATCGTTCAGCGCATGAAGGAAAGCATGACAAAGACGATTGACGAGCTTTGGCCCTACCGCGATCCGGATCTGCCCTATACAACGAAACACGAAGCCCTGACGCTGGCCTCCATTGTGGAGAAGGAAACCGCCATTCCCGAAGAACGGGCACGCATTGCCGGCGTTTTCGTCAACCGTCTGCGCAAAGGCATGCGCCTTCAAACCGATCCGACCGTCATTTACGCCCTGACGGACGGCAGCATGGAATTGAACCGCCGCCTGACGCACGCGGATTTAAAACTTTCCCATCCCTACAATACGTATATCCGCAAAGGCCTGCCTCCCGGCCCCATCTGCAACCCGGGCCGCGATTCAATTCAGGCGGTTCTTCAGCCTCAGAAGTCAAACGAAATCTATTTCGTCGCGGACGGGACGGGCGGACACGTCTTTTCCGTCACGTTTGACGAGCACAAGCGCAATATTGCCGAATGGAAAAAAACGCGTCGCCGCCGCCGCGCGGCTCAGCTTGCCAAACGCCGGGTTCCGGCACGTCCGGCTTCCCGGAAAGCGGAAACGGTCATTACGACCGCAACAACGCTTGAAGCCGCCGACGAAAATTCAACTACCATTACAACGACGCTGGTTGAAGACGAAAGCGGCGCCTTGACGGATTCCTCCGAACTGTCCGCCGATATTGTGGACGACATTCTGGTTGAACAGGCCGCCGAAAAACCCGTTGATCCGGAAAAAGCCGCGCCGGCAGTTCTGCCCGCCCGAAAAGCCGCACCGGAGAAAAAAGCCGCCGCGCCGGCCGTAAAGAAAAAGGGCACCGCGAAAACAACGGCAAAAAAAGCGCCGGTAACACCGCAGGCCGCGCCAAAGAAAAAGGCCGCGCCGAAAGCGGAGAAAAAGGCCGCGCCGGACAGGAAATCCACAGCGGCAACAAAAACGACGGGCAAAACGGCTTCGTCCAAAACAGCGCCGTCCCGGAAAGCTCCTGTCAAAGCGCCGGTGCGGAAAGAAGCACCGCCTAAAAGGAAAACGGCTGAAAAAGAACCGGCGAAATCCTGATTTTATTGGATGCCCCTTCCGAAATCTGTATAATAAAAGGACTTTCAAAAGGATGCGCCAATGAAATGCCTTTTATTTCTGACATGTCTGCTTTTATCTTTCCCCGCCGCGGCCGATTTTGAATCGGGACGCAAAGCCTATGTGAACGGAGAATACGACAAGGCATTTCAGGAATGGCAGAAAGCGGCCGATGAGGGCGATCTGGCGGCTCAGCGGACCCTGGGACACCTGTACCGGTGGCGCAAAGGCGTGCCGCAGGATCTGACCCAGGCGGCGTTCTGGTATTATACGGCGGCAAAGGGCGGCTCGGATACGGCGCAGTATAATCTGGGCATCATGTATCTGCGCGGCGAAGGGATTCCGCGCAACGAAGACGAAGGCATCATCTGGCTGACCCGCGCGGCGGAACAGAAAAATAAAAAGGCCGGCCAGAAGCTGGCTCATCTGAAAACGGAAATCGATCAGGAACTTCCGACCGAGGACGATCTGCTTGTCCCCGTCAAATCCGAATTCAAATCTCTTTTGAAGGGTCGACCCGTCAAAATGACGCCGGCCGCGCGGAAAAAACCGCCCCTTTACGCCCATCTGGCGTCCTACTATGACCAGGAAACACTGGAAAAAGGGTGGAAGGAGCTTCAGCAGACCTTTCCCGAGCTTGCCGGCGTCAAAACGGTGGAAACGCGTGTTACCCTTCCTGAAAAAGGCAAGTATATCCGCCTGTATATCAAAGGAACGCCGGAAAAGATCCGAAACATCTGTGAAAATCTGAACGCCCGGAAGCAATACTGCCTTATTTCCTATCCCTGATGCGGTGACCCGCCGTGCGAGAGTGCTTGTTCCGATGCGGGGCGCCGGGTTTGTTGCCGTTTTTTCTTCTTCCTTTTCGTACGGTACGTCCTTCGGGGAGAAGAGGGAAGCGGAAATCTTCGGCGGCGCCTTCGGATTCTTCGCGTTTCCCCCTTGCCATCCGTTTTTTTTTCCGCTATATTGCGGGCTTCCGTTTACTCCTTGCCGGCCGACGGACCGGCTATGCCCAAGCAGTTCCTTCATGGGGAAGGTCTGTTGATTGGGGTTGAGACAATCCATAAGGAGATTGTAAATTATGGCTTTGTATGAAAGCGTGTTCATTGCACGCCAGGATATTGCCGCTTCTCAGGTCGACGCTCTGATCGACCGTTTTGAAGGCGTGATCAACGCTCATGGCGGCAAAGTGACCAAGAAGGAAAACTGGGGACTGCGCGCCCTGGCTTACCGTATGAATAAAAACCGCAAGGGACATTACGTTCTGTTCAATATTGACGCGCCGGCCGACGCGCTGATCGAAATGGAACGCCAGATGCGTCTGGACGAAGACGTCATCCGTTATCTTTCGGTACGCGTTGAAGAATTGGAAGAAGGCCCGTCCGCCGTCCTGTCCAACAGGGGCAAGGAAACCAAAGGCCGCGGTCCGAAAAGATTCGATGAAAAATTTGGTTCTGATGAAGAAAGCGAGGAATTCTAATGGTAGCTACAGCCCGTCGTCCTTTTTTCCGTCGTCGTAAAGCCTGCCCGTTCGCGGCGAAAGACGCTCCGAAAATCGATTACAAGGACATCAAGCTCCTGCAGCGTTTCATTTCCGAACGCGGCAAGATCGTACCGAGTCGGATTACCGCCGTTTCCGCAAAGAAACAGCGCGAACTTGCCAAGGCGATCAAACGCGCCCGTTTCCTGGGCCTGTTGCCTTATGTTATGGACTAATCCTTTTCTGAACGTCAGAAAAGGTACTCAGGAGAATTAATTATGGAAGTCATTTTACTGGAGCGCATCGAAAAGCTCGGTCAAATGGGGGACATTGTAAAGGTAAAGCCCGGCTTTGCCCGCAACTATTTGCTTCCCCAGAACAAAGCTCTGCGTTCAAACAAAGAAAATCTGGCGGCTTTTGAAGCTCAGAAAATTCAGCTGGAAGCGGCGAATCTGAAACGCCGTCAGGAAGCCGAACAGGTCGCTGAAAAGATGGCCGGATTGAACCTCGTCATTGTGCGTCAGGCCGCCGAAACCGGACAGCTGTACGGATCCGTCACGGGCCGTGATGTCCGCGACGCCGTCCGCGAAGCCGGATTCAACATTGAACGCCGCCAGGTCGTCCTCGACCAGCCGCTCAAGGAAATCGGCGTTTACAAGATTCGCATCATTCTGCACCCGGACGTCAGCCAGGAAATCGGCGTGACCATCGCCCGTTCGCAGGAAGAAGCCGAACGCAACGCGAAGATGGCTGAAAAAGCCGCGGCCAAAGCGGCGGCGGCAGCCGAGGCGGCGGCAGCGGCTCCGGCCGAACCCGTTGTTGCCGAAGTTGCCGAAATCGTCGTTGAAGAAGCGGCCGCCGTCTGATTTTTACGACATCAAAACGGCGGGAAAGTTTGACTCTTTCCCGCCGTTTTCATTATGATAGCTTTCCTTGACGGATCAGCGAAAGAAAAGACCATGGATGAGACAGCCGAAACCCTTCCGGTGCGCATGCCGCCCCAGAACATCGAAGCCGAACAGGCTCTGTTGGGAGCGATTCTGACCAACAACCACGCGCTGGAGAAAGTGTCTGAATTTCTGCGCCCCTTCCATTTTGCCAGCCCTGTCCATGCCAAAATCTATGAGGCCATCACCACGCTGTTCGCCCGCGGGCATTCGGCCGATCCGATCACGTTGCGCGGTTATCTGGCGACGGACGGTGTTCTGGACGAAGTCGGCGGACCGAAATACCTGATGGATCTGGCCGGCGCCGCGGTAACCATCATCAATGCCGAAGACTATGCCCGCCTGATTTTCGACCGCTATCTGCGCCGCCAGCTGATTGCTCTGGGCAACGATATCGTCAATGACGCCTACGCCATCAGCCTGCATGAAGATGCTTCCCTCCAGATGGACGTCGCCGAAAAAAAACTCTACGAGCTGGCCACCGAAGGGCAGCTGGAGGGCGGCCCGAAACCGTTCGTCGAACCGCTGACCGAAGTCATCCGCCAGACCGCCGAAGCCAAGAAAAATCCGGATGGCATCGCCGGAGCGACAACGGGTTTCCGTGATCTGGACACGGTCATGGGCGGCCTGCATAAATCCGACCTGATCATTCTGGCGGGACGTCCGGCCATGGGCAAAACGGCCTTTGCAACTTGCCTTGCCTTCAACACAGCGCGCCATTTCCTTGAAGAAGCCGAAGCCGGTAAGGAACGTAAGGGCGTCGCCTTCTTTTCCCTGGAAATGTCCGCGCCTCAGCTGGCCGCCCGTATTCTGTCGACCGAAACACAGACGTCTTCGCATGCCCTGCGCAATGGTAAAATCACGGCCGAGGAATTCCGCCGCATTGTCGGCTTTGCCTCAGATCTGGAAAAAGTCCCCCTGTATGTGGACGACTCGCCGGGCCTGACCGTCGGCGCCATTCATAACCGCGCCCGCCGTCTGAAGCGTGATAAGACAAAAGGTCTTGGGCTGATTGTCATTGACTATCTTCAGCTGATTGACGACTCGGACAGCCGGCATCAGGAAAATCGCGTCCAGTCTTTGTCCGAAATCACGCGCCGTCTGAAAATCATGGCCAAAGAGCTGGATATCCCGGTCGTCGTGCTGTCCCAGCTGAGCCGTCAGGTCGAATCCCGCGAAGATAAGCGGCCTCTTTTGTCCGACCTGCGTGAATCCGGGTCTATTGAACAGGATGCGGATATCGTCATGTTCATCTTCCGCGAAATTTATTATCTGGAAAAAGAACAGCCGATTCCCCGTCCGGGCGAAACGGACGAAAAATTCAACACACGCGTCATCAAGTGGGAGGACCACAAGATTGCCGTTCAGAAAAAAGCCGAGTTGATTATTGCAAAACAACGCCACGGGCCGACGGCGACGGTTCCTCTGTTTTTCGAAGCCGAATTCACGCGCTTCGGCAACTGGGCGGAAACCGGGGATTTTGAAAACGGCTGACCTTCTCACAGGGGCGGTGTTTGATCCTTAAAGCTTTTAATTTAAGAGAAATTCAGGTAAAAAGAGAACCTTAAATTCAAGGTTTACGTTTTTGCTCTTTTGCCCTTTATTTCAGGGATTAAGGCACCTCCGCCCGCGTTTCCATGTGACCGGGGATAATCCGGCCGTCAACATACCGGGGCGGAACATAAAGACTATCGGCCGGCGCCCTGTCGCGTAATGCAAAAATGGACAGGGTAAGGAACATCAGAATCAATCCCGATACGGCCAGCGTATAGACCGGATACGGCTTTTCCTTTGGAACACGGTAGGCCGCCCGTCCGATCCGATAGATCAGCAGCGGCAGAAACAGAGGCAGAAAAAACGAAAGGATTATTCTGAGCATAATTCCTCCAACCTGGTTCGAAAGGATTGCAGAATTCCGGCCGTGATCCCCCATACGCAGTAGTCCCGGTAAACAAGTGAATCCGTTTTCGTCGGCATACCGGTCACGGTGATGATGGGGCGGTAGGACCAGTTCCGCGAATCACATAAAAAAGAAAGCGGTATTTCAAATATTTCCTCGACTTCCCCGGGATTGGCGCGAAAATCGAACGGCGGGCGGACAACGGCGGCGACGGGAATGATGCCGTCGCCCATCGGCGTCACATACAGGGGCAGACAGCCAAGTACCCGCGCCCGTTTCACGTCCAGCCCGATTTCTTCTCGGGCTTCACGCAAAGCGGCCGCCACACAGGATTCGTCACTTTCCTCGATACGGCCGCCCGGAAGGGAAATCTGCCCCGCATGACGGGACAGACGGCCGGAACGGCGTGTCAGTAAAACCGTTGTTTCCCGCGCCCTTTCCAGAAGGGGGATCAAAACAGCGGCCGACGCCGCGGCGTCTTCTTTCCCGCACTCCGGGCCAAGGTTCGCTTCGTCGGTCTCCATCCGTTTTATGAACTTTTGAAAATCAAACACTTGTCCGTTTTCTCCTTTAATTTTATCTTAGTCATTATTTCGTTCAAAAAGAAGACGGTTTTGCATATGGTCGCTCTTTTTCCCTGCCGGAACGACGAAACGGACGCCCGGCGCGCATTTAGCTGGCGCAACGATCCCGAAACGGTCGCTTCGTCCTATTTGCCGCGTCCGAAAACCTGGGATTCCTTCTGGCTGGAATACTCGGAATGCTATTTCCGGGATTCCCGGTGCGGGCCTGTTTTCATTGCGGACGGAAACCGGGACGTCGGTTTTATCCGTTTTGAACCTGTTTCCCTGCCCGAAGGAGAAGCGTTTGAAATCATGATCAACGTCGCCCCCGAATACCGCCGACGCGGAATCGGTACAGCGGCTTTGGACGTTGTCAAAAAAGCGCCGGCCTTCCGCGGTGCGTTCGCTCTTGTCGCCGATATCCGCAGGGAAAACACCGCGTCAATCCGCCTGTTTGAAAAAAGCGGTTTCCTTTTTTTCGGGGAAAGAAACGAATACATTGAAAAAATAAACGAAAATTGCCGGATTCTCTGCTATCGTTATATCTTGTAGATATTTGTTAAGGTTTTTCGGGGATACTGAGTTCAGCGGAAATGAGGAAATTATGAGCATCGGCCTTTACGTTATTCTGTGTTCCGGCGTATTCGTGCTGGGTCTCGCGCTGCTGGGCGCGTATTTTACCTTTGTCGAACGCAACAGTTTTCTTGAGATTTCCGACACCGTCAAAATCGGCGCGATGAAAAATGCCGGAGTGATTCAGGCCGTTCTGTTCGTCCTGACTTCCCTGGCTCTGTTTTTTCTGTCCGGCGATAAAAAATGGTTTGAGGAAAACAATTTCCTTACCCTGTGCGCTCTGATCGCCGGTTTCGGCGTGATCGGCCTGAATGCTTCGGAAAAAAAGATTTCGCTTGCGGCGGCGGCACTGCTTCAGCTGGCCGGTATCGCGGCGGCGGTTCTGCTGTTTCCGTCCGGAACGGTTTTTTTCCATATGGGCCTGCCCCCGGTTGTTGACAACGCGGCCGCCGTTGTCCTCTGGTTTGTTTATTTCCGCCTGCTGTTCGTTATGGATCGTCTGGAAGGGTTTACGCAGGAAAATTCGATCTGTGTCGGTACGGTGTGCTTCCTCGGGCTGTTCATCAGTGCGGAACTTCCGCCCGACTTCCTTCGCTTCGGCGGTCTGCTTCTGCCCGTGATGATGCCCCTGTTCCCTTTCTATTTTCTTGGTTGTCACCTGCCGATGAGAGGCGTTGCCCGCAACATTTTCTGTTTTTTCGTCGGCTGGGTTTCATTTTATCTGGCCTCAAAAGGCGCTTGGGGGGTGGGCGTTCTGCTGGCGGCCTATCCTCTGTTTGAGGGGATTGTCTTCACCTGCCGCTTCCTTAAGGGACTGCTGACCAAAAATAAACCCGCCTTTCTGTTCGATACGCTTCTGAACCGGGGGATTGAACCGTTCACCGTCGTCAAGTTTATTTTCCGCCGCAACGTCATCATCTGTGCGCTGGCGCTTCTGAGCTTCTCGGCCTCGCTTCAGTATCAGCCCGTCATTCTGGCCGCGTTGTTCCTGCTGGACTTTTACATCCGCGTCGTTTCGCCGAGCCAGGGCACCCCGTCCCTGCGTTCCCTGTTCCGGGAAATGCGGGAAAACACCCGGAAGGAAATCAGCGAAACGGGGAAGGCATTCAACGCAATCAAAGAAAAATATTCCGAAAAGAAAGACGATAAGGAGTAGAAAGGCGTTTCATGAAAAGTGCAGAGCTGATCACCCGTCATCTGGCTGTTGAAATTTTTTCGGCTGTCCTGCGCAAAGGCAAAAGTCTGGAAGAAGAATTCGCCGCCCGGATGGAAGCCCAGGACAAAAAGCAGCCTTTGGAGAACCGGGACCGCACGTTTGTGCGCCTTTTGGTGACGACGATGCTCCGCCGTCTGGGTCAGATTGACAATATTCTGGCCGGGTATCTGAAAAGACCCTTGCCGGAGCGGGCGAATTACATCAAAGACGTCCTGCGTGTTTCAACGGCTCAGCTGGTTTTTCTCGACACACCGCCGCACGCGGCCGTATCGACGGGTGTATCGCTGGTAAAATCGTGGGGAATCGGCGGGTTTGCCGGACTTGCAAATGCCGTCCTGAGGCAGGTCGCCACCAACGGGAAACAGATCGCCGAACACCAGAACGAAGCCGAACTTAATATGCCGCCGTGGTTGCTGCGCTCGTGGGAAAAGGCATACGGCAAGGAAACGGCCGGCCGCATCGCCGCCGCCGGTCTTCAGGAAGCGCCGCTGGATTTCTCTGTCAAAGACAATGCCGTCTACTGGGCTGAACAGCTTGAAGCCTCTGTCATGCCGACCGGGACGCTTCGCCGGATGAAATCCGCCCTTGTCCCTTCCCTGCCGGGATTTGAAGAAGGGCAGTGGTGGGTTCAAGATCTGTCGGCCGCCCTTCCGGCCCGGCTTCTTCGCGATATTGAAGACCGCCGCGTTATTGATATCTGTGCCGCTCCGGGGGGGAAAACGGCTCAGCTGGCAACGGCCGGAGCCGACGTAACGGTTCTGGACATTTCGGCCAACCGCCTGAAAAAATTACAGGAAAACATGAACCGTCTCGGCCTGTCCGTCGAGGTGGTTACCGGCGACGCCCGGCGGTGGTGGGAAGAGGAAGGACATGACGGCGATCGTTTTGACGCCGTGCTTCTGGACGCCCCGTGTTCCGCGACCGGAACGCTGAGGCGGCATCCGGATGTCGTCTGGCACCGGACGCCCGAAGACGTGCGCCGTCTGAACAAAACACAGAGGGAACTGCTGGCGACGGCTTTGGACATGCTGGAACCCGATGGTGAAATGGTTTACTGCGTCTGCTCGCTTCTGCCCGAGGAGGGCGTCGGCATCGTTGACGATGCGATTCATCGGGGGCGAGCCGAACGCATTCCCGTAACGGCGCAGGAAATGCCGCCGGAAATGATTTCCGCACAGGGAGATCTGTGCATTTTCCCCTTCCTTTTTGAAGAATCCGGCGGATGCGACGGTTTTTACGCTGCCCGCCTGCGCCGCAAAGGATAACCGTATGGCCGATCCCGTTACCGTTCTTTACCCTTTTATTGAAGAAGCTTTTTCACCCGAAACAGCTGATGCCGTCAATGAAATCCGGAAGATTTCTGCGGCAGGTGATGTTAAACCCGTGGTGATCGTGAACAGGCACGGCCGGACGACCGAACTTCTGCGCAAGGCACATCTGGCGTACTATGAACTCAAGGCGATTCACCTCATCTATCCGGGAGATTTTTATCCCGTGGCCCTGTACCGCCTGATTTTTTCAAGCCTGCCTTTGTTTCTGTTCATCAAAGGTCAAAAAATTGACGTCATCCACTTTTACGGCATCATGCCCGCCCTGCTTTGGACCGGTGCGGCGCGTATGTTTCGGATTCCGTACGTGATTTCGCTGTACAACATTGAAAGGTATGCGAAATACGCCTCTCTGACGCTTGCGGACGCGTCGCGTCTGACCTGTCCGTCAGAGATGGTCATGGAACGTCTGCCGAACAAATACCGTTTCCGCGCCGAGGTTGTTCCGCCCGCCGTTTCCGTGCCGTTTATCCCGGAAAAACAGCTGGAAAAACGCCGACGCCAGTGGCTGACGGAACGCGGGCTTCCGGAAAAGGCTCTTCTGATGGCGGCGGAAACGGATCAAAGCGTTGATAATCTTTTTATCCTGGGCGAAAAGCTGGCTTCCGACCTGAAAACGCCAATCGTTTTTGTCACCGGAACGGAAGGCGAGCCAGTAACGGTCGGGCGCGTCACCGTTTTTCCGGCCGCTCCGGACGGTTTTGACGAAGCGCTGCCTCAGAGCCGTTTTTTTCTGGGGCTTGACGGCCGCCGGGCAACCTCTTCGGGAACAATGAAAGCCATGCTGGCGGGCGTCCCCGCAGCCGCGGTTGACGAAGGCGTGTATCCCGAAATCATTAAAAACGGAAAAACGGGCATCCTGTTTCCCTTTTCCGATCCGGGAAAGTGGGCTTCCCGTCTGGCGGAAGCTCTTTCATCCCCGGAGAAAACAGCCGAAACGGCGGCGACCGCCAAAACGGAAATGGATAAAACGGTACGGGACATCATTGCCCGCCGGCAGGAGTCGTACCGTTCCCCCCATCCGAAAAAATCAAGTACGGCAGGCGTCGGCCTGCTGAACGACGAAGGAGAATAGTGTTGAAACATCTTTTCATCATCCTTGCCCTGCTCTGTTCCTTTCCGGTACAGGCTCAGAATGTCATCAATGCGCGCAAAGTGGAACAGATCGGCGTGTTTGACGACTGGACAGCCTATATTTTCAAAGACAAAAAGGAAAAGGTCTGTTTCGTATCTTCCATGCCCTTTAAATCCGCGGGCGAATACAACCGCCGCGGCGACGTGTTCCTGATGGTCTCGCACCGGCCCAAGGAAGAACTGTTTGACGTGCTGACGTTTGTGGCGGGATATACGTACAAACCGCGTTCCGACGTTCTTCTGCGCGTCGGAAAGCTGAAAGCCGACCTGTTTACCAGCCAGGATACAGCCTGGTCGAAAAACCTGAGTACTGACCGGGAAATCGCCGAAGCAATGAACCGGGGTGTCCGCGTCACCGTCAGAGGCACCAGCATTGAAGGCGTCGAAACGTACGATACCTTCTCGCTGAAAGGCTTCAACAATGCAATGGAAGCCATCAACCGCCTGTGCCGTCAGGCCGCCGGAAAAAATGAATAGGATAAAATCGTTTCCCTCGCGAAAAAGAGATTTTGTATCCGCCGGTTTAAAGTGCTATGCTGTTGCCAGATGGACAAAAGAATTTCAGAAAAGGCTTTAAAACATGACTGAAACGCCCACGGTTGACCCGGTACGTCAGGAATTCATCGACATGTACGAAGAAACGCTTGTCGATGCTCTTGAAGCCCGAAACGGCGAAGTTTCCGAGGATGAGGAACGCCTCCTGCGCATTGACGCGATGGTGGACGTGGCCATGCGGGTTCGCAAGGATCTGGATCCTCTTCTGGCCACCAAACTGAAAAGCCTTGAGAATTTGAAGGACTACAAGCAGTACCTTTTGTCCGAATTCAAAATTTTCGGCTTCGTTTCACGTCATGCTTCGGCTCATGTTTTCGCCGAATACCTTCTGATGTCCGTCATGGATGAATTTGAAGCCGAAGACATCATTGATTTTTCATATCTGGGGGACGAACTGAACAAAGCCTATGCCAAGGCGTCGCCCGAATATCAGAACAGCCTGCGCGACCTGCGCCGTATTTTCCCGTGGGGATCACTGATTGATTAAAACGGGTTCGGAATTGAAACCCCCGTTAAAAAACGGGGGTTTTTCATTTTGAAAGCCTCTGCCGGAGATTTTCAGTCCGAAGCTTTTTTGGGAAGCCGCGTCAGAATAAATTCGGCCGCCGGTGCAGGAAGGCAGGCCGTCAGCCAGGCCGCCAGAGCCAGAGGCCACGGGAACGTAATCCGGCCCCGGTTCTTTTCCAGACGGGCGGCAATGATGGCCGCGGCTTTCGGCGCCTGCATGAAAAACGGCATCGGGAATTTGTTTTTTGCCGTAATCCGCGACGCGACAAAGCCCGGACAGACCACATTGATTTCAATCCCTTCAGGAGCCAGCCATCCGCGGAGCGCTTCCCCCCACGCCCGGACGGCGTTTTTGCTGCCCGAATATGCCGGAGCACTCGGCAGGCCGCGATAACCGGCCAAAGAACTGATCAAAGCGATCTGGCCGCGCCGCCGCGCTCTCATTTTCGCCAAAGCCGGAAGAACCGTATTCAGGACGCCGCCGACATTCACCGCAAAGATGCGCCGCGTCTGTTCTTCCGACTCGCCCATCCCGCCTGTTCCGGCGGATACGCCCGCATTCGCAATCACCAGATCCAGTCCGGCCATCTTATCGCACCGGGCAATCCAGTTGTCCATCACTGCGGCATCCGTAACGTCGGCCTTTTCCGCAAAAACCAGTGCGCCTTTGACCCGGCATTGCTCCGCTACGGCGTTCAGACGTTCCGTATTCCGCCCGCACAGGAAAAGCGTCCGTCCCGGAGCCGCATATTGCACGGCCAGAGCTTCGCCGATTCCGCTGGAAGCGCCCGTAATCAAAATATTTTTCGGATTTTTCATTTTTTTGTTTCCCTGTTTCAAGCAGTTTTAGGTAAGGTAATGCAAAGATTCATTGAAATAAAGGAACAAATACCATGGAAAGTATGACCGGTTTCAGTTCCGTGTCAGGAAAACAGGGAATCTGCTGGACCTGGGTACTTCGGAGCGTCAACGGAAAATCGCTGGACGTCCGATGCCGCATGCCTCCGGGATTCGACGTTCTGGAACAAAACGCACGCGAAATCCTGCGAGAAACATTCACGCGCGGGAACATTTCCGTTTCGCTGGAAACCAAGGCGGATGAGCAGAACTCTTCTCTGAAACTGAACGAACCGCTGCTGGACGAACTGTGCCGTACGGCGCTGGCATGGCAGGTTCGGTATCCGGAACTGCGGCCGGCTCGGCTGGATGGCCTGATGGGTATTCCCGGCGTTCTGAAAGCCGTCGCCGAAAACGAAGAACAGGCCGCCCAGCGGCAAAAAGCCCTTCTGGAATCGTTTCGCGATGCCGTGCATTCTCTGGAGGAGGCACGGATGTCCGAAGGCGAAAAAATCGCCGTTTTCCTGAACCGCCATGTCGATAAAATCGAGGAACTGTGCCGAAAAGCCCGCGGCCTTGCTTCGGTGCAGCCGCAAAAAGTCAAGGAATGTCTCCTGTCGCAACTCGAATCCCTGAAAGAGGATACTTCTATCCCCGAAGAACGTTTCCTTCAGGAAGTGTCCATGTGCATGCTGCGTGTTGACGTCCGTGAGGAACTCGACCGTCTGACGGCGCATGTCAAAACGGCGCGCGAACTGTTCACGGAAAAGGGAAGCATTGGTAAAAAGCTTGATTTTCTGTGCCAGGAACTTAACCGCGAAGCCAACACGCTCGCGTCGAAATCGTCGGATATCGAGCTGACGCGCGTGGCGATGGCACTGAAAACAGCCATTGATCAGTTAAGAGAACAAGTCCAAAATATCGAGTGAGCAAACATGAGTACTTCTTTTCATATCAAACGGCGCGGTTTCATGCTGGTCCTTTCTTCACCGTCAGGCGCCGGGAAAACCGCAATTTCACGGCGAATTCTGGAAGATGAGGCCGAAATGTCGCTGTCAATTTCTGTCACAACGCGTCCTCCCCGCCCCGGGGAAATCAACGGGAAGGACTATTTTTTCGTAGACGTGCCGACCTTTGAAGGCATGGTTCAGCGCAATGAATTTCTCGAACACGCCCGGTTCTGCGGTAATTACTACGGCACCCCCCGCGAACCCGTCCGCAAGGCTCTGGAAGAAGGAAAGGACATTCTGTTCGATATTGACTGGCAGGGGACACAGCAGATTGCCGAAAACGCCCGCGAAGATCTGGTCAGCGTTTTTGTCCTTCCCCCCTCGATCGAGGAACTGGAGCGCCGTCTGTTTTCACGCGGTCAGGATTCCGAAGAGGTTGTCCGCCGCCGGATGTCCATTGCCGCCGCGGAAATGAGCCATTGGAATGAATACGATTATGTCATCGTCAATATCGATTTTGAAGAAAGCGTCCGCAACGTCCGCT
>ENA-UOJC01002436-UOJC01002436.1-human-gut-metagenome-genome-assembly--contig:-C104-NODE-2436-length-20279-cov-10.782684_pt1 | contig 20279 bp, 15 predicted proteins | sample MGYA00242339_ERZ723886 | MGnify/ENA metagenome assembly ERZ723886 | reverse complement strand
TAGTCAATTTGTAAATTATCTTGCTAATAAGCCTAATATTAAAAAGAAAATTCTTTTATTTGCATTTTGTTATGATTTACCTGTTTTAATTTATGTTATTTCTCAATATCTTAACTATTCATTTGTAGAGGCTCTTATTTATATAATGACTTGGTATACAATATTATATGCAGGTGGCATTTTTCTCTTTTACCTGATGTTGTATAAAGAAATTAGAAAAAATAAAATGTAATATGGATATAAAAATCTGGAAATAATTATATATGAAAAAAGATGATTTTTATGTATGTTTAAATTTATTAAATATATTACTTTGTTTATCTACATATTTAACTCTACTTATCTTTTTTGTAATTTTTAGTATTGCAGAAAATAGTTTTATTCCAATTTGTTTAATATTTTTAAGCATACTTATAAAAATTATTCTTTTGTATGTATTATTTAACACTTTTGAAAAATCTTTTCCAAATTTTACATTAAGCAAAGTAGCAATAGAATTAAAAACTAATATAAGTAGTAGAAAATCAACACTGTTATTAGCGTTTACTTATGATGTGGTTATAATGTTATATTGCTTATTATTTTTTTCAATAAAAGAATATCGTTTTGAATGGGCTTATATTCCAGTGTATGAAATAATTACACTTGGTGGGGTATGTATGTTTTATATAACATTATTTGGTTTATGGAAAATCAAAGATAAGAAAATCAGAAGAACTAAATGATTTAATAAATAAATAAAACTGTAACTGTCCAGATGTAAAAGAATAACCAGTTTAGGAATATTTGACAACCAGTTTGGGAATTTTGGAACTGATAAATTTAGAAACCCTAAATAATGTTATAAATTTAAGATTAAAAAGGAATAATTTTTTTAGAGCGTATTGTAAAAATTTTTAATAAAAATAGCAAAAAAAAATATTCAGGAATTTTGTAGTAATAAAGTAGTGGAATATAATCAAAAATTTATAGGAGGTAAAATGATTACTAAAGTACAAGCATATAATGCAAATCAACCTAATTTTACATCAAGAGTTCGAGTTTCTGATAAGCTTGTTAATTCATTAAGCGAAAACGGTCAAAATGTATTAAAAAGACAAATCAAAATCCTTGAAAAGAATGGAAATGATGACCTAGTAGTGTTAAATAAAGGCGATCATTTAGAGAAAGACAACATAAAACTGACTGTATATAAAAAAGTTAAAAACCAAATAATGGAAAATATAGCTCATGGTTATGCTCCATATACATTGGAAAACAAAAATGGATATAAGCTTGTTGACTTGTATAATGAAGCTACAAATGAAGCAGCCCGTTTTTGGGAAGCTAAAGTATCTAAAGTATTATTCGAATAACTATAGTCCTTAGTATGTGGTAAATCTGTGATTTACCACATACTACTTGCTTTTATTAATTTTCATATATTTATATTTCCGAGTAAATTGAAATAAATTTCCACCTAAATTTAAAATTTTAAAAAATTTTTCAACACTGTCCTGTCCCAAAATTCCTGAACTGTGTCTAAATTCCCGCCATTTAAGGTTTTGAGACACTGTCTTGTTTTAGACATTGACGGACAGTAATCGGACTTTTTTGCCAGTTCAGGAATTTTATTTTTAGCAAATTCCGACTAAAAAAATCAAGATATATTTGAAACACACCCCTATTAGTTCAAAAAAATCAAATTCCTGCAATGTCTGTCAAAGCATACCAGAAATTAGACAAACATAAAATAAAGGAGATGTCACTTGACACATCTCCTTTATGGCTCCCCAGGTTGGACTCGAACCAACAACCTACCGGTTAACAGCCGGTTGCTCCGCCATTGAGCTACTGAGGATTATCTCATCCCACAACTTATTTAAGTGGGGCTTATGAAATTATTATAAAATAAAAATTTTTTATTGTAAAGTCTTTTTTCTTAATTTATTGATGACAATTTCAACAAATTATCAAAATCTTCATACTTTGTTGAGAGTTCCTTGAATGTCCCAATATCAACCAATTTCCCATCTTTTATATATATTAATTTATTGCAGGTTTTCAATGTCGAAAGCCTGTGTGCTATAGCTATTATTGTTTTATGATTTACAAATTTACTCAACATGCCGGTAATTTCATGCTCCACTTTAACATCAAGAGAAGATGTAGCTTCATCAAGAATTATTATGTCAGGATTTCTGTATAGTACTCTGGCAAGAGCTATACGCTGTTTCTGCCCTTGCGAAGCCCCGGAGTTACCAATAAACGGCATCGCATCAATCCCATCCGAAAACTGTTTTACATAATCCCCAAGCTGTGCGGCTTCCAGAGCATGCTTTACTTTAACTTCATCAATTTCATTATCCGCATATCCCCATGCTACATTTTTCTTAAAAGATTCCTCAAAAACTTTCACTTCCTGCGGAACATATCCTATCAAATTACGGAAGCTATTATAGTTATCTTCAGTAAGCTTTACTCCGTCAACAAGGATTTCTCCGGAATCCGGCGGCAGTAATCCCATTAAAATATCAGCAAGTGTAGTTTTTCCTGAACCGGACAGTCCAATAATTCCAATAAAATCACCTTTTTCAATCTCAAATGAAATATTTTTTAGAACCTGTTTGCCTTCAATATATGAAAAAGAAATATTACGCAATTCTATTTTATGATTAAAGCTAAACGGCTCTTTTTTGATACCGATTTTTGGTTTAAAATCACACAGATTAAATTTTTCATAGAATAAATTCAGTGACTTTAGATAACTTCTCGCCGTATTAATGTTAATAATTGATGTCTGAATCCTATTTAAAGCAGGTGCAATTCGGAACAGTGAGGCTACTATAACGGCAAAAGACGCTACCATAGCCGATCTATCCTCCATAGTTGTAAATGCAATAAACGCACCAAGAATAAGCAACGAACATACCACTAACATTTCAATAACATATGGCGGCATTCCTGCATAAAAATCTCTGTCTGCCTCTATGGCATATAAAGCATGACTGTGCGATACATAACTGTTATAAAATTTATCCTCAGCCCCGATTATTTTTATTTCTTTCATATTTTCAATATTTGAACAATTTAATCCATTTACAATCTGACTTTCCGGTTGAATTTTTTCATTAATTACGGCAGTAATTCTTTTAAGAAATTTATTCTGAATTAACATACTGAATATTGAGAATAGAATTGTTATAAAACCGGCAAGCGGGAATTTGAATAATATCAATAAAATTACCATTAACACAATTAATGTATTTGTGAGAAGAGTTACAGTTCTAAAAACAAAATTATTTAAAACCTGATGACATAATGTATTCAAAATATAGAGTTTATCAGAGTTTGAAGATTTAATAATATCTTTGTACGATGCATAGAGAAAATATTTCATAAACATACACAGAATATCGCCTTTCCAGTTAAGGACAATTCGGCTTTGGACTCGCAAAAAGATAATCATGTAGATATTTTTCAAAACAAACATCAATAAAGCCAGAGCCCCAAGAATTAAGGCATTAATAAGAGAATCTGATATTCCGGTTAATCGAACAAAATGCGGATAAAAAGAACCCGAAGCTATTGATTCAGGGCTTACTATCATAAGTATAAACGGATAAATCAAAGCTATACCCAAGAATTCAAGCAAACCGGCAATAATAGACATACTGATAAAAACAGTCAGTTGAAATCGTTTTTCCTGCCCGAAATATTTAATAAACTTCTTAAAATTCTCTAAAATCATCTTATAAATTATCCGAACTAATCAAGTTTGCAAATTTATGATATAGTATAATATTATTGTAACATGAATAATAAAGGAGGGTAAATATGTCAAATCCCATTTTAAACAACAGATTTCTTGAAGGAGAGCGGGTTCTTGACGGTGAACCGATGACCGTAAACGGTGCAATAAATAAAACTTTAATTATGCTGGCACTTGTAATTATCGCAGCAGCATACACCTGGAGTCTTGTATTCGGCGGATTTATGGATAAAGCATTTATGCTAGGAACTATTGGAGCCATTGTCGGTTTTATTTTAGCATTGGTTATTTGCTTTACAGGAGGAAAAACCGCACCGTATCTTTCGCCATTATATGCAGTATGTGAAGGTTTATTTGTAGGCGGTATATCAGCACTGTTTGAATCTCAATACTCAGGACTTGTAATTCAGGCAGTAGCTGCAACATTTGCAAGTGCATTAACCATGCTTATCTTATACAGAGCAAACATTATCAGATGTACCGAAAAATTAAGAGCCGTTATATTTACAGCAACACTGTCAGTTGCACTTATTTATATTATACAAATTGTCGCAAACTTATTCGACAGAGGTATTCCGCAAATATTTACATCAAGCCCGATTGGTATTGTATTCAGTGTAATTGTTGTAGCTATAGCAGCATTAAACCTTATTCTTGATTTCGATTTTATTGAAAGAGGTGCCGAGAACTTTCTTCCGAAAAACTATGAATGGATGGGAGCGTTCGGGCTAACAGTAACTCTTGTATGGCTTTATATAGAAATGCTTAAATTATTAGCAAAATTTGCAGACAGAAATTAAGCATAAAAAAACAATAAATTAAATAAAAAGGAGCTTTATTATAAGCTCCTTTTTATATTAGTTTTCCGTATATTTTACCATTTTCATATTTTACTATTTTTACTTTAGCAAGTGAATTCAAAAGCTGTTCATCTTTTGAGTCAGTTATTACCGTAAGATAGTTTCTTGTAACGCCTTTAAGAAAACCGCTGTGTTTATCTGCATGTTTTTCTATTAAGATTTCTCTTACGGATCCGAGATTTTTATTTATAAATTTATCCAGCTTATGCTTTGAAATTTCTTTAACAATACCGGCACGCTTTTCTTTTATCTTATCATCAACCTGATTATCCATATCTGCACCTATAGTTCCTGCTCTTTTAGAATACGGGAATGTATGAATTTGTGATAATCCGGATTTTTCAAGATTTTGTTTTGTGATTGTAAAATCAGCATCTGTTTCACCTGCAAATCCTGTAATTATATCACTTCCTAAAAACGGCAGATCAAACATTGAATTAATTTTATCAATTTGTTTAAGATAATCCTCAACCTTATAAAACCTGTTCATTGATTTCAATGTTTTATTGCATGCAGATTGAAGTGACAGGTGAAAATGCGGACAAAATTTTTCAGACTTACACAAAAATTCAAGTAAATCATCCGTAATTTCAAGCGGGTTCAAAGACCCCAACCTATATCGCTCAATAGAAGTTCTGCCCTCAACCTCTTTCAACAAATCTATAAGCGTCAGCCCGAAATCCTTACCCCACAAACCAATATGAATTCCTGTAAAAACAACCTCATGAAATCCGTGTTGTGAAAATTTATTAATCTGTTCGATGATAAAATCAATATCTGCACTACGGCTCTTTCCTCTTGCGAACGGAATAATACAGTAAGAACATCTGTTATCGCACCCGTCCTGAATTTTCAGACTTGCACGAGTTTTTGCAGTATCAATAAGCACAGCCTTATGAAATTCAGAAAGTTTCATGATATCAGAAGCCGCACAATTTAAATGTTCTTCTCCAAGCTTTTGGATAATTTCATAAAAAGAAAGCTTTTCATCATTGCCTATAACATAATCAATAAAATCATTTTCAAGCAGCCTATCTTTTTCAACTTGAGCCACACACCCTGTAAGAACGGTAACGATAGAAGCCTTTTTATGCTTGGCATTCCTTAAAAGGTACAATGCCTCATTATCGCTTTTATGAGTAACCGTACAGGAATTAAGAATATAAATATCAGCATCCTCAATTTTTGTGACTCTCACTAAACCGTTTTTTTGAAGATTTTCAATTATAAGAGCCGATTCAAATTGATTAGCCTTACAACCCATAGTATGTATGTAAAAAGTTTTATTCATTAAATTCACAGCCATAATTTTTATAATAAAAAAAATATAAAGTATTGTAAATATTTATAAAGACTATATTAAAAAATAGCAAAAAATTTTACTTTTGATTTTTAATAATGTATAATAAGTTTGCGAAAGTGTAGGTGTGTATATGCAGATTTCAGCAATTTCTAATCAGGGATTTACAGGCAGAAGAACTAATATTGATAACGTTATTGCTCAGGATGATTCAGTTTTAAGAGAGGTTGCTGTTAATGCAGCACTTCAACATTCTGATGACAAAAAACATAAAAAAATAAATAATGCGTTATGGTATTCAGTTCCTATAGTAGCAGGTCTTGCTGCAGGAATTTTAAATAAAGGGCAATCAACCTTATTTCATAAAACAATAACAGGTACAGCAGCTAAACTTGCCAGCGGTCTAAAACATGCCGCAGGCTGGGGGATTGCACTCGGGGCAGCTGATGCTATTGTAGGCGGGAAAAATCTTTTAACAAAACATTCTGAAGAAGCACGTGAATTTGAAAAGAAACATCCGTTTGCAATGTTTGCCGGATTATTAGGAACAGGACTTGCAGTTCTGGCAGTTCTACCTAAAGGAATCTCAAAACTTTATTCAAAAATAAGCCCTAAAGTTATCGGGAATTTAGCTGCTAAAACCGGAAAAATTGCAGATTCAATTAATAATAATAATTTCGTTAAAAAAGCAAATAAATTCTTTGGCAATATCGGTAAAAAAGTTCCTTCCGTAGCAAAAGAAGCCGGAAAAACAGCTCTTTCCTGGGCTCCCGATGCGTTATTAATCGGAACACTTATTCACTCACTCAATCATGGTTTCAGTGTAGGCCGAGAAGCTAATGAAAATTATAATTATCTGAAAGATAAACAAATGGATTTGGCAAAAGCCAGAATCAATGAATTAAAAATGGAAAATGATTTCTTAAGACAATTTCCTGAAAATGAAGAACACTTAAAATTAAGGAAACGTCCGCTTGCAGACCTTCCGGAAGAAATTCAGGAAAAATTGGCAGAAATCCAAAACGAATCTCAAGCTACAGAAGAAATCATTGAAGAATAAAATTTAAAATTGAAATAAAAAAGACCTCTTAAAAAGAGGTCTTTTTTATATGAATAATAGCAAAAAATTTTATTTTTAATTTTTATATTTTCCAAAAGGAGATTTATATGATTAACCAGATTACATTCAGTTCTTACAATTCGATAAACGTAAGAAACAGATATCAGCAACATCCTAATTTTCAAGGAGCAGGGCAAACCGTTTCGAAATATGTTCGCCCTATTGATTCAAAACATATAGGACTTATTGATACAATAAGTGAATTTTTTAAGGGTGTCTCAGACATGCTGCTTTCTCAGTATAAAAAGCTCTCAACACAAAGCGGAAGCCTTTTGGTTGAAAATAAAGCCCGCCCAATTCCGGAAGCTTCAATGAAGATGCACGATTCAAAAATGATGATTATTAAACCTCATAAATTCTACGTTGATAATAAACCATTGGAGCTATGCACATTTGAACTTGAAGACAGGTATAAAAATAAAAGATTTGATATCGTTTTAACTGATAATATCAAATCCCCGCAAAAGGGCGATTTGTTTTTATATAATTATCATAGAGCGGATAAACACCCTATAAGAGACTCTGAAATTAATGACGTCAATAAGCTGCTTGACAAGTATTCAAATGATATAACCAGAATCCTAAGAAAATATCAGAAAAAATTATCATAACAAAAGGCGGAATCTTTTGATTCCGCCTTCTATTTATTAAAGTAAATTAATTACTTCATCAATTCGCCGACAGCTTTGTAAACTGCCATACGTTTTGCTGCATCTTCTTCAGCCTGAGCGTATAATTCAGCTGCATGTTCTGGGTTTGTTTTAAGCAGTGATTTATAACGGCCTTCAGACTTGATGAAGTCCTGATAGCTTTCTTTAGGGTCTTTAGCATCCCATGTGAACGGAGCTTCAGGATTTGCAGGGTTGTATCTGTAAAGCGGGAAGTATCCGGCTTCAACAGCACGTTTCTGTTCAGTTTGAGTTTTGCTCATATCTATACCGTGAGCGATACAAGGAGCATAAGCAAAGATGATTGACGGTCCGTTGTAAGCTTCAGCTTCCTGGAATGCTTTAAGAGTTTGAGCTCTGTCTGCACCCAAAGCAACTGATGCAACGTAAACATAACCGTAAGACATACTCATCAAGCCCATGTTTTTCTTGTAAGTTTTCTTACCGCCTGTAGCGAATTTTGCAACAGCACCGGTAGGAGTTGACTTAGAAGCCTGACCGCCGGTATTTGAGTAAACTTCGGTATCAAGAACAAGAATATTAACATTCTGGTTCTGAGCCAATACGTGGTCAATACCGCCGTATCCGATATCGTTAGCCCAACCGTCACCACCGATAATCCATACAGATTTATCAGTGAAGTAGTCTTGAAGTTCTCTTACTTTTGCTAAATCAGGACATCCGCAATCAGCGTATTTTGCAAGAACTTTCTTAGCATTTTCCTGAGCAGCAACAGCTTCTTCGGTTTTTGAATTATCGAAGTGAGCCATAGCACCTTCAAGAGCTTCCTTCAAGTCAGCCGGAGTCTGAGCATTTTCAAGAACTTTTTCAACATAAGTTTTCAAAGTATCTCTGTTTTGATCAACTGCCAATCTCATACCGAAACCGAATTCAGCATTATCTTCAAATAAGGAATTAGCCCATGCCGGACCTCTTCCGTCTTTGTTAGTTGTGTAAGGAATTGTCGGGAATGTACCTGAGTAGATTGATGAACATCCGGTTGCGTTAGCAACGATTGCATTTTCACCAAACAACTGTGAAACGAGTTTAACATAAGGTGTTTCACCGCATCCGGCACAAGCTCCTGAGAATTCAAACAACGGTTTTCTAAGCATTGCACCTTTAATCGTCTTAGTAGTGTTTTTACCCATTACATTATCCGGCAATGCATCAAAGAATTCTTCGTTAGCCATTTCGCCTGCAGCTTCTTCTTTTTCAATAGAAGACCAGGTGAGTGCAGCTTTTTCCGGATTTTTAGCCATCGGGCACTGATCGATACAAACACCGCATCCTGTACAATCTTTGCAGTAAACCTGTACTTTAAATTCCTCGTCTGCTGCAGCCGGTTTTGCAGGAACTGTTTTGAATGAATCAGGAGCATCTTTAAGATTTTCCTTTTCAATCAATTTAGTTCTGATAGCTGCATGCGGACAAGCAGAAGCACAGATACCGCACTGAATACAAAATTCAGGATTCCATTTAGGAACACGAGGAGCGATACCGCGTTTTTCAAGGCAAGCTGTGCCTGTCGGAATAACACCGTCTATAGACATAGCTGAAACAGGGATATCGTCGCCTTTTTGTCTCATTGAAGGTTCAATGATTTTCTTAGCAAAATCTGATGCGTCATCCGGAATCAATTTAACATCTTCAGCACAAGCAACGCCGTCAAGTGATGCAGGAACAACAACTTCTTCGGTTGCGTTAACAGCAGCATCAATCAATGCAAGGTTCATATTAACAACATCGTCGCCTTTTTTCTTGAAGGTTTTCTTAGTCATTTCTCTCATACCTTCAAGAGCCTGTTCAAACGGAATAATTCCTGAAACTTTAAAGTATGCTACCATCATAACAGTGTTAGCACCTTTACCTCTCAAGCCCGGTTGTTGTTCAATAAGAGCTTCCGCATCTACATTGTAGAATTTGATTTTCTTATCAATGATAGTTTTTTGCATATCTCTTGTTAAGTGAGAGAAAGCTTCTTCTTTTGACCAAGGGCTGTTGAGAAGGAATGTTCCGCCTTCTTTAATACCTTTCAATAAATCATATCTGCCAATGTATGCATGAGCAGAGCATGATACAAAGTCAGGAGCTGTGATAAGGTATGTTGATTTAATCGGTTTGTCGCCGAATCTCAAGTGAGAAACTGTAACACCGAAAGATTTTTTAGAGTCATAAGCAAAGTATGCCTGAGCATCTTTGTTAGTATATTGACCGATAATTTTGATTGAGTTTTTGTTAGCACCAACGGTACCGTCAGAACCCAAGCCCCAGAACATACAGTTTGTAGTACCTTCAGGTTCGGTAACGATATGATCAACAACTGCTAAAGATTTTTCGGTTACGTCATCTTCAATACCAACCGTAAATCCGTGGAAACCGTTGTTTTCAGCATGTTTGTAAACAGCAAGAACCATAGACGGAGTGAATTCTTTAGAAGCCAAACCGTAACGGCCGCCGATAATTCTGATATTTTTACCTTCCAATGCTGCAACAACATCAAGATATAAAGGTTCACCGATAGAACCAGGTTCTTTTGTTCTGTCAAGAACTGTAATACGTTTAACTGTTGAAGGAAGAGCTGCGATGAAACGTTTGACATCGAACGGTCTGTATAATCTAACCTTAACCAAACCGTATTTAGTTCCGCGTTTAGCGTTAAGGTATTCTATAGTTTCTTCAATAGTTTCACAACCTGAACCCATAGCAACGATAACATCAGTAGCATCAGGAGCACCGACATAATCGAACGGATGATATTGTCTGCCTGTTACGGAAGCAACTTTATCCATATATTCCTGAACGATATCAGGAACTGCATCATAGTATTTATTAACAGTTTCACGTCCCTGGAAGTAAACATCGGTATTTTGAGCACCGACTTTACAAATAGGAGCTTCAGGACGCATAGCTCTGTTTCTGAATTCTTCAATATATTTAGGTTCAACTAATTTAGCAATATCTTCATAAGAAATTTCTTCGATTTTGTGTACTTCGTGAGAAGTTCTGAAACCGTCGAAGAACTGCAAGAACGGAACTTTAGCTTTGTAAGTTGCTAAGTGAGCAACAAGAGCCAAATCCATTTCTTCCTGAACTGAGTTAGCCGCTAACATTGCATAACCTGTGTTACGACAACCCATAACATCTGAATGATCACCAAAAATTGCAAGAGATTGAGCTGCTATAGCACGGGCTGCAACATGGATAACATGCGGAAGCATTTCACCGGCCATTTTGTGCATAACAGGAATCATCAAAAGCAAACCTTGTGATGCTGTGTAAGTAGAAGTCAAAGAACCTGCAGCCAAAGAACCATGAACTGCACCTGCAGCACCGGCTTCTGATTGCATTTCGGCAACTCTGACAGTTTTTCCCCAGATATTTTTCTTACCCTGGGAAGCCCATTCATCAATCCATTCACCCATTGTAGATGACGGAGTGATAGGATAAATTGCTGATACTTCGCTCATCGCATAAGCAATATGTGCGGCAGCGTAGTTACCATCAACCGTTATAGTTTTTCCTGGCATAATTTTACCTAACCTCCTTGTTTATATGCTATTACTTAATACTATAATACCCTTACATTTTAATACAAACAAAATAAATATACAAAAAAAGGCCTTTGTAAATTTATATTAAGATTATTGCATATTTTTACTCAAAAAGGTAAATTTTTATATTCAGGATTCTTTGTGAATATATAAAATCAGAAAGGATTTTTATATGAATATTTTACCGATTATCCAGAAATTGCAAACCCAGAATTCAGCACAGAAAGTCAGTCTGAATAACAGTCATGTTATTCAGCCAAAGTATTGTAATACTTTGGCAAAAGATACGGTTTCTTTTTGTGGAACTCCAAATATGTCAAAAGTATCAGATTTTGTTGAAGCTCAAATCGGAGCCGAATCCGGACGATTAAATCGTATTGCAACGACTTATCTTGATATTCTGGAATCGGTAGCTTTTCGATTAAAGGATAAAGGATTTTCTTTTGATCGTTCATACTGTGAACTGCATCCGGTAAAATCACCGGAATCTTATACAAGTAAAATTGTCAGATCAGGCAAGTTTAAAGTACCGGATACCATCAGAGCGACTTTATATTGCAAAAATCCTTACGATTTATCTCTGTTAAATGATGCACTTCTTCCGGAAATGAAAAAAAGAGGTTATGTACTTGCTGACACGGAAATGTCAGTGAAGGATTTAATCAAAAGAGGATACATCCCTACCGATGAAGAACTGAAAAACACTTCAATCGAAAAAATTGTACCTGATTTAGATATAAGACTGGATGTTGAAGATGTAGCTGAACAGGTTACCAAACTGGATCCGGCATTAAGATACAGCATTAGCAAACCGCAAAAATCAGGATATGAAGATATTCAAATGAGATTTATCAGAGATTTTGACAAAAAGAAAAATCCTGTTCAGCATGAATTAATTATTCTTTTCGGTCCTCACACTGCGGTGGCAAAAGGAGAAGAATCTAACCGTGTATATAATCATCTCCGCAGTTTCGGAGAATTGCGTGTTGACCTTAACAATAAAACTATTGGGTCTCATTCGTATAGAGCCGGCCGTTATATAGATTTAATCAATCAGATGTTCAGGGGCAAAGTATCTGAAAAACTCTACCTGAATGCAAAAAACAAAGATTTATATGACATCACGGAAGAAGTCCCTATTAGTTTTTCTGAAACTGATGTATCTATGTTTGAAAACTATTTTTTTGGACTTAGAGACAGAATTACATCTGTTTACAGTGAAGCGAAAAAAGGTGCAACTATCAGCGATTCCGCAAAAAAACAATTAACAAAAGATTTACGCCACGACAGATCTCTGCTTACAAAAATTCATGACAGTTTACGTGAGACAATAGAATACTTCAATTATCAACATGATTTGAAAAAATGATAAGCAATTATAACCGATTTACATTTATAACTGCAACATTTTCAACATGATAAGTGTGACAAAACATATCAAACGGCTGAACGCTCTCAATATTACATCCTTGCTCACATAAATATTTCAAGTCTCTTGCCAATGTTGCAGGATTGCAGCTTACATAAATTATCTTTCCCTTTGAAAGCCTCAAAACTTCATTCAGAGACTCCTGGCTACAGCCCTTACGCGGAGGATCAAGAATTATAACATCAAACTTACGTTTTGTTTTTTTACAAAATTTGGCGGTATCTTCGTTATGAAGCTCAACATTATCAATGTTATTTAACTCTAAGACTTCTCTTGCTTTTTCTATTGATTCTGTATTTTCTTCTACCGAAACGACCTTTTGAGCAACATCAGATACAATTATACCGAAAGTTGCAATCCCTGCATAAGCATCAAGAACTGTCGGTGTTTCAAAATTTTCTTTTATATAATTTTTTACATAAGCAAAAATATTTTCTGCACTTTTCGGATTAATCTGGAAAAATGTGTTTGCCCCTATTCTGAATGTTTTATTCAGAATTTTCTCTTTTACAAAATCTTTTCCGCAAACGCATTCAGTCTCATCTGAAAGAATTACGTTTGTTTTTTTTGTATTGAAGTTGACACATACACCGGCTACCTGTTTAAATTCCGCAAAAATTTCATTACAAAAATCCTTCAATCTCGGAAAAACTTTCTTAGTATTAACAACCAGAGTAACAAGCACCATACCGGTTGCGGCAGAAACTCTCAATACAACATGCCGTAAATCCCCGACATGTTTTTTTTCGTTGTACCCTGAAATTCCAAAGTCAAGACATTTTATGCGAATAAATTCAATAATATCATCACATATCCGAGGCTGAATAGGACAGTGCTTAATATTGACAATTTCGTGGGTGTTAGGCTTGTAATACCCCGCAAGAATTCTTCTTGAAACTTTTGTCTGTGAAACCGGATACTGAACCTTGTGACGATAAGCGATGATTTCAGGACTGGAAACTGTTTTGTGAATATCAATATCAAAACCGCCGATTGAACGCATTGCATCCTCTACCATCCTGCGTTTAAGCTCAAGCTGGTAATCATAGTCTATAAATTGAAGCTGACAGGCCCCGCACACCTTTTGCAAAGCACAAAAAGGTTCAACTCTGTGAGGAGAAGGTTTAATAATTTCAAGAATTTTTGCATTTGCATAATTTTTAGAAACCTTTGTAACCTTGACTTTAAGTTCATCTTCCGGACAGGCATTTTCCACAAAAATTACAAACCCGTCAACACGTGCAATACCTGTTCCGAGATTAGAGAGTTTTTCAATACGTACAACCAATTCATCATTGATATTCATACAAAAATTATAGCATAAATTCTACGGAAGATTCTTGAAATAGTCAGGATCTGTTAATGCAGGATAGGCGATAACATACATCTATTAATCTAAATGTTTTTATTTTCATGCATAACCTCCATATTATACCTAATGAGATATAGCAAATTAACTATAATCAATTTGTCATATCTTATTAAAATTATTGAAGTTGAAAAAAGGCTTCCGGACGGATTTAAATTAATTGATGATTGATTAACTTGACAATATCTATTTTGACAGCTAAATTATAATCTATAGTTTAGGAGAAGTTTATGAATAACTTTTTTACTGCCGTTGGTGAACTATTCGGCAACTTAAAAATTTTCAGACTGCATTCAAAATATTATTCCAAAATTGCAATAACTCTTCTTTTGCTTGACGGATTTTATTATGCCATGTTCATGCTCACACTTAGTCAAACAGAAGAAGGAGTGGCAAAATATGTATTTATTTTACTTGGCATACTATTATGCATTGTAGTGTTTGGGATTTACTGCCTTATTGGAGCCATAACCCACATGATAAAAATAAGCCGCAAACAATTTGACATGACGAGATTCAACAAACATCTTATTATATATGACCTTATTTATATAGCCGTAATCATAGTAGAACCGATACTTAGAAAAATTTTTATAAAGCAATAAAAGAAAAACTGTTGACAGCAAATTTTTTTTTGATACTATAATAAATGTCAAAAGACAAACCCCACGGGGTGAGGGCGTTTAGCTCAGTTGCCCGGCGAAGTCGGAGACGTAGCGTAATTTTATAATAAACTCTACCGGCTGAGCGAATTACAGAGTTGATAATTTAATAACATTTAAGGGTGTTTAGCTCAGTTGCCCAGCGAAGTCGGAGACGTAGCGTTATTCATATAATAGGCTCTACCGACTGAGCGAATTACAGAGTTGATAATTTAATAAGTATTTGAGGGCGTTTAGCTCAGTTGGTAGAGCGTCTCCCTTACAAGGAGAGGGTCAGAAGTTCGAGTCTTCTAACGCCCAAATAAAAGGAGTAACACTGGTTGCTCCTTTTTTTATAAATAACAAATAGATGCTGTCATAAGAAGTTGTATTGAACACAAAAATTTTTGTACAAAAGCTTAACAAAGTTCAGCATAACATAGAAGGGGCGTTGGCGCAGTTGGTAGCGCGTGACACTGGCAGTGTCAAGGCCAGGGGTTCGAATCCCCTACGCTCCATTTTTATATTGGCGTTATGATACAAAAATGCACTTTATGAAAGGGTTAACAATAAGTAGAGGGCAATTAAAACAATCGTTATGAGTTTATTCTTAATGAACAAACTTTTATAACAAACTAATAAAAATTATCTGAATCAGAGTACTAAAGATGCTCTGATTTTTGTATAAGAATTGAAAGGATAAAATGAAAAAAATTATTAAATATATTCTATCAATAATGGGATATAAATTTGTAAAACGTGTAGGATTTAAAATTATAATACAGAAAGAAACTAAACTGGACAAATTATTAAAAAGAAAATATGACCCAAACCTTTCACTTGAAGAGAAAAAATATATTATAGAACAACGATTTGAAAAATATGCAGGTTATAAGCCTGATATTGATAACCCGAAAACTTTTAATGAAAAATTACAATGGCTAAAATTATATAATCCGGAACCGCTCAATATATACGGTGATAAATATTTAGTTAGAAAATTTATAAAAGAACAAATCGGAGAAGAATATTTGATTCCTCTATTAGGCGTTTGGGATTCACCTGATGAAATTAATTTTGACAAACTACCGGAACAATTTGTACTAAAAGTAAACTGGGGAAGCGGACAAAACATTATCGTAAAAGATAAATCTAAACTCAATAAAAAAGAAACAAAAAGAAAATTAAAGGAATGGATGAATAAAAAAAATTGTCACTATTATCACTCTTTTGAACCAAGTTACAAAGATATTATTCCTAAAATTATTTGTGAAAAATACATAGACAGCAATGATAAGAATTTAACCTGTTATAAAATTTTTAATTTCAATAAAAAACCATATCTTATTCAGGCAGTATTTGATGATAAAACACCATACGAAACAATTAATTATTATGATTTAGAGTGGAATAAACTAAATTTACGCCAAAAATTTCCTAATAGTGATATAGAACAACCACAACCGAACCAACTTAAATTAATGCTTAATCTTGCAGAAAAACTGGCTCAAAATTTTCAGTACTTTGTCAGGACAGACTTTTTCACTACCGGAAATAAAGTTTATTTTAGCGAACTTACGTTCTTCTCAGACAATGGAATGGGAGAATTTCACCCTGCAGAATGGGATTATAAACTTGGTGAAATGATTAATTTGCCAATAGTTACGAAGAAAAATAGCTTTAAATAAAAACCGGAGAAACCGTCCTGTTTATTTCAAAATATTCTTCATTAGCTTCAAGGCTCTGTCAACAGCCAGATCCATGTTATAGTATTTATAATCTCCAAGACGCCCGAAGAAATAAACATTTTTTAATTCTTCAGCATCTGCCAGATATTTTTTGTAGAGAACTTCGTTTTCAGTACCAACTATCGGATAATATCTTTCATTTTGACCGTTAACAAATTTTTGCGGATATTCGATTGAAATTACGGTCTTATCAGATTTTTCGTTCAAGAAATACTTATGTTCCGTAATCCTTGTAAAATCATAGTTATTAGGATAATTTGTAACAACAGTCCTCTGATAATATTCGACATCTCTTGTCTGCACATCAAATCTGAGACTTCTATACGGGAGTTCCCCGTATTTGTAATTGAAATATTCATCAATAGCACCGGTATAAAAAACTCTTTTCCAATCTTTTTTAAGATATTCCGAAGCTTCAGTTTTTAATTTAACTTCAATATTTCTATGGTCAAACATCTTTTTAACCATAGCTGTATAACCCCTCAACGGAATTCCTTGATATTTATCATCAAAATATCTCGTGTCATGGTTAATCTGTACCGGAACTCTTGCTGTAATAGAAAAATCTATATCTTCAGGTTTTGCATCCCACTGTTTCATAGTATAATTTTTGAATACGTTTTCATAAACATATTCTGCAAGAAATTTCAAATCTTTATCATCATTATTCTTTAATTCAAGAATAGAAACCTTAACGTTGTAACCGTATTTTTCAACCAGTTTATTTTCAAGTCTTTCTGCCATTGCAGGAGAAAATAATTCATAAATGGTCGCAAGTGAAAAAGGAAGACTAACCGGTTTGCCCTCAATAATTACATTAGGTTTGAGGAAAAAATAATTCCACTGTGTAAATTTAGAAAGATAATCCCAAACCTCTTTTATTCTGGTATGGAAAATATGCGGTCCGTACTTGTGGATATGAATATTATTTTCATCTTTGTAATCATATACATTGCCTGCAATGTGGTCTTTTCTGTCAATTACTAAAACTTTTTCTCCGTTTTCAGCCAGAATATTTGCAGCAACCGCTCCTGATAAACCCGCACCTACAATTAAATTAGTTTCTTTTTCCATATATAAAACTCCTTTTCCGGAATTATTATAACATGTACATATGTGGAATGATATTTATTTATAAAAAGAAATAATATAGTCATTATGAATTACGTAAATAAACTATTGGAAGCATTAGGACATAATAAACATCTGCATTTTGACATCTGGACACAAAAACATGAATATGTTTCCGGAAACAAAAAATGGCTCGGCAATATTCTACCCTGTGAACTTTTAAACAGAAGTGTAAAACGAGCGGTAGAATCGCTTGTTACATTATGCGAATGCGATGAGTTTTTCTCTGAATTTCCTGAAAAAATAGAATCACCGAATTACGGGGACACATGGGGAAGACTTGCAAATTATATAGAGATAAATAACCGTGCCATTGCTGAAATGGAAGGGAATCGAACAAAAAACGGTATTTTAAGTGCCATAAAAATACTTCCTGCAATTCCTCCGTCTGCAAAAAGCTGGGCAAACTGCATAATTCTTTCGCAAATTTTCCCGAATATTTTTGGTGACGGGTATAATAAAGGGCCTTTTGAAGAAAATTCCATATATGGGATAAAACTTAATACAGGATACAGTGGAAACATCATTGACTATGAGATTACGGATAAAATAACAGCAGAAGAACAGTTTCATGCTTTCAACAACCTCGCACATTTTCACGGGCTGAAAACAGGATTCAGAACAGTAATTTCGGCAGATCAGATAAAGGTCTGCTATCCTGACAGAGAAGAAGGGTTCAACTGGTGCAATCCTGAACATCAGGAAATTTTTATTAATGAACATGTCAAACTTATAAATATGGGATTTGAATGTATTTTTATAGATTCCGCAAAACACATCGGAGGATATGAATGTGAAAATTACACAGGAGTCGGCGACCTTCCTGAATACGGACAAATGCAGTATATCTTACAACAGATAAGAGAACGCTCCGGAATGACAACATTAAGTTTTGTCGGAGAAAAAAGCACCGGAGATTTTGAAAGATATAAAAATTTGGGACTCACGGCTGGCACTGCATTTGTAAATCCTGATGATTTTGAAAATGTAAAACAGTGGTCAGAAAAACTTAAATATAACAGAGAATACGCCCCGGGGATTGAAGTTTCTAATGACAATGACACCGGCGGTTCAAGATATGAAGACCGTTTGAACAGGATACACACCTGTCTTTTCGGTTACGAATACTCGAGCGACAAACTACCGAGCTTTATGCAGATGGAAGATTTATTCCCGCTGCGATACGACACAAGCACCCATCATCTTATGATGACAAACCCTTCATATTCAACTGACGGTACTCCCGAAAGCCATTTTGAAAATCTTTTTACCAAAGATGACGGCAGAAATTATAATGCCAAAGTGTCTGAATTATTCAAAAACGCATTAAATCTTTAATGCAACATTTTCTCATTCCTTTCGTCAGAAATTTATAAAAGAAGATTTACATTTTTATAAAAATAGATGAGAGGGATTTGGAATGACATTAGACACGAGTATCTGTCAGGAAATTGATAATCTTTACAGTGATTTTAATCAAAACACCGAAGATGAAGAGTTAAAAGATTCTCCGGATATAGATGATGAACTTCTTGAACACGGGAATCCAAAAACTTTCAGTTCCATTGCTAAAGAAGATGATATTCTGCAAATGTATTTAAAAGATGTAGGAAAAATTCGTCTCTTAAATTCAAAAGAAGAAAAACTTCTCGGAAAAGATATTAAAGAAGGGGAAAACAAAAAAGCCGAAATAGCGAAACGGAAACTTGTTCAGGCGAATTTACGGCTGGTTGTGAGTATTGCAAAAAAATACATCGGGCAGGGTGTACTGTTTATGGATTTAGTACAGGAAGGCTCATTAGGATTAATTAAAGCCGCGGAAAAATTTGATTACACAAAAAATTTCAAATTTTCAACCTATGCAACCTGGTGGATTAAACAAACAATAATGAGAGCAATCGCAAACAATTCAAAAACAATAAGAATTCCGGTTCATATGGCTGACAAAATAAGGAAATACAAAAAAACATTCTCCACACTCTCCTTTGAATTCGGCAGGGAACCTACAGATAAAGAAATTGCAGAAAAAATGGGGGTAAGTCTGAAAAATATACTTTCAATCAAAAGAGCAATAATAAAAGAACCGATAAGTCTTGAAACACCGGTCACTGATGACTTATGTGTCGGAGATTATATAGAAGATAAAAGCTACAACTCACCTGATACTCAAGCCAAAAACAATGCAATAAAAGGCAGTATTCACCAGTTGCTGAACACATTAAATGACAGAGAACGAAGGATTATCAACTGCCGTTTCGGAGTAAACGGAGAAACTCCAATGACGCTTGAGCAGCTAGGAAAAACAATGGGGTATTCAAAAGAAAGAATCAGGCAATTAGAAGATGCGGCCTTGACAAAAATGCGGCAAAGGCAAGAACTGAGACACTTCAGAGACTTCATTGAGGATTAAGTAAATGGGGGGGGGGGTGCTATTGCAGCCCCCATAACCCCTTGAAAAAACGGGGATAACAACGCATCACTTCATAAGGGAGGAGCCACGAAGTGACGGTGGGTTTTCATTATTGCAGAAAAAATCCCCCTAACCCCCTTTAAAAAAGGGGGCTAATAATGCCTCCCTTCGCAAGGGAGGTGCCACGTAAGTGACAGAGGGGTTCACTTCATACTATTTTTAATGTGTATTTTTTGTAGTCTATTCTTTCTCTTTGTTGCGATGCAAAGAGAAAGAACAGACAGAAGAAAGAGAAACA
>ENA-UOJC01002428-UOJC01002428.1-human-gut-metagenome-genome-assembly--contig:-C104-NODE-2428-length-20338-cov-11.760045_pt1 | contig 20338 bp, 24 predicted proteins | sample MGYA00242339_ERZ723886 | MGnify/ENA metagenome assembly ERZ723886 | reverse complement strand
GTCAGCCGGTCCCGGACAGAACCCTGGCAGCCCAGGGCCGAAAGGCCCGGCGGCTGGCTCAACCCTCACGCCCGTAAGGGCGTGTCAACCTTCGGGAATACCGGAAAGCACCGCGCCGGTCCCGATCCCGACCGCGCCGAAGGCGCCTGAACCCTCAAGCCCGTAAGGGCTTGTCCCTAAAAGCATATACGCCCCGAAGGCATTCCCCGTGGCATTATCGCTGCTGGCAGTGATATCGGCAAAGTAAACTTTGATTCCTTCTTTCCCGAGAATTTCTTCTACCCTGTTTCTAAGGTACCGATTAGACATGACACCGCCTACGGCAATGAAGGGCCGGTCATTTTTGAAAGGATAGGCAGACAGCTCTTTATCCAGTACTTTCCCGATATGCTCCAGCACCCCTTCCGCTATATCCTCTTTATTATATTGTCCCGATGCGATGTCCCTCTGTACTTTCGTTTCCGGACCGGAAAAAGAAAAGGAACCTTTCACCGAGGAACGGGGAATATGATAGATGTGGTGACCCCGGAGAGCCAGTTTTTCCAATTCTTTCCCGCAGGGAAAATGAAGACCCAGCGCCACCCCGATCCGGTCGATGAACTGGCCGGCCGTAATGTCACGGGAGTCCATAAGGGTTTTGATTTCCATGAATTCCCCTTCCCAGGTGCAGGAAAGCACATCCTGCGTGCCTCCCGACATATGCATCATATAAAAAGGCTTCCCCCACAGGGAAGGTTCTTTTCTTAAGGCAGCCATCGCATGATTTTCCTGATGGCTGAATTCAAATACCGGTACATGAAGAGCAGCAGCAAGGGAAAAGGCCGTTCCTTTGCCAACAAGAAAAGCGGGCATGTAGGAATCTGCCCGCCTCCGTGGAAAAGAAGATACTCCTATTCCTTTGATATCCTGCAGTATAGGAGATAATTTCTGCAGAATGACAGGAAGATTTTTCGTGTGCTGGAAAACCATCTGGGACTGGGAAAGTCCCCGGTTTCCCTCCTTCACAGACAGCACGATCCTTTCTTCCCCTGCCAGCTCCCCGGAAGAGTCATAAACAGCGGCCGATGTAGTGTAGCAGCTGGTATCTATTCCAAGAAACCTGGCCATAATTATCCTTTCATTGCCTTGTCTAAAACGCCGTTAATAAAGCGGTAAGAGGATTCACCGCCGTAGACTTTGGCCATTTCCACAGCTTCATTGATAATCAGCTTCCTGTCTTCCGCCTCATCACCCATGAAATGGAATTCAGCCAGCGCCAGGCGAAGGATATTCTTATCCACCACATTCAGCTGGGAAAGAGACCAGTTCGTCACATGAGCAGAAATCATATCATCGATTTCTCCATGGTCAGATACCGCCTTCACCAGAGCATCTGCAAAATCCCTGTCCTTTTCGGATAACTCCAATCCGTCGGAATCAATCGTTTCCGTATCCGGATTCAGCTCCCGGGAATATAAAACCTTGAGAGCATATTCTCTTGCATTTCTTCTGCTCATGATGACCTCTTTCAATCCACAATATCAGTAATGGTTACATCGATTCCATAAATGGTTTCATCGGTAAGGGAAAGGAGAAGATTTCTCACTACCATCTGTATATAGCGGGCCGTTTCATTGACCCGGCACCCTTTATGGAGGGCCAGGGACATATAGACCTTGATTCCCTTCTTTCTGCTGCGGCGCAGCAGAAGCCCCTTATGGCCCCGAAAGCCAAAGGCCTGGGAAATACCGGAAATCATCTCCTGATAACCGTCGGCAGTAAAATGAGACACCTCGGGAAGAGCCAGCACGGCCTTCTCGATTTTCTCATACACTTCCTCTTCCGGCACGATGGTAACGGATTCATCCTGACTCATTTTGCTTTATCCTTATCAAAAATAACCTGGGACACATTCACATTCACCGCAGATACCCGGATACCCAGAGAGTCAGACAACGCTTCTTTCACCGTTTCCTGCAGCTTCAAAGCCACCGCAGGAATCCGCATCCCGTGACGAACGCAGACATAGAGATCTACCTCCACAGCACCGTCCTTGAATCCTACATGGACGCCATCGGTATCCTTGTCGGACATCACGGAAGAAAGGCTCTGGAGAAAAGTTTCCCCCATGCCTGCAATACCCGGAACGGTCAGCGCTGCCGCCCTGGCGGTAATAGCAATCACCCGGTCGGTCAGGCGCACCTTTCCCAGATCATTTTCCTGAGATACCGTTTCCATAGGATAACCGGATTATTTTACACGTTCAATGTATGCGCCGGTACGGGTATCGATGCGGAGAACTTCTCCTTCGTTAATGAACAGCGGAACAGAAACGGTATAGCCTGTTTCCAGTTTAGCCGGTTTGGAGCCGCCGGTTGCTGTATCGCCGCGGATGCCGGGTTCAGTTTCAACGACCTTCAGTTCTACGGAATTCGGAATATCTACGCCGATGATGTTGCCGTTGAAGAACATGACGGTGCATTCCATTTCTTCCTTCAGGAAGTTGATCTTATCGCCCAGCTGTTCCTTGTTCAGCATGATCTGTTCATAAGTTTCTGTATCCATAAAGCAGTAGGAACCATCAGCTTCATAAAGATACTGCATGGGTTTGCGTTCTACTGTTGCGGGCTGCAGCTTAATGCCTGCATTGAATTTACGTTCCACTACGGAACCATTCTGCAGGTTTTTCAGCTTGGCACGTACGAAAGCGGCGCCTTTGCCCGGTTTTACATGCAGAAATTCAACGCACTGCCAAACCTGGCCATCCAGTTCAACGGTAATACCGGGACGTAAATCATTACTAGAAATCATTTAAATCTTCCTCCTGCTACACTTGCAAAAATTTTTTGGGAAATTGAGTCAGAATGGAAATGCCATCCTGCTTTATAACAACCGTATCTTCGATACGGACTCCACCGGTGCCGGGGATATAGACCCCCGGTTCAACAGTTTCCGTCATATTCACTTCCAGAACCGAATGGTCCCTCTGGGCCAGCACAGGGGCTTCATGAATCTCAAGGCCCACACTGTGACCCAGGGCATGGGTGAAATAAGCATCCAGATCCCATTTCTTGAAATACTCCCTGGCTGCCGTATCGGCCTCATCGGCCCTGATGCCTGCCTTCAGAAGGCCTTCCACATGCTCATTGCAGCCAAGAACCTTATCGTAAAGGAAACGCTGGCGGCTGGAAATATCTCCCACTGCCACTGTCCTTGTAATATCGGAATGATATCCCTTATAAATGGCGCCGAAATCAAAAGTAATGAGGTCCCCATTCTCGATGACCTTCTCTGTAGCCGTGCCGTGGGGATAAGCCCCCCGCTCGCCGGATGCCACGATGGTATCAAAAGACTTTCCCTCAGACCCCGCCTTCAGCATCTCGCACTCCAGCACCGCCTGCAGATACCGTTCTGTCACGCCGGCGCGGATATAAGGAATGGTATTTTTAAATCCCTCATCGGAAATTTCACAGGCCCTCTTCAAAAGAGAAAGCTCCTCATCCGACTTGATGCGCCGCACATCATCTACCGGACAGAACTCAAAATCCACATCCGGCATGGTCTCATCAAAAGAAAGATACATCCTGTAAGACAAAACCGACTCAATGCCCAGACGCTTCACATGGTGGGAACTGGAGAGACAGGCCAGCGTCTCCGCCAGCTTCCCCCTGTAATCCACCACAGTGAACCCCTTCGCTTCCTCCTTCGCCTGCTCCACATACCGGGAATCAGTCAGAAGATAAAAAGACTCCGGCGTCACAAAAAGATAACTGTCAGAACCGGTGAATCCACTGATGTACCGTAAATTCTCATCCTTCTGCACAAACAGGCCGTCCACGCCCCATTTGGACAGGGATTCAGAAATCATTTGTTTATCAATCAAAAAGATCACTCTCTTCCATTACCCTATAATCATACAGTATCTTGGGCCTTTTGTCTAGATTTTTTGACACGCCCTAACGGGCGTGAGGGTTCGGCGGGGAAGGTTCTTAAGATTGACCGGCTGTGGCCGGAAGGTTCTTAAGTTTGACAGCCCTTCGGGCTGAAGGTTGTGGTGGCGGCTTCGCCGCAGTATAAAGGGGGCGCGGCCGGCGCCGCTGGTTGGGGCCGACTACGTCGACAGGTTGTGTAGAAGGGTTGTGGAAAAAGGTTCTTAGGATTGATGGGCCCTTTCGGGCCCAAGGGTTCTTAAGTTTGACGGGGCCTTTGGCCCCGAGGGTTGCGGATTGCCGCTCTGCGGCAATGCTTATAAAGTCAGCGTTAGGGACTACCTTCCCGCCCTCATCCTGATCCAGGGTCGGTCAGCCGACAATCGGAAGGCCCTTTTATGGGCAGGCTCCTTCCCGCCTCCCACCGTCATCCTCGTATAGTATGTGTAGGGCATGAAGTCAAATACTTCCTTTGCCCATCTTGATGGGTAGGGAATCCTGGTGCTACGATGAAAGTAACATGGAATAGCTCAGAAGACGACCAAGTCATCCTGCGGTTCTACCGCCAGCTCAGTATTCTCGCCTGGCTCTTTCTCCCATTCTGCCTACTTCAGAATTTGCGGCCCCGGGCGGAGCTTCTTCCAGTAAACGATTTACCTCCACGGGTGATTGCCTATTAACGAGATTTTAGAGGGAGTTTGAGATCAGGATTCCTTCTCCTATTTCATGAATGTTGCCAGGAAGGAGGTGCGATTATGAAACAATATGAATTACTCCATTCTTTGTTTGTTGGTATAGACGTTTCGATGAAAGAGAACGTTGTGCATGCGATGCCTTTTTCCCCTGAGGACCATCCTGGGCACGCGCATCTGCGTTTTTCTGCTCCTAACACTCCTGCTGGATCTGTAGGAATTGTCGAAAAAGTCAGTGACTTCTTGAAATTCTATCCTGATGTCATACAGGTTGTCATTGCGTTAGAGGCTACTTCGGTTTATTCTTTTCACCTGGCAACATTTCTGTCCGTTGCACATTTTAACGGACACATCCCAGCCATCGTCTATTCCGTTAATCCCAAAGAGATTCATGCTTACAAGAAAACTTTTACGGATGTAGGGAAAGACGACTATGTCGATGCCATGGTTATTGCCGATTATGCGCGTTCCAACAAAATCCGGTCACGCCCTTGGAAAGGGCCAGAACTGCTTGGCTTGCGGGTACTTACACGTTTGAGATTCCGCATCGCCAAACTCATGGGAATAGTGAAGAACTCGACCGGAAACAGCATCTACCTTGAATGTAGCGGACTTATGACAGGAGAGAATCCCTTTTGTAATGTATGGACCACCACCTGCCAGGAGCTGCTGACGACCTTTCAGGGCCCTGATGAAATCCTCAGTCTGTCCGATGAGGAACTGCTCAATTTCATCACAGAAAAAGGACACGGAAGATTTTCCCATCCTTTAGATGTCGTCGAAAAAGTGAAGAAGGCAGCCCGCAATTCCTATCGGTTGGACAAAAGGGTTTATGAGCCACTGACTTCGGGATTATCCGTGTCCTTTTTCATTATACACTCTCTTGAGGCTACAATAAAGAAATTGGACAAGTCCATTGAGACAATGGCCAAAAGTTTTTCAAGCAACTCATATCAGATCCTGCTGTCAATCGACGGCGTCGGACCAGTCATAGCCGGAGGGCTCCTAGCGGAAATTGGCGATATCAAGCGGTTCAAAACCGATGATGCCCTAGCTAAATACATAGGATTAACCTGGAGAGGAAAGCAATCCAGTCAATCAGAAAGCCCGGTTAAGCATCTGTCAAAAGCCGGTGATGTGTATCTCCGCTATTATGTGCTCTTAGCTACAGGACAGATCATAAACTACAGCGCTAAATATCGCGAGGCATATGAACGTATTCGCAGTCGTAAGACCCTATTTCCATACAGGGCCGCACTCAATCTCGTTGCTCGAAAGATCGTCCGGCTGATCTTTACATTACTGGATAAACATCAGCTGTATTCCGATAACAAAGTAATGGTAACGTTGGAATAGAAAGATCGAGCGCCGGAATATATTCGAAAAAATCGATTTACCCGGTGGTGTGTTAAGGTTACACTTTTTTAAGAAAAAACAATAAATTTCTTCAAAAAAAGACTTGACATATGACCAGAATACTGAGCGAAGCGAAGGATCGTCGGTCAACCAATTAAAAGGAAGGCCCTTTTATGGGCAGGCTAAGGGCCAACTTTGGCCGACTCGCGCATTCTATGCAGAATACGCGCAGTAAGAATAGTAAGTGAGCGGAGTGCCGGTAAATACCAGTCGGTGGGAAGTATGCTTCAGGTACCAGGCCCCTGCATGAATTCCAATGACATCATCCTCGCCGCGCACCGAGATTCTTCACTGCGTTCAGAATGACAGAGTCAAGGGGCCATCCCATGACCGAGGTTATCCATGATACCTTCACGCCTCCCACCGTCATCCGGGGTCGGTCAGCCGACAATCGGAAGGCCCCTCTGAATTTCTCGTTTCCCCTTGAGGGGAAATGCCACGTAGTGGCAAAAGGGTGTACGAGGGTAAGCATACCAATGAAACTCACCATCGTTCTTCTCGGGCCAACTTCGGCTGACTTGGAGACCCTCTGCAGGGTCTCCACAAAGCGAAGGATCTTGGTAAGAACAGTAAGTAGGGGAAACGCTACTAAATACCAGCCACTAGCCACTAGCAACCCTCGGCCCAGCGGGCCGTCAACTCTCACACCCACAGGGCGTATCCATCCAGTTTCTTCTTACTATTCCCAACATCCCCTGTAATTTTGTATAATATAGCCAAAGACGATGTTTCCAAGGGAGGTGCCAAAAATGGAATGTGCTTACTTAAGTAACGATAAGAACTATACCATATTTAAATACGGTCCCTACACGATCCGTTTCAAAGCCCCCTACTCACTGGAACGCTATACTTCCATCAAAGAATGGGACCATGGTTACCTGGTAGTCATGGCCAAGTACAGGCATAATAAAGAAAGTGAAGAGGAATATATTGACCTGATTCCTATCCTCGAAGACTTATATATTTCCCCCGACACATTTTTGAAAGACATAAAGGAGGTACGGTTGAGAAATGCTTAACCTGCGCAAAGTGGCCGATGATGCCAAAAGGAGGAAGAGTCATGAGAACCTGGGAAGATTATAAAAACCATGTCAAGTCCATCAGCAAAGATGAAAAGAGAAACATGGAAGAAATCGAAGAAATCAGTGCTATCGTTTCCTCCATCATTGGAAGGAGACAGGAACTTGGAATGAGCCAGCGCGCCCTGGCAGAGCGCTGCGGCATCCCCAGTCCTCCGTGGCCCGCATTGAGACCCTCAAAAAAACGCCTAAGCTGGACACCCTCATCAAACTAATGCAGGCCCTTGATTTAAAATTGACAGTCGCCACTGCATGACATACAAAAAACATCCTGGCCCCTTAGTCTTGGATGACCACAAAAGAGCTGTGAAGAAATAAATGACATTTCCTCACAGCTCTTTTTATCTATGCAGCTTACAGTTTTTATTCCATGCTCTCCTTCATCTTTTCCACCGCTTCAAGGGAAAGCCCGGTTCCGATCCCGATCCCGATCCCGGCCGCGCCGCCTCACACGTCATCTCGAGCGGAGCTCTGAACCGGTATGAGGATAAAAGTATCAAAGCTCCATTGATACTCTGAGCCGAGAGATCTCCCACCGTAATGCGGCCTGCACCAATTTGCAGTGAGATTTCTCCACTCCACTGCGTTACGGTCGAAATGACAGTGAGGTAGTCCGCCGCCAGGCGCCCCGGTCCCGGTCTCGATCGCGCCGTAAGGCACTCCCAGCAACTAGCTGCAAGCTGCCAGCTGCAAGATACTAATCCTTACGCTATTCCCTCTCCGCCGGTGCGTAATCATCGGGCCCGATGGAAACTACGGTTTTTTCCCAATAGAAAAGCTCTATAAAATAAAAAGAAAAGGCGCCAGCCCCCCACCGAAACGGGCGAAGGTTCTGACGTCTTTCTTTATCTATGTTATAAGCGCCTGCCATCCGGATTGCAAGCAAAACTTATAAATGAATTTCTATCTTTTACGCTAGGAACTCCTATCCCTGGGACGCATGGAATACAGGAACTCCTTTAACCACCTCATACCTGTTTACGACCTGGAAAGAACCATCTGCGACCTGGTCAGAAGCCGCAGCTCCTTTGAAATCCAGGATTTCCAGGCCGCCCTTAAAAATTACGTATCCCGCCCCGACAAGGACCTGAACCGGCTCATGACCTACGCTCCCCTTTTCCATGTGGACACATTCATTCGTCAATATCTGGAGGTACTTCTATAATGAAAATGACATCAGAGCAGCTGAAAGGAATGAAACATTATTTACTAAGCAGCCTCCCGATACTCCCCCATTGACCACTTCCTGTGAACAACTCAAAAAGGCAATGAAGAAATGATTTCCATTTCCTCACTGCCTTTTTCTTATCCCCTTCCACTCCCCTATTCCACGCCCAATGCCTTATACACCGCGTCTTCCGCTGTCTTATAAAACACCAGGGAGAAACTGCCTATAAGTTCCGGCGGTACCGTGGAAAGATCGGCGGCGCTGGTAATGGGGAGGATGATTTTTTTAGCGCCGCTGTTTAAAGCCACCTGCAGCATGTCCGCCAGGTTTTCGGGGCGGGTGATGGAGCCGCCTATGCTGATTTCGCCTATGACGGCGGCGGAGCTGATGACCGGTTTTCCCAAAACGATGGAGGAAAGGGAAATCAGTGTGGGCAGGGCCAGGGTGCAGGTCATGCCTATGCCGTTCAGGTCCTGGTAATTGATGATAAAGTTTTTGGTGTCCGTGGAAATGGCACCGCTGATACGCTTTCCATTAGCTTTGAGGTAGTTGAAGGCGGTATTGGCCGCTTCTTTGGCTTCGTGGCTGCTGCCAAGGCCTATCTTATCAAATTTCCCGTTTCCTTCAAGTATCTGGGATTCCAGGCGGTAGCAGCCTATGCGGCCGTCGGCGGAGGTGCCGATGGTGTAGACCTGTCCGGGGCTTACTATACCGTCGGGGATGAGGCTGCCGCTCCCCTGCTCCGGCACGCTGACGTACTTTTCTTCAAAGCTGTCGTTGTCAATGTAAGAGAAATTTACATCGTAGAATTCCATGCCCCCGATTTTCTTCAGCTGTTCCTTGACGCGGCGCCGCATTTCCAGAGATAGTTTCAGGATATCCTCCACTTCATCCTTTGTGAAACGGCCGTCGGGATACATGAGCTTCATGAGGCCGTCCACCATCTTTCTTACAGCGATAGTGTCGCGCTGGTTCAGGTTGCTGCCAAGGTGAAAATACCGGTCCATTTCATCGCCCAGTTCCACTTTCCGAAGCTCCCGCATCACCTCCGCCAGGTAGTCGGTGATGAAGCCGTAACTGTCGGTGAAATGTTCTGGCCGAAATTTGGATATTTCCCAACCCGGCACATAGCAGTGCATACGGTCCAGAAAGGCTGTGTCCTCCCCCATTTCCGGAGGGAAGGGGGCAAAAAGGCTGGACGTCTTTAGCAGGGACTCCACGCTCTGGTTGATATTCCCTACGAAAACCATGGACGCCGAGGCAGACTTTTCCTCCTTGCCCCGGGAGAAGGAACCGGAGGCCATATAGTCCTTCATGATCTGAATGCCATCGTGGTCCTTGAAATGGATGCCCGCCACCTCATCGAAGGCCACGCAGTCCCACAGGCCCACCAGGCCTATCTGCTTACTGGCCATATTATAGAAAAGATTCGCCACCGTGGTCTGACCGCCGGATACAAGGATACTGTTCGGCGACACTTCCTTATTGAGATGGGATTTTCCTGTACTCCGGGGGCCCAGCTCACAGTAGTTGAAATTGTTTTCCACCAGCGGCACCATGCGGCAAATGTACATTCTTTGCTTATATTTCTTGCCTCGCTGCGCATGAAGATAGTCAGAACAATACAAGTTAATATCTTGTGCTCTTGCCTTTAACGAAAAAACAGCCATGGAGGTCATGTATTCCTACCATGGCTGTTGCAATTCTACAAATACAATTCAAGAGGATCTGGCCCGAATCGGTTACTGCCTCTCGTTCCTCTACAAAACAATAATATCAAAAAGAAGATTATATTAATAAGAGGAATGAATATTAATAAAGAAAACCATCCAGAACGATTCAAATCATGCAGTCTTCCAACCATTAATAAAATGGATAACACAAATAGAATGATATGGAAGAACGTGAGGACTCCATTCAAAGATTCTACAAGCAAGGGGCCCCCTGTAGCATACAGAATAAGAGTGGGAGCTATCGAGATGACATTTAATATAAGTAATCGAATAAAATACGGTTTCCGGTTTAAGCGTCCATCGGCATTAAAGTACTTATCAACAAACGATTTCTTTTCCTGAGCAATAGTTTTTTTAGGCAAAGGAGCACTACGTGAAGCAGGTATTTCAACTGGTTTTTGTTGCACTTGCATTTCATCCGTGTTCATAAAAGGTGTGCTATTGGTGTATACATTTTCACCTTCAGAATATATCAACTTAAAACCACACTTACGGCAAAACAGATCCCCATCATTTACTTGGCTACCACACTTTGGGCAAAACATAGCCTTCCCACCTCTTTTTATTAATTTTGAAAAAACGATTATTCACATTGAAGTAGCGTCGAAATCAGAATGGAACTTCGCCTTCACCCACTCAACAACGGTTCTATCCGCCGGAAGCCAGTCGACATCGTCCAGGTGGTCCTTATCAAGCCACCGGGCAGCCATATGCTCTAACAGTGTCAGGTGCCCAGATGTCACAGCGCAGATATAGCACCTCACGGATAAATGAAACGAAGGATAGTCGTATTCAACGGTTCCCAAGTACTGATCCACAGAGATTTCTGTAGCCAGCTCCTCTTCAATTTCACGCTTCAGAGCCGCCTCGGGTGTTTCTCCTGCTTCTATTTTACCGCCGGGGAACTCCCAGCCACCTTTAAATTCTCCGTAGCCACGTTCGGTCGCATAGACTTTACCATCCTGCACAATGACCGCAGCTACCACATTAACTGTATGCAACTAAAAACTTCTTCATATAGATTCCTCCCACAAGAATCAATATTATTAGACAATTGGAAATTTAATAAACAGCCCAGTCTTCAGAAGTAAAGTGCTCATCCAAGATTGGTACAATCCAATCGTAATCATCCTTTTCACTATATGGATAAGAAAAGTATAAAGATGCAACTACATTATCACCTATAAACCTTTTCCTATAATAAACATCTCCATTTTTCACACCGGAGACTACATACCAGTTTTCTCCGCGAGTTTTATATGTAATACTCGAATCAATTTCTCTATCATAGTAGTCGTCAATAGTATATCTAGGGTATTGATGACCGCCACTTACAGCAAGAGCGACTGTACCATCTTCGTTTTTAAATAAACAACCATCTCCATTAACCGGTGGACGGACCTGGTCAAGAAATACTGGCACCCATGTATGCAAATTGAATCGGTAGTTGTTATAACGGTAAAAGTCTTCAGAATCAGTTGTTTCCACCCGGACTGAACTCGGAATTCCCTTTTCAGCAGCTTCCTGACAGTAGTTTGCTGTTGGAAGATAAAGCACCTCTGCGTTTACCGTCATAACGCCACAAACCGGTGCAGAAAGCGCTGCCGCTAATCCGATCACAATTAAACGTTTCTTCATCTTATTTCTCCCCTACTACTGGTTAGTGTCGATATCTTTGACAGAATTTCTGATACCATTAATTTCGCTCTGAAGCTTAGAATGTTTCCTTCTCAACTCGTTGATTTTATTAATGGTTTCCTGACTATGATCTCCTGCTGCATAAGCTTTATATTCTTTTGTCAGCTGAGTCTGAATCGCATTACTATCATTGGCCAGTTTAGCGTATCTTTTCGCAGCTTCCGGCACCTGAATTTTCTCTGCAGCTTCATCAATTTTACTATAAGTTGCTAATATATCATCATACATATCTGACGTTATCACTTTGTTTGCAGGATATTTAGCATGCAACTCATCGTTATAAGGCTTAATGGCTGCAGCCCTTTCATCAATATACTTTTTAAGAGATACCTGTGTTGCTTTCCTCAGTGTAGTGAAGTATTCTTTCAGATTTGAGGCTTCCACAAGCTGCCAAGTGCCATCATCCAATTCTCTCATCTTTAAATCCAAAACAAAATCATCGTTGAGAGACGGTTCATAAATCTTAAGTCCTACTACAGCAACTTTCCCATCTTTTTTAGTTGAAGCAATGCCCTTAAACTGAGCACTCTTCATTCCAGTATTTTCTGCGATGGCGTTGGTATCGATTTTAGGCGCTTGCCCTTCTTTAGGCTTCTCATCCTTCTTGTCGTCACTGTCCCATTTGCCCTCTTCTACAGCCCGGAGAATCTGCTCCTTAATTTCACCTGTAATAGTTGGTTTAAATGCGACAAATAGGCCCTTTGCAAAATTAGCGCCTAACTCACTATAATCACTACTATTTTTATTGTCTTCAATGCTTGCCTCTACTAAATCATCATAACCCCTGGACAAAAAGCTATCCAGATCAACGTGTTGCTTAAATTTATTGACATCATGCTTCTGTATGGAATCTTTAATAATTCCCAGAGAATAGGCTGGCGTTTTAGTATAGTACCCCCAATACCAACCTGCTCCTCCCAAAACAGCAATAGCTACAACTCCGGCTGCAATTATTTTCTTATCCATAGCGGATTTACCCTTTCATAAAAGAACGCAAACCGATAGCAATAAATAAACGCTCGTATGAATATGGGCTTTGATAAATTATGATTATCGGGAACGAACGGTTTCTCGCAGTTTAATCGTCCTCGCGAACTCCATCAGAAAAATAAACTTCTATCTTGTATAGGCTTGGATTCATTCTTTTCTCCATTATACAAAATGATGATGTCAACACTTGTCCTTTTAAAAAATATTTTTCTTTTTTAATTATATCTTATTCCAACTGAGCCGGTTCTATACCATTTGGGTATCAAAAACATAGAACGCTGTGCCAAACTTAGATAGGTCTATTCTGTCAAAGCATTATCATATATAATTAAATGAATAAGGAGGGCTTCATATGAAAAAGATTATTCTCTCACTAGCCGCCGCAACTGCATTCGTGGTTTCTTCTGCGCCAATAGTCAACGCCGCCGATTATGTCGGAAACTCAAACTCAGGGAAATTCCATTATACTGACTGCCGGTGGGGGAAGAAGATTAGGGCTGACCACCGAGTCTATTTTGAAACTCGAGATGAAGCAGTAGAAGCAGGTTACATTCCTTGCAAAGTTTGCCAGCCATAAAAAATTTTAAAATATTGAAGGGTCTGAAATCATATGAAAAAGCTAACAAAACTATGTGTTGTCGCCATGCTTGCATTTTGTCCACTTGTAGGAACTTCTGCACAGGAAATTTACATTTCACCCAAAAGCGCCGATAGTCAAGAAATAACTAATAATCCACAGACAGAATATGAACGCCCTATTTATCAAAACATTGATAAAGTTATAGCCCAAAACAAATGGCAAAAATAGGCTCCGATATGTATGATATTTCTATATCCACAATGAACAGCTTAGTGACTACGCCCAATGATCATAGAAGAGTGTTGGTCTACATGAAGCTTACCACAGACAACCCTTATGCTCTGGCATCCCTCCGTGAAAAAATGCCTAATTTTCAATACATGATTGATGTCTTTGCATATGATCTAACCGACAAGACCAGCGCAGGTATCGCGCGTGTGTATATTGATAAATCTCATAAGCAGATTGCTAACTCTGCCCCATTCAACAACTGGTACATGTACACGAACTCTAAGATATCAAAAGCGACTTACAAATGGTTATGTAAAAAGTATTCTTTAGTAAAGAAATAATATAAAAGCCCTACAGAGAATATATCTCCACGGGGCTTTTAAAATGGCAATTCTACGCATTTTTATTTCATTACTGCTTTGCCTTTTCGGCATTTTTCATATACTGGAATAATAGCTTCATAAACCTAGCGTCAACCATGTCTATAGCATATCCTTTTTTCTTCCTACTAAGTCCCATTACTGTAGTATTTCCAAACCAAGTATAATAGCCCTTGTTGTACTTTGCTTCCCCGCAGATTGAAGTAAGATATTTGCGTTTATTCTGAAAGTCTCTTTCAATATCAGCATCGTTTCTAGGGAAATACAATGTAATTCCCCAAAGCCTATTATCTGTGAAAGAACAAATTGCCCAAGCTTGGCCTTTTACTCCAAGTTCTCCATGTGCGTCAGGAATAGAAACCATATAAGTTGCTTCAGCTTGGCCATTGTATTTTATAAAATTAGTTGCATAGTGTTGCTTCACATTACTTAAAGATTCTCCCCAATAAAGATTTGCATAACCTGCCGGTTCATTAGGAAATGCCTCTACTACAGAAAAAGGTAAAAATAGCAACATTAAGGCCAGTAATATTTTTTTCATAATGGTCCCCTCGTATTAATTAGTAAAAAAATTGATTATAGTATTTATAGAAAACTACGTCAGCTAAAGTTGCACCAAAAGTATTTGGAAAAACCTCAAAAGAATATGCATTATCTGAATTGGATAATAAACTACCATCATCTGAATAACGAGAATATCCATTATAGTTGAAAATAACCTTTTTAGTATTATAATTATACAAAATTATTAAATTATTCTTGGTATATGTATTATCAGAATAATACCAGGCTATATCTAAAGCGCTCATTGCATAATATGGAGGATCATATCTTGTGCAACTGATAGAATTTAAATCAACATAAGATGAGCATTTTTCATCCTCGCCATATTTAAAGTAATTGGGATCATTATCAAAAGGATTAGCATAAACCTCTGACCCTAAACTAAACACAAGAATCAACAACAATCCAACAATAGAAAGCAACCTAATAATTTTTCTCATGTTAAATCCTCCCCTTTCTGTAATAAACGGTCCCCTAATTACATGCATTAATATGGTAACCACTGTCGTTTTTCGAGATATCTTTCTATATCTTTATTCTATCGCCACTTAAATTCGTAGTATACCCCTGTTCCTATTTGGCATAAAATACAGTATCCGCTATGATTTATTGTAATACAAAAGGCCGTTTTCCGGCCCTTTGTATTGTTTACCTGAGGGTTATGCTAAGCATCACCTCGCCCATCCACCAGCTGGTTTCTTCTAATGGGTCTTCGGCTAAGGCTTCCTTTGCTTCGCGAATCATTCTGTCCATTTCCTCTTTGCCGAATTTTTCGCTTGCTGCCTTCTTGCTGATTTTCTTGCCGTCCAGTTTGCACCCATAGTGCCCCCAGCTCCGCTGGGGTGGCAAAGGAACTGGAGTCACTCCAGCGAACTGGATTCGTAGGGGAACGTTAGAGACCTGAGAATCCAGTGACATGCTTCCCTTTGGGTAAAGGTGGTGGCGCAGCCACCAAAGGGGGCTTCTCCGTTGCCTGAAAGGGCAATTATGATAGTGTGAATACAAGCTCATATCTACACTGGAAACTTCCCCTATACAGGAAGGTATATAGGTCAGTTTCCCTGCCTGCTTTTCATTGATAGCAAAGATAAAAGCACCTGCATTTCTGTAAGTGCTTCTATCGTAAATTATTTATTTTTGAATTCTTCCTCGATTTCTTTTATCCGTTTATCGTATCTTTCCTTGTTGATAATACCATTTTTTAGCGCCCATATAGCGCCGTTAATTTTATCTTCCTTACTTCCTCCGACTTTTACCACTCTGTAAGCAGGAGGGTCCTTCCATCTTCTTGCTGAAAAAAGTTTATCACCCATTCCTAAGCCTCCTCCATGTAATAACAAAGTATATTGCAGCTAAATGCCGTCCTGCTGTTTTCCATTTCTCCGGCAATCTTCTTTAACTATATTATACAAAACGCCAATGTCAAATCCTGTCATTTTATAAAATTATATTTCATTTCTAATTTTCCAATAAAAATAACCTGCAGAGTTTTCCCTGCAGGTTATTTGGGAATCAATCACAGATTTCCTTTATTTTACTCATCGCTGTCGTCATCTGCCATGCCCATCTGCCTTGACCAATAGCTGCAGCTTGCCAGTTTTGAAGCATAAGCTGCCTGGTGAATCAGTCCGGCATTGAAAAAGCAGGAAGGATCCAGGGTTCCCAAGGGACGGGTAATGCGCTGATAGTCGGCAGGATTCTTCATCAGAAGGCCTGATATGCGGGGGATATTTCCGGCTGCCTCTTCTGCCATGCGCATGGTTTGCGATATTTCCGCTGCCATGAAAGGTGGTTCCATGGCATGTTTCAAACTTTCAGCAAGTTCAGTGGAAATCAACGGCTTTCCCATGGCATTTCTCAAAATCCCCTGCATTTCTGTGCTGCCCAAGTTTTGCAAGACCGATTCCTGTTGAAAAATGGTTCCCATATCCCTGGCCATTCTGGAAAGCGATGCCAAAACGCCCATGTTTCTTAACCCCTCTGAAATCCGCTGTATGCTTTCCATAACAGGAGAAACATTCACTGCCTTTACGAAGGCATCCAAATGTATGGAAGCAAACGCAGGAAATGACAGTTTTTCGTCCCACCCGGTATTGATCCGCTTTTGTGGAAGACGGACCTTCTTTGGTACCTGCACTTCAGGAGACGATTCTGTGCCATTTCCTTTGACCGTCTCATAGGTCGTATCAGCTGCGAAGACAACGTGAAGCCCGATGCAGGCCATTTCCAACCGGTCAAGGAAGAGTTCCTTTTCTTCGATTTCATCGTCATTCTGTGCATTCTTCAGCATATCCCGCCAGGAGGAAATAAGGGCCTGCACTTCCTCTTTTGTTTTGTATCGGTAATGGCTGGCACAGTCCTTGATGAACTGATTCCAACCCTCATTCTGCATCAGATGGGGTCCCTTTTTCCGTTTCATATACTCATCGACCAGCTTATCTATCGATAAAGCGGAAAGGCTGATGGATTGGTTGTCCAGATTCGGAAATCTGCGAAAAGCCCGGTTTATTCTGTCCATGACTGACTCTGCTTTGCATAGCAGGTGAATGGACAGGGTGTGATCCCTGTATTCATCATACTGGAGAACAGCTGTAGCATAGCCGTCTCCATCGATGTATAGGGAACGTACATGGGCCAGGGAAAGGTATCCGGTGTTGTTTCTCTTCCCGGAACCCATTTTCAGAGGCAGAAGGATATCTCCTTCAGGAAGAACCAGTGCCTGTCCTCTCTTCGCCGTGTTAAACAAATTTTCATGGTGAATAGACTGTCCGCTTTTTCTGAATTTTCGATCCATCTTATTCAGATACGTCTTAATGGCCATATATTCCATCTGCGGCACCTGATTGCCAAAGATAAGGATATTACATCCGCAATTCATACCATGATTAGAAAATTCCGGAAAAATACTCAAAATCTTTTGTGTAGTACTCATATTTTTCCTTTCTTAAAAAACGACTTTTTATCTACCTGATAAAATAAACTTTCCCTTCATTCCGCTTTTCTTGATGAACCATCTTCTTTCCCCTGTTCGTAGAACTTTTTCAAAGCATCTTCTTACAACTCTACGGCCCCAACAGATAAAATCTCCTGTTATTTCATTGGTTAATTTTATCTGTTAACCATAGGATACCTTATTTATGCAGAAAAGTAAACCATCACATAGTTGAAATATCATACTATGTATAGTAGATTTGACAGTATAGATGCTACATATAGTATTTTATTGTCATATGTAGATATTGTTATTATGCGATAATATGTATAATATTCCTTTTTCTTTAAAAGAATAGATTTATTATGTCTCCTAAAACTCAGGCCTCCATAAAGAATTTGATTGCCGCTTAAATATGCTGGATAACGCTGGATAACGTTGAATTCCTCTTTTTTCATTTTTGCTCTAAATAATAATCGCCCTGATTCTATCGAATGAGATGTTTACAAAAGTAAAGTTTATGCATTTTTATCAGGCCAGACGCCTCCAGTTATCGTCATAATCAAAGGTTATTCAACTTTTTTATTGATACATATAAAGATGAAGAGACAAAACTATAGAAAACAGCAAAATAGGATGAAATATCACAACATTCTGCCAAATATGATGGGCTGAAAATTTCTTCATAATCCCATAAATCCCTTATTTCCTGCAGGCATGAAAAAATCCCCGCCCATAGGGAGCGGGGATTTTTTCATGCCTCATCCTGCATCGGTAAGGTCATAGGTATTGACCAGGCGCATGCCGGCGAGGCTGGTGGCGAGCAGACCTGCCACTGCTTTTCCTGCATCCAGGAGCTCGTCGTCTGTGGCGTTGAGCTTGATCTGGTTGAAGGAAATGTTTTTGGTGGCTTTCTTGCCGCTTGCGGTGGTACCGTTTTCAACGATGACCTGCAGCTTGATATCAGTCATGTTTTTTGTTACAGCCATGATAGATCACCTCCTTAGGCTAACTCTTCCGTGGTGGTGGTAGAAATGGTGGCTTTTTCAAGCTCCGTCACTTCCGCCCCGCTGCGGGTGATAAGAATGGGAATCAGTTTGGCCGCTGCCGCGTTCACTTCTTCCCTGGTGAGGCTGTCCTTGGGATTGGTCAAAGTGACAGTCATTGTGGATTTACCGGATGTTCTGAATACAAGATTGAGCGTTTTCATTTCGCTCCCCTTTCCGAAGGGAACCACTTACAGATTTTTCAACCCCTCGGCCGCCGGGGTTGTTCTGTTTCTCATTTCTCCCTTCTGGTACTACAATCGGGGTAACTTCCTTTTCTAGACCCCCTCAGGCAAAATATTTTTTGAAATTTTCATCATTTCTGGCCAGGGCCTGGATTTTCCGTTTGTGCTTGTACACATTCTTATAGGAAATGTGACAAATTTCACCGATGGTAAGCCAGGAGTATCCCTCCATGCGGAGGCGGAGCACCTCCTCCTGCCTCTTTGTGAGATGGAATCCGTGAATCAGTGCATCCACCTCCTTTTCAGAAAGGGAAGGCTCCGGCATTTCATACCAGTTCTGACGTGCTCCATCCATCCGGATGTCCCCGGACAGGAGAAGATCCTTCGTTTCCCCATCTTTGATGCCGCTGTGCTTCAGGAGTATTTCATGGTGCCTCATGTAATTCACAGCGGCATAGGTGAGATGTCTCTTCATATAGGTAGGGAAAGGAAGCCCCCTTCCTGCATCATAGAGAGGAAGTTTCTCCAGAAATACAAGCCAAAGAGTCTGGGCCATGTCTTCGTATTCAATGGTCTCATAGGCTGTTTTCGAAAGCTTGTACACCAGCGGGCGAAAGCATTTGCACAAATCCTCCTTCGCCCTGTCATCGCCCTGCCGTGCTTTCAAAACAAGAGAATCAATATAGTCGTGTTCATATGCAATTTTCATGAGAAATCTACTTTCTCCGAAGCGCGCTCCGGTATGTATTTACCGGCTGGCCATACTATAGCATGGCTTTTTTCGACTTATGGTCGTATTTTTCTCATTTTTTACTCATAAAAATCGCTTCGAGCTTCCTGAAGGATAAATTTCACTCTTTCACAAAATCCGAAACTATGTTTTCACTCTTTCCTGCATCTTGAAAGGATAAAAGCATTCAATTTCTTTAACAAACTAAAAAGCTCCGATAAAATCGGAGCAAATGGGCGCTAAAAAATAAAACAGCGGACTTGACAGGTTTTTGAAACCAAATGAAATCAGGCAATAAAAAGACAGAAAAGCCTATCAGGGGAGTATCCAGGTAAGTTCAACCAATGAATCAGGCGTCCGCGCCTTGGCCCTCCCACTTCCGTGGGTGCTGCTCGGATCATGTCGTCAGAGAGAGGAAAGTCCTGCGATCGCTCTTCCTTATTGCTTTTCTGTCTTCATTTTTCTTACATTTCCTTCTGATTCCCGGCCGGGTTTCCAGAAGCAGAGGGGTAAAAAGTGGAATTCCCTGATGTCTCTTCTCTCCCCTGCCCTCCTCCTTACCGCGGATATGGAGGAGGGCAGTTTGGAAATCAGATTCATCATCTCATGAGGTCTTTTCATCCCTCTATTATTAATATCGTTGAAAGTTCTATTTCTAGACCCCCGCTTAGAAAATTTTTTTAAAAAATATGGTAGTCCGATGATTATCGCTTCCCTTACAGGCAGTGGGAGGCAAGTTATGGAAGCGTAGTTGCCTCTCCAACAGCGTTGAAGGAGCGTCCGGACCACCCCTTATGCTTGCTGTCACTGGGAGACTTTGATTCAAAGCAGATGAAAAAGTATAATGAGGCTTCAAGCTGCTATGATAAGGCCATACCGCTGTAATCCAGGGTCCGCCCTGTTCCTGCATAGCGCCGATCTCAACGCTCTCAAAATGAATAGGAAGGCCCTTTTATGGGCAGGCTAAGGGCCAACTTCGGCTGACTTGGAGACCCTCTGCAGGGTC